>Ga0224508_10001075_pt1 | contig 24901 bp, 18 predicted proteins | sample SF_Jan12_sed_USG_4_FD_170157 | JGI IMG/M metagenome (GOLD analysis project Ga0224508, IMG submission 170157) | Sediment microbial communities from San Francisco Bay, California, United States - SF_Jan12_sed_USGS_21 | ecosystem: Environmental > Aquatic > Marine > Sediment | place: USA... | reverse complement strand
TTCAACAGGATCAGCTGACGGATGCGATCGGGATAGGTGGCTGCAAGAAGGGTCGCCATCGGACCGCCCTCGGAAATCCCAAAGATCGAGGCCTGTTCCCACTCGGCAGCGTCCATCAAGGTTATCACCTCGTCGACGCGCTCTTCGACGGCAGGGGGATCGTCGAGCGGAATCCGATCGGACAGCCCGGTGCCCCGTTTGTCAAAGACGAGCAATCGGCAAAACGACGCCAGACCCTCGAAGAAATCTGCGAAGCCAGGAATGTCCCATTGAAGCTCGATGTTCGACACGAATCCGGGGATGAAGATCAAGGGCACGTCGCCGTCTCCCACGATTTGGTACGCCGTGCTGAAGCGGCCGTCGAAGGCGTACAGCGTCTGGACCTCGAAACGGCGGCTCCGTCGATGGCCTGACTCGTCAGATGAAAGCGCGGGAGCAGCCGCGCCGGGAACATCTTTGTCTTTCGGCACTGCCGTGATCTCCTCGACCTCCACGACGATGCGGTAACCGCGCCCGTGTACGGTTTTCACGATGCGCTGAGCCCTGCCGTCGTCTCCCACCGCGCGACGCGCTGCCTTGATGCGGCTCGTCAGCGCCGACTCGCTGACGACCCGGTCGTCCCAAATGGCGCCGAGGATTTCCTGTTTGGACACCACGCGGTCGCGATGGCGCATTAGATAGGTCAGGAGGTCGAACACTTGCGGCTCGACCTGCTGGACCTGGTCTCCGCGTCGGAGCTCAAAGAGATCCAGGTCGAGCTCACAATCTTCGAACCTGTAGATCATGACCGTGAGGATCGATCTACCACGCTTCCCGCTAATCCCGCGACCAGCCACAAATCTCCACGTCCTCTCCATGCAGTCTCCAAGCTTGGACCTGCTCGTTGCTGCAAGCTCAGAGGCGTGACGGATGCACACGTGTCCGTCCCACACCAAGCAAAGGAGGACCGTCATGACCGAGCCCGCAATCAAGAAAGAACCCACTGTCATCAACGACGTGAATGTCAGCCAGCTCGGCGAAACCGTCGAAGCCATCCAGCAGGACCCCGATATCGCGAAGTTCGAGTTCCGCGCGCGCAATCGATGGCTCGGAGGCGGCCACAACCGCTCCACCATCCAGTCCTTCTACGGAGCCTGCGAAGAGGACACGACTCGAACAGCACCGTTCGTGCTCGACGCCGATGAGCCCCCGTTGCTTCTTGGGACGGATCGAGGAGCGAACCCGGTCGAATATGTCCTCCATGCACTCGCGGCGTGTGTCACGACGAGCACTGTCTATCACGCAGCGGCACAAGGCATCGAGATTGAAGCGGTGGAATCTTCACTCGAGGGAGACCTGGACCTGCAAGGATTCCTCGGGCTCAAAGAAGATGTTCGCCGGGGATTCCAGCAGATCCGCATCAACTTTAGAGTCAAAGGAGATGCATCCGAGGAGCAACTTCGAGCTCTCAGTCAAATGTCTCCCGTCCTGGACATCGTCACGAATCCAGTTCCCGTACAGATCCATATTGAGCGAGAGTCTCGTTCCCGTTAGCGAGCTCAAGCCTTGGAACGCGTCGCGGGCCGACCGACGGCGCACCGAGTTCGCCAAGCTGGCGCCTCGTTGACCAAATGTTGACCACGAGATCGGAAATCGCGTGATTTGAACTGACGAATCCTGAACATGACGATGCGGCTAAGTGGTTGTTTGGGTTGAGAATTCCCCGTGTTTTGCGGGGGATTGTGTGATCGCCCAAAACCCGTCTTTTGAGATTTGGGAGCATGAGGTCGCTGGTTCGAATCCAGTCGCCCCGACCAATCATTTCAAGGACTTGCGGCGCTACCCGTTTTGGCGATTGGGGGCCGTTGACCTGACGTTCGCCGTGGGACGTGGACAACGAAGGGCCTTCTTCTAGGCAGTGGCGGAGCTGCGGGCGTTTCATCGTGCGTACCGAGATGCCCTCGAGGGATGGCGTGCAGGGCTGCGCCAAACCGTGTTCCCCATAGGCACTTGGGCGATGCGCTGCATACATGCCGCATCGGTCGATACCGGATAGCAGCGGCGCAGAACAGAGGCCGGCTGTTGAACTCGATAGGTCTGCGATGGGCAGGTGCGCCCTCGACCCGCCTGGTTCGCCGGCAGCGCCACGAACGACCCCCATTCGCCTCGTATATCACCGCGCTAGGGTGCGCTGTGGGGTGCGTTGGCGTGGTCGCATTGGATTCCATGTCGTGCTCCGGTAATTCGGAGTGCGGCGGTCTTCGTGTCGCAATTCGTTTGCTCTGGGATTGAGAGCGATCAACATGTGGCCGTGTGATGGCGAACTTCGCGCGAACCGAGGACTGGTCCGAAAGAGCGAGCTTGCTCGTTTGGTCGCTCGTGTTTGGCTTTGGCTTATTCGTAGTGGAAAGCGTTCATCTCTACTGCAAGCAAGGTCCATTTTTCGGGGCGCTTGGGTCCTGGGCCGTTCCTCTCATTGCTGCGTATCTGGGACTTCCCTTCGTTTTGGCGTTGATCTTGGGCGGACGGATCTCGCAGTGGCGTGCGTCTGCACTCATTGCGGTGACGCTTTACGCGATCGAGTCCATCAAGATGTTCGTGATCAGTGCGCCGCTGCTCGGAAGACCGCTCGCCGCGGGCGGATTTGTGCTCGTGTCGGCCGCGATGTTTGCGGTTCTGCTGCTCGTTGCCAAGCGCGTGTCTTTGGGGCCGAGCGTGTTTTTCTGGTTCGTCTGGGTCTACAGCGCGAGCTGTTACGCGGTGGCGAGTCAGTGGCGGTCGGTCGGGGGAAACATGGCTGTGTTTCTCCGCTCGCCGTCGGTGCTCGCTATCGTGGGGCTGGGTGCGATTGCGTGGGTCTGCTCGCTGTGGATGAGCCGTAGGCCGCGGCGTTCGCTCCTGGGCGCCGCGCTGCTACTGATGCTGTCGTCGCTGACGCTCGGCGCCCTGGCCAGCTCTGCTTCTAGCGTTCGCGGCATCGAGACCGCGGCGGACGAGACGCTCCCCGACATCTACGTGGCCTCGTTTGATGCGCTCGGGCGCGATGTTTTCGAGCGGTACTGCAAGGCATCTAGCGGCGCTGCAGCGAGGACTTGCGCTCGAGGGTTGCACTTTCCGAACATCGTCGCCGACGGATTGGCAACGTACGAGATTTTGCGCGCGAACACCTACGGCGACCGCTCCAGCTCCCGGTGTGAAAATTCGTTGCCCGGCATGGCCACAGCCCGCGGATATGCCGCGTCGATGTGGCTCGGACGAAAAGGCGTTCGCATCGAAGGCGCCGATTGCTACGGCCACTACTTCTCGGGGCTCGGTGCCGATATCGCCACCCGATTCGCTATGCTCGCGGTGGCCGCTCAGGTTTGGCAATCGCTCTACACCGGAAGCGTCGACCTCAGGGAGGAGTTCATCGACTCGCGGACGATGCTCTCTGAGCTGAACGCGAGGTCATTGAGCCCCCGGCCTCAGTTCGCGTACCTTCACTTCCTCGACCTGCATGCACCGTACCGGCCTGGCGGCTCAGCAGAGCCGGAGCTCGACAAGGAGAAGACGCGGAGGTTCATGGACTCATGCTATCGCGTCGGCTGCGACCCTGCAGAAGACGAGCAATTGATCGCGCACGCAAAGTCTTCGTTCGAACGCCTGCTGCCGGACGTGGATCGACACCTTGCTGCATTGCTGGAGATTGCAGAATCACGCGGACGCCCGTTCGTGCTGGTCGTCACTGCGGACCACGGGGAGCTGTTTGGAGAGTATGGGGGTTTTGGCCACACCGGCGGATTCGTGCCGGAGCTGCTTTCGGTTCCATTCGTGGTCTACGATTCGCGCACCGACTATCGGGCGCACCGTGACTGCGCCTTGGCCTTGTCGAGCGAGGCACTGCGAAGGCTTGTTCAAGACGCCTTGTCAAACGAAGGCGCGATCGAGCCCGGCATGCTTCTGGGTGCCGCATCTTCGGTGGAGGTGCATGATTCGCTCGGCGTCGCAACCGTCGATGCCACCCGCGAAGAGATTCGATTTCGCATCGACGACCGGATGGTCGAACAGGCGAACACATCGCGGAACGTGCACACCACGCAGCGGGGATCGCTGCACTACCCGATCGCGCGCTGCCAAAGAGATCCCACCGAGGTTGGCGGTCTATGAAAACGGATCCCACCGAAGTCGGTGGCGCGTGGCGCGACGCGGCCCAGGTGTTGCCTGGTTCTTTCGCCAGGAGCCACCGTCCGACGCCAGCACCCGACCATACAGACGAATCAGGGGAAGACCACCTCGTGCCAGCGAACAAGGAACGCGATCTGTGGCGCATCCGGACTTGCCGACAGCCAGTGCGTCTGTCGCTCGAGGGCATCTTCTGCTTCGTCGTGTTGCGCATCTGCGACGGCAGAGCTGCAGCAGGCGAGTGCGTACGCGAATGCAAGTGGTTGTTTCATCCGAGTCTTGTGCGGCTCAGGTGAGCAGCGTTAGGACACATGTTCGCGGCGCCTGCCATGGTGCAGTGATGGTTGGGCTCGGCGTGCAGGACCTAGGGGACCCAAGGCTTGAGGCTGTCCGGAACTTCGTCACGTTTCGGACGCTGGCGGTGGCATTGGTTCCTAAAAAGTGCAGGCAGCAGAAGAGCAAAGATGAAGGGCTGAGCGGGACGAAGGCGCATAGGGGCTCTTCTCGAGTTTGAGCTATGGCAGAGTCACTGGCTCAGACGAGAAACCCGCCGGGACCCGGCGTGATTCCGTTGTTCGCATCAAGGGACGTGCGGAAAGGCCTCTTGGATCTGGTGATTGCGGAGAAAATGGACGATCTTGAGATGGAATCGATGGAATTCGCCGCCAAAGTAGACAACTGGTTCCTGCTGTCCTTCTACGGAGGGGCGCTGTTCATGTTCGCCGGCGCCCTCCTTCGAAGCGGTGTGTCGCGCTTCATGAGGGTGCTGCTGCTGGTGCTGGCGATGCTGTTCGTTGGTGTCGGCGTGTTCCTCGACAACCGCGCGTACATCATCGTCGGTACGGAGCTTCACGAAAAAGACCTCTTTGGCACGCGGCTGTTCCGCGACCTGAACCGCGTCACGAGTGTCAGGCCGTCGGACAATCCTCGTGCATCGAAGGCCGCGTCGCTCGACCGACTCCGAGTCGAGGCAGACGACCGCAGCGTGGTGTACATTGCCGTCGAAGAGAAATCCGCGTTTCTGCGGGCGTTGGCAGAGAGCTCGCGGCTGGTAATCGATGGCGACGGCTTGGTCCAGGGGCCTTAGCTTTCCTGGCCCGTTGGGGCCATGTTAAGGACCCAATTGCGCAGAACTAATCGTCGTGTCGCGTCGTGCGCCGCCCGAGACCACGCTTGTTTTGTCTGTGCGCGACCGCCAAGGTCGGCGGAACGTCAGAGGGCTCTCTCCTTGACACGGGCCGATGCACATTTACGACTCCTCCCATGCCGGCTCCCATTGACTCGGACCTCGTTTGGAACGAAATCCAAAAGCGCTCGTTCGCCGTGCTTCCCTATACGTGAATCCCAAAGGCCGAGCCCGCTCTGCAGGTATCGTCTATGTCCCAATCGACCGGGTTCTGTACGTCCGTGCGGCGAAGGATTCGTGGAAGGCGAAGCACATTCTGCTCAACGCCCACGTCGCGCTCAATGTGACGATTTCAAAGCGCGTTCCGTTCATGCCCTGGATCAAGATCCCTGACGCGACGATCGCCTTCAGCGGCACTGCGCGCGTGCTTGCAATGAGCGAAGTCGATCACAAGCTCCTCGAAACCCTCTTGGGACGGATGATCGACCAGCACGGGGCCATCGCCGAGAACTGCATCATCGAGATTCGTCCAACCGGTCACTTCGTGACGTACGGCGTCGGTGTCTCTCTCATGGACATGCGCGACCCACAAAAGGCGCGGGGCCGCGCGCCCGTCGGCCGATTACCACTGAAACAACTCCAACGACCTCAACGGGGTGACCTGTGTAGGAGAGCGCTCTCTTCGCCCATGGGACTCATGCAGTGAGGCCAAATGCGCAGGGCCGAGCGCTATGTGGAGTCGCGCGCAGCACTGACAGTGCCTTTGAATTGCCTACGCTTGGAGCCCACTGAGGATGGCGCGCGTGAGGAAAAACGTGTCGAGGAGGTCGAGCACCAGGGGATGCTCGATCAGAGGATTGCAACTCGAGGTTCGCGCGAGAACAAGGTAGATGCGTTGGGTCTGGAAGCCCTCGAAGCTATTGCGGCCCACGGGCCCAAGCATCTCGTGCATCTCGTTGCGCAGCGCTTCGAGGAGCGGCAGCGGCAACAGATTCTCGACGATCACAAAGCCGTCTTCGTCGAGACTCTTCAAGGCAGCGTCGACGCGACGTCCGTCAGGTTGCCAACAACATGCGCAACCAGTTCTAGGTCCCCGTCCTCTTCTACATCCTCCTCCTCGCGGTCATCGTTCTCGGCACTCTCTCAGTCCGTTGGGACCCTTTCGGGGACCGAATTGCAGATGCTACGTCGCCTGGGGCGCGAACCTGAAAGGGCGTTTGAAGTTACTATAAGCCACGGACTCTTGTTGCCTGATATCCCGCCGAAACAGCTAGCGCAGCAATTGCGCGATCCGTCGAATCCGACGCAAACGCGTCGCCCACAACTAACCCTTTTCGCATTTATCCCCACAAACGCATCGGTACGGGGTTTGCATTTACGCAGGTCTGCCTGCTGAAGGGTTGTGGGATGTGATTCTAGGGGTAAGACGCCTGCTGTGTGGTCCGGCGCTGATCGTTGTCGCGTTCGGCTGCGTCGGCGGCTGTGATCCCGGTCTCGACGTCCTCGATGGCGGTGTCGGCGGTGCGGGCGGCACGGGCGGCTCCGGCGGCATTGGCGGAACCGGTGGCTATGGCGGCACTGGAGGAACCGGCGGGACGGGCGGCGCCGGTGGAAGCCCGTGTGTCGGCGTTAGCTGTGATGATGGCAATCCGTGTACGGTGGACAGCTGCGCGCCGGAGACCGGCTGTGTATTCCCCGCAACGAGCGGCCCCTGCGAAGATGGAAGCATTTGCACGGTGGGGGACGTGTGTATCGGTGGCGTGTGCGCTCCCGGAGCTCCCCTCGATTGCGACGACCAATCCAGCTGCACCGGTGAGACCTGTGACCCTGTAAGCGGATGCGTGTACGCCAATCTCTGCGATCCCCGTGCAACTTGTGTGGCCGCGACTTGTGAGTGCGATCCGGGCTACGTGGGTGACGGCTACGTTTGCTCGGAGGTGCCAGCTTGCCCCGATGGCAACTGCACCGGGTCCGAAACTTACCTCACCTGCCCGGCGGACTGCGACCACGATCTCGTCGTGGTCGTCGAGGAAGCGCTCGCGGAGATCCTCGGGCCGAGTCTCACGATGTACCTCAGCGATCTAAACAATGAGGGATATCTGGCGCACCTCGAGCCCTGGACGCCAGGAACGGTGGATGAGCTGAAAGCCCTTCTCTTCGAGCAAGTCGACACCTACGACATCGAGGGCGCTCTTCTCGTCGGGAACATGCCGGCAGCCTGGTTCGAGCAATTCGCTTTTGGTAGGGACGAAGAGTTCCCTGTGGATGTCTTCCTTCAGGACAGAGATGCGGTTTGGGGCGACGCCGACAACGACGGAATCTACGACTCACACTCGCCGCTCCAGTTGGACATCTATGTCTCGCGGCTCCAGACGCTCCCCCACCACGAGGAGTGCGTGAGCTCCGCGGATTTCCCTGCATGTCCTCAGGTGTACGAACCCGGAGGCGAGTTCTATGCTTCCGAAGACTGCATCTACAACTGCCCGTCGGGATTCACTTCGCAAAGCTGGTCTCCGCCTGGTCACCCGGACGTCGAGTGCTGTGGAACCTACTTTCTGAAGCGGTACTTCGACCGAGTTCACGACTACCGCACGTACGGCTCATTGGTGGAACGAGCTGCGCTCGTTTTTGTGGACGACGACTGGTGGACGTGGGCCCAACCGTTCGGTCTCGACAGGATCTATGCGACCGTACATGTGATCTCCGACGTCGAAGAAAGCACCAAGCCCAAGTACCTCGAAATGCTCAGCGGGGGCGGCGCTCAGTTCGTCTACCACTGGATTCATGCGACGCCGGACAACTTATTCATCTACGTTGACGAAAGTGCGCGCCAGATTCATCGAACGCAGATCGGATGGAGTCCGTATTTGCCCCCATCGCTGGTGTACAACTTGGAGGCCTCATTCATGAACCTATTTAGCTGCCAGGCTGCTCGTTTCACGGTCCCCAACATCGGCACGGCGATGACGTTCCAAACGGATTACGGCCTTGCGATCGTCGGTTCGACCAAGAATGGAGGTATTTGGCACCCGGACGAGTTCCATACCAACCTTGCCTATGGAACGCCTTGGGGAGAGTCCTTTCGGCTCTGGTACAACAACTACGGCAACCTCGATGACGAATGGCATCTGGGGATGGTCGTTCTTGGCGACCCGTTGCTGATGCTGTCTGGGGACGTCGCCGACCTGATGAAGCGAGTGCCCCAGAAGGATTCGACACCCGAAGAAATCGAAGCGTTGCGCGAAACGATGATGGGCCTGGCGGAAGCCGACGAAGTGGACACGTTCGAAGAGTACATCCGGTCGAATCCGCAATTCTTCGAGGATTGAACGGGTCGTCATCGCCGCGCGTCGAGAACGTCGCGCGCAACGACCGCGTCAAAGCCGCCACCTTCGTATCGGACGCAGCCGGTTACTCTCTCAGTCCGTTGGGACCCTTTCGATGACCGGTGTGACCTCACCTAGCTTGGCGTCGCTAAATTGGTTGGTTGTTGGACGCGTTTGGTTCTTCGACCCGAATTGGGCATATTGAAGCGTGGACGGACTCGAGGTCGCAGCACCGGCGGATGGTAAGTTGGTCGAGAAATTTCAGTACCGGTTCGACGAGACCCGTTGGCCACTCGTGACCATCGCTTCGCCCGGCGGAAGGGACCCCGAGGCGATTGACCAGGATAGCTTCTACGAGGAGTTCCATCGATTCAGCGAGCGGAATGAGCGAGCCTTTTTCGTTCATGACTTGAGGGGAGTCCAACGCATGGACGCAGCCCGACGTCGCCGTTTCGTCGAGTGGGCTCAATTGCATTCACCGACGGCTCGTAAGCTCATCATCGGCTACGCGGTCGTGATCGATTCAAAGCTCATGGCAGGCGTCGTGACTGCGGTGCTTTGGTTGATGCGCCCACCGGCGCCGATGAGAGTGTTCTCGAACCTAGCTGATGCCGAGGCTTGGCTATTTTCCTTGGACAGCGGGCTTTACCCGAGCGCAAAAGCAGGCTGACCGCAACAGCGCGAACGTGGGAGCCCAAACATCGGCGTTGATCGGTTCCATGACCCCATGGTATTCGGTTGGCTCACACGGCGAAGTTGCCGTCATTTCCCTACGCGTCGGAGTGGATTATGCGTTCATCAGTTTTCGTGAGGTTTCGAACGGCATGCTTGCTTTTCGTGGGCGCCGCATCAGTCGTGTTTTTGGTCGGCGGGCCCCTTGCAAGTGCTCGCGGGCCAGCGTTGACGGCTTGGGAGACTCTCTACGGCGGCATGTCGGACTCGAGTACTGTCGCCCAATGCGCGGTGTGTCACGCCACCGATCCCGGCGACGCTTCCTGGAACCAATACGGCTGGGACATCGCCGCGGCGCGTACCACCTCAGGATGCGACACCTCATGGGAGGCGGCGATCCTATGCGTCGAGGGTGATCCTTCCGTGAGCGAGGTCCCCGGGACGTATACCTACCTCGATGAGATCGAGGCGAGCGCGCAGCCCGGTTGGACGGCAGGGAACGCAAACGCGATTTACTCGAATTCGGGGGACCTCTTCGATCAACCCCCGCTACCTGGCCTCGAGCCATACGATCCGGCGGGGCTCGGTGGCATGGGTGGCATGGGTGGCATGGGTGGCATGGGCGGTGCCGGCGGCGACTGTCCAACCACCGGTACGATTCCGCCCGAGCAGATCGGAGACGGCACGATCGTCGTGATGGCGGGCCAATCGATCCAGGAAGCCCTCGACCTCGCACCGGACAACACGCGAATCGAAATCCAACCGGGTGTCTACGAGGAACCCTGCAACTCGACGAATGGTCTCAACGTCACCAAGAACGGAATCCACTTGATCGGGCTCAGCACCTCGGCAGCGGGGCCGGACAGCATCCCCGAGGAGCGCGTGATCGTTCGAAGCACGGGCGAACAGCGCAATGGCATCGTGATCGTGCCGCCGGACGTGCCCGCGGAGGCCCAGCCTCTGTTCTCGGCCAAGGTGCAGCGAACCGACTGCATGGGCTGTCATTCGGACATGGCGCCGCCGTTCCCGCTTCATTCAGACGTGCCGCACGTCATCCCGAAGCAAAACGATCCCTGGCTTTTCGACATCGTGGTGGACGGCATCACAGTCCAGGGATTTGAGAACAACGGACTCTTCACCGAGCATGTCGATGGATTCGTGTTTGATGACGTGGAATCGATAGACAACCGGAACTACGGAATCTTTCCGGTTCTGTCGGCCAACGGCGTCATCCGCAACAGCTACTCCACGGGTTCGGACCTCGATAGCGGACTGTGGGTAGAGACGTCCGTGAGCGTCGAAGTCACCGGCAACCTGGTCGAAAACAGCGTCAACGGGATCGAGGTTTCGAACAGCGACGACATCCTGCTCACGGACAACGAGGCCCGATTCAATACGGTCGGTGCGGCCATCCTGCTTTTGCCTGACATTTACAACAACAGAGGCAGCGCCAAACGCATCGACATGGAGAACAACTGGCTCCACGACAACAACAAGCCGAATACCGCCCGACCCGGCTCCATTCTCGCCGAAATCCCGAGCGGAATCGGTATCCTCTACGTGGGCGTGGACGACTCCGTCGCTTCGGGGAACCTGGTCGAAAACAACGACTTCGTGGGCATCGGCGTCGTCGACTATTGCATCCCGTTCTTGGGAACCGACTTTGCCTGCACGATCGACCCGACCATCACGCCTGAGTTTCTCTTGGACGAAAAGGCGGAGAACAATCAAGTTCTGGGGAATACCCTCGTCGACAACGCGACGAATATCGCTCCGGGCAATCCATTCGAGGCGTACGCGGGCGACCTCGTGTTGCTCACCGGCGACGACCACGGCAACTGCTTCAGCGACAACGACAACGCCACCGAGTTCTCGTTCATCGGAAGGCTACCGCAGTGCCCAGAGGAACCGGGAGCGGGCGGCGCTGGTGGAATGGGCGGAGCCGGCGGGGACGCAGGCACTGGTGGGACCGGTGGCTCGGATTCGGGCGGCGGTGGTGGCGGCGGATGCGCGGTCGGCAGTGCCGAAGGGAGCGGGTCCTCGACGACGTGGCTCGCGCTGCTGCTATGCATGTGGGTTCTATCGCGCCGGCGCGATCCCCGAAAGGTTGGTACTCGCCGGGTTGGTTAGGAGAAGCAGGGCTTCTGACTAAGAGATAAACAACGCGCATTTCTGGAACCGCCGGTGGGGTGTCCGGTCCCAGGGGCTTCCAGTCGACTCGGTGAATCTCCTGCACGAGCCCCGCGCGAAGGTACTCGCTCATCGCAGAACCATGCCAGTCCTCGAGCACTATGTTGCCAGGACTTCGAGTAGACTCCGTGCATGATCGGCAGCGTTCTTCTCTGCCTGGGCGGCCTGGGGCTTTTTCTGCTCGGAATGGTGGTGCTCACCGACGGCCTTCGCGCCCTCGCCGGCCGCGCGTTGCGCCGCATGTTGAGCCGTTTTACCCGGAGCCCTCTCTCGGGTGCGACGACGGGTGCGGTGACCACCGCCCTGGTGCAGTCCTCGAGCGCGACCACCGTGGCGACGGTGGGCTTCGTGGGTGCCGGCCTGCTCACGTTCCCGCAAGCGCTCGGCGTCGTCCTCGGCGCTAACGTCGGCACGACGATCACGGGTTGGCTGGTCGCATTGCTCGGCTTCAAGCTCGAGCTCGGTACAGCGGCACTGCCGATCGTGTTGGTGGGCGTGCTCATCCGCCTCTTCGCGCGAAGTCGCACTTCGGCGGCCGGATTTGCCGTGGCGGGTTTCGGCCTGATCTTCGTGGGCATCTCACTCTTGCAAGATGGTATGGGTGGACTCGTCGGCGTCATCACGCCCGACAGCTTTCCCGACGACACCTGGACGGGACGCTTGCTGCTCGTGGCGTTCGGCATCGGCGTCACGCTCGTGACGCAGTCCTCGAGCGCCGGCGTGGCGATGGCCTTGGCGGCGGTCAATGCCTCCGCCATGACGGTTCAGCAGGCCGCCGCCGCGGTGATCGGGATGGACATCGGCACGACGGTCACCGCCCTTGTCGCGAGCGTTGGCGGGTCCGTACACGCAAGGCGCACTGCTTATGCCCATGCCACTTACAACCTGTTCTCGGGTACCGGCGCGTTCCTGATCCTCGTCCCATTCATGATTGCGCTCGAACGATTCGCGCCGCGCCTGCTTGCCTCTGAGCCTGAGCTCGTCCTGGTGGGGTTCCACACGTTCTTCAACGTGCTCGGCGTGAGCATCGCGTTGCCCTTCGCAGCTCAGTTCGCGTGGCTCCTCGAGCGGCTCGTGCCTCTGAAGCTCGCGCCTTTTGCCCATCATTTGGACCGCTCCCTCCTCGATTCGCCTGCGGCCGCCCTGGACTCGTTGGGCACCAGTCTTGCGGACCTCACGGCTGGCACATTCGATTTGGTCCTGGAGCTGCTTTCGGTCACCCGCGCGCACGGCGCAGAGGCGCAGGTCGCGCAGCTGCGGCAAGCATTGGGTGAGACGCGAGACTACGTGGCGAGCATACGCAGCTCGCCAAACGAGGGATGGACCTACCATCGACATCTCTCTGCGATGCACGTCATCGACCACCTCGACCGCTTGGCCGATCGCTGTGACGAAGCAGACCGTTGGGCCACGTTGCAAGATGACCCTGAGCTCGCAATCATTGCGAGGGAGCTCGCGCCGGTGGTAAACGAAGTGCGCAAGGGGCTCGCGCGCGAAGAACGGAGAGTCCCTGAGGAAGGCCTCGAGGCGGCATGGCAATCGCTCCAAGACCAAGGCCGTGAGTATCGCGAACGCGTCCTCGAACAGGTTGCCGCCGGAGATCTCGACGCAGCCGAGGGTATCGAGCGACTCGATGCCGTACGAGGGGCAAGACGGGTCGCCTACCATGCCTGGCGAATCGCGTATCACCTCAACCGCTGTCGCGCGCACGATGCACCTGACGAGGAGCTTCGCGACTCGCTCGTCCCCCCGCACGTCGAAGCGGAGGCGCCGGAACCAAGCTAGTGCGGACAGGAGCCGCCGATTCGACGGAGACGACCTTCGTTTGGAAGTCGACATTAGGGCGATACGTTCGTATGGACGTCCGCTGCGAGGTCGATCATCCGCTTTTTCATCTCGGCGACTCGATCGGGCATCGCCCCTGCCAAATCGGCCTGCTCACCGATGTCGGCCTCGAGGTCGAACAAGAGATCGTCATGAGTGTAGTTCGTGTACGATGACTCCCCGCGTTGCACGGCCGTCTTCAACTTCCATTGGCCCTCCCGATACGCGCCGACCACTTCTTCGTCTTGCCGGTACTGGAGGTAGAGAAAGCCTTCCTCCGCGTCTCGGCGCCCGTCGCCTCGCAGAACCGGCATGATGTCCTTGCCGTCGATCTTCAGCTCGGGTGGCAGCTCGGCGCCGGCAAGCCGCGCAAAGGTCGGCAACCAGTCGGTCATGACGGCTGGCGCAGGTTCGGTCCGGCCCGGCGGGATTCGCCCGGGCCAGCGCGCAATCGCAGGCACGCGGATCCCGCCTTCGAACGTCGAGCTTTTGCCCTCGCGCAACGGGCCAGCGGTGCCGCTATCGAGGCCTCCTTGTGGGACGGGCTCGTCGGTCGCGAACAGGAGCCACGGGCCGTTGTCGCTCGAGAACACGACCAAGGTTTCCTCGTCGACGCCGAGGGCGTGGATCTCCTTTAGCAGCTCACCGACGCTCCAATCGAGCTCCTCGACGACGTCGCCGTAGAGGCCGCCGTCCGACCTGCCCAGGAAGTCCTCGGAAGCATAGAGCGGAACGTGGGGGAAGTTGTTCGCATAATAGATGAAGAAAGGCTCGTCGCGGGCGACCGACGCTCTCATGAGCTCGATGACTTTATCGGTGTAGCGTTTCGTAAGGGTCTCCTGGATTGCGGGCTGCTCGATGACCTCGCCGTTCTCCATCAGCGGCACGCCGGGTCGGCACTCCGGATCGAAGACGAAGCAGGGCTGTTCCGGCGGCTCCTCCCCCGGGTAATGCGGCGCATTCATGTCGTTGCTGTACGGGGTGCCGAAGAAATAGTCGAAGCCCTGGGCCACAGGCAGATACTCGGGAAGATGCCCGAGGTGCCACTTGCCGATGAGCGCGGTGGCATACCCCTCGTCTCGGAGGAGGTCCGCAATGGTGACCTCGGCGGGATCGAGACCATCGAGGCTCTCAGGATCAAACACGCCAGGCTGGATGCCGGTGCGCGGAGGGTAGCGTCCAGTGAGAAGTGCCGCGCGCGACGGTGTGCACACCGGGCTTGCAGCATAGAACTGAGTGAAACGGATCCCTTCCGCCGCCATTTGATCGAGGTGCGGCGTCGCGATCTCGGTGTTTCCGTAGCTTCCGAGGTCGCCGTAGCCGAGATCATCGGCAAAGACGAAGACGATGTTGGGCCGAGCGCCCTCGGCGACTTCACGCTCGGTCTTGTTCGACGAGCAGGCCGGGCCCAGTGCGAGGATCACGACAGCGATTGTGAAAGATGAGGATCTTCTGAGCTTCATGAGCGAGCACAGATTGGCGCAGAACCGGCGCGCTTGCCACACGAGAACCGGCAGCTGAAGGAGAAGTCGAGACGACGGCCGCGTCGTCGGGTAGGCTCGCTCCCCATGGTCGCCACAGTGCCGCCGTAGCTTCCAGACACTCGGCGCACCCACACGCGGGCCGTCTTGGTCGTCCTCGTCCTGGCGAAGCTAAGTACGCACCTCGCGGTCGCGACACGATACGGGCGGCATCGCAACGAGGGTGTTTGGCGACCGCCTCGTGATGCTGCGGTTGCCGGCGATCCTCGCCGGGGCAGCCACCCTGTGGCTCACGATTCTCCTCGCACGTCGTTTCGGCGCGATCGCCCACGGTCAAGCTCTTGCCGGAATCGCTTTGCTTTTGACACCGGCGAACCTCCGAATGCACGCAATGGGTGGCTGAGAAGAGCAGCAAAGTGACGACCGCGATCCCCGCCGCCGAGCAAGGCTGGGAGATGAGCGGTGACTTCTAACAGAAGGCACGCACGCTCAAGCCCAAGGACGGTCGGACCACGAAAGAGATCGACGACCCGTGACTTCTTCGGTGGCGCACTTGCCCTCTATTGGGGTGGGGTGACGAGGTAGTACGAGGCCAGGATGGCAAACATTTCTTCTTCGGTGGTGATGCCACCGGCAAGCGGGCAGGCGTCGCAGATCCCAACTTCGCCACACAGGGCGTCGTCGCCTCCGCAGTTCATTCCCTGGCTGGCGCCACCCAGGCACACACGCTCCTCGGGCGTGCATCCACACGCGGCGATGAAGCCGCCCGCTGCCTCGGCGAACTCGCAGGTGACGGCGTCCGGCCGCTTGGAATTTCGACGAACGGTCATCGAGTCGGCTTCGCCATTGTCGAAGATCGCGCAGTAGCGAAACGTTCGATCGGAGTCATCCGCACCGTTTAGCGCGAACGTATCTTCTGCGCCGAACACTTGATTGAGGGGATCGTCGTAAACGAAGCTTCGATAGTCGGGCTCGCGACCTGCGGGAGGCTTGCAATCAGGCCCCGCAGTGCACGAATCATTGGGCGGATACCAGATGCGGAAATCGCGCCCGTGTTGATGGGTGTGGGACGTGAGATTGAGAAGATGGGCCCCCTGGGGCGCGGTGAAGGTCGCGCAAACTTCGGTACTGGTGAATGGGGGAATCACGCCCATCGCAAAGATCGCATCGAAGACGATCAGGTATTGTCGTTGGTAGAGTCGGCCGGAGCTCTCGCGGAACTTGAAGTTCATGTATTGCTCGACGCTCGTGTCGTGCTTCGTGAGATTGAACGAATGGCTGTTCCAGATCGTGAACCCTTTGACGGGAACCACGCCGTAGACACCGTCGACGAAAGTCTCGCGGAAGGTGGGCTCTTGCGAGAACGCGATATTCTTTCGACCAGCGGCGTTTCCGAAAAAGCCGTCGATCGTACCCATCTCCCGCGGGCCGTTCCGATAGCCGGTGCAGGCAACGGCGGTTTCAGGCCGGGTTGCACAGGCACTTCGCTCGCCGCAGCCCCCGATGTCCAGTGGATCGCAGGCCATCCCGTCGTTTTCCCCGCCGAGACAGATCCAGTTCTTCCACACCTCATTCGTCGGATCCCACTGCTCTGGTGCGTCGTCCGGGGGCACATACCCCTCCACTACGGCGTGATGTGACTGTGGATCCTGGGCGATCAGGACTTCCTTGTAGGTAAAGCATTCGCGTTCTGCGCCGCCGTACAGCTCGGGGCAGCGGATCTTCTGCGAGTCCGGGATTTGTTCGGTGAAGTCGTAGTAGGTGACGAAGCACACTTCGTCTTCCGATTCGGACGGCAGCGTCCAACCCCCGGAATAGATCTGCACGCCCTCGTCCGCGTCTGGCGCAGGTAGCGGTGGGATCTTGTTCGGAAGCACGTCGGTGTCACTTGCGTCACAGCCCAGAATTCCGACCGCGCCTGCAACGACGCCGATTTCGGGTGCGCCCCCGCGAATCCACGCGCGAATCAGAGCCAACTCGTCGCCCGTCAAAGCGTCGCCCGTGACTGGCATCGAGCTTCCGGAAATGCCGAGCGCGCCCAAGTCGAGACCGTCTGTTCTTGCGGCGAGCTTCAGGTAGAGCAGGCTGAGGTCTTCGTCACCCGGAAAAACGCGCACGAGATCTGCGGACTCGCCCGGGACGTGGATGAGACTTGCGTACGCATTCTCGGGCCGGAGATCGAGACCTCCTTCGGTTGCCTCTCCGTGACACAGTCCGGCCGTGCAGCCGCGGGCCTCGAAGACGTTTTGGACGAGCGCATAGGTGCTGTCTGCGTTGCATTTTTGATTTTCGGCATCGCCTGCGCTGCTACAAGCGCTAGCGAGTATGACGAGGGCGAAACAAGGGAGAACCTGGGACAGGCGATTCATGGTTTTCTCTCCAAGCAGGTAGACGAGAGGTCGGGGATGGCTAGTGGACGCTGCCTACAAAACTCCAATCGAGGAAACAAGAAATGGCTGAACGAGTTGGGCGCGCCCATCGATCGTTACGTACGGGCTGGGGTAGCATACTCGACGAACCGATTCTCGCCCGGATTGGTAGCGCCCCAGCACTACTCGAAAGGCAAACCCATGGAAAAGACACCGAATGGATGGTGGATCTTATACGGAGACGCTGGGGACTTCGCGCCGGCGTCACAACGTGCACAGAAGCTTGGTGGAGACTTGGCTGTGATCGACGAGGAGCCAAAGAGCACGCAACGACCGAGAGAAGTTGAGATGGTGCACTTTGATGCTCATGACGCGAGCGTCGCATCGATCTGGCCGGTAACCTCGCCCAGCTATCGCTTCCCCCGCCCGGCCTCGTATCGCTTTATCCACTGGCGCGGCGTCATTTTTTCGGCGAGCTGACCGACCAGCTCGTAGGGGATCGCGTCGAGTTGCCTCATACGGACGCAGCACTTGCCGAGGTTGAGCTTGGCGTCCGTGTGCTTCGGCCACTCCTTCTCGAGCCACGCGAGCAGCGGACCATCGTACAGCCCCATGTGATAGAGCGAGATGTATTGTTTTTGAGACGCGAGGTTGATGAAGGGCAGCGGCTTGTCCGGGGAGCAGTGATAGCCCGCCGGGTAGATGCTGTGCGGTACGACGTAGGCGAGCATCCCGTAGCCCATCGTTTCCTTGAAACCCTTGGGGAGGTGCGTCCTCAGCGTCCGACGCAGCTTCTTCATCGCTGACCGCCGCGCTGGGGGAAGCGCAGCGATGTACTCCGCGGGTGTCGTCGCGTTGGATTGCATGTCTTGCTCCCGTTGCATCCAAGTACAACGGTTCCAGTGGCGTAGTCCAGACTTGTCGCACCATAGCGACGCAGAGCGTGTTGCCGATCGAGTGCTTCGTTCACCGCGTGATGCGGATCGACCAGGGGCCACCCGTGGCGCGCGCGCGGAAGAGCGTTCCTCCGAACCATGGAACCGCATCGAGCGCGTCCAGGCCAGCTAGCTCGACCTGCACCGATGAGGGGTCGTCCGTCGGCACGAAAGCCTCCAGCTGATTGCCCGCCGGCGCATCATCGCCGGCAGCGTCGAGCGCGCTGTCGTCCGGTGACCATTGGACCGAGCTGAGCGCACCGGGTGCGTAGCGGATGGTCATTTTTTGGAGCACGTCGGTCAGCGCGGTGCGGGGGCCGGTGATCGAGTTGGTGACGCAGTCGACCTCGAAGAAGCCCCAGACTTGGGGAACCATGCCGTCTCGTGCAGGCGCATACTTGTGTGGGTCGCCGCAGGCTTCCCTCCACGTCCACATCGTCGCGCCAAAGCGGTAGTTGTCCTGCTCGGCCAAATGGCGCTCGAAGTAATCGTCATCGGGTGCAGCGGCGCGGTCGGGGTCGCTGCCCCATTCGCCGGTCAGCACGGGTGCCCCGCCGTACATGCGTGAAGCTTCGTCTGCGGCTCGCGCAAACCCGTCTTCGAGCGTGCCGCCGCTGATGCCTCCTTGATAGATATGGGGCGAGTAGACCACCTGGTCGTCGTGCTCGAAGGGTGGCGGCGCCGGAAAGCCCAGCAACCAGCCTGCGGTCGGCTCGAAGAGAAACAGCCGGCGCGGCGCGCCGATGGCCTGCTCCGCTTGCCGCATCGCAGCGAGCGCGTTTTCGTAGAAGGCGCTGAGGAGCGGCTGGTCGGGGGTGTCGAACGCGTTGGGCTCGTTCATGAGGTCGTATCCCGCCACCGCATCGTCGTTGGCGAACCTCGAGACGAGGTGCGCGAACATCTGGACGTAGCGGGTTTGGAGCTTGACTCCGCCCGGGCCTTCGACGTCATCGAAGAAAGCGCGCCATGCGGCGCGCACGGCCGGAACGAACTCGCGCTGACCGCCGCTCTCGCAGCGAGCCGCCCCGCCGTCAAAGGTTGCCCAGGCGGGCGCTCCATCCCAGCCGCCGGCCGGTACGGAATCGCCTTCGCAGACCTCGTCCGGTGGCGCCGCCAGCGAGGCACCCCAGGCGTCTTGGTGCAGGTCGAGTATCGTATAGACGCTCCGTTCGCGAAGCATCGCGACGGCCGCGGCCACTTCGTCGAGATAGGCCTCGTCGTATTCCCCAGGTGCGGGCTCGACGCGCGACCAGCTGACCAGAAGGCGAACCACGGTCCAGCCCATGGCGGCGATTGAGTCGGCGTCTCCCTCGGTGAACGCATAGGTCGTGAAGAGCTCTTCGCTGTGTTGCCAGTACTCGACGAGTGCGTTCACGTTCACGCCGCGAAGCAAGACTTCTCGCCCCGACGCGTCGACGATGCGACCGCCCCCGACCGCATCCGGGACCGCTTGGAGCGCTGGAAGCGGACCACTCGGCCCGGCTGGGTCGGAGCCGCCGTTGGAGTCGCTGCAACCGGCCAAAGTCAGCAATGAGACGACGAAAAGCGATCGATGGAACGAAAGGTCGAGCATGGTGCCTAGGGTGCACGCAGACGGCCGAGCATGCACCTGAAAAGCGTCGACGTCGCTACCTGCGGGCCACGTAGCGAACGGTGCACGGTCGATCGGCACGCGCTACGCCACCGATCTGGCGTGGCAATGGGTGCGGCTGGTCGAACTCTGCGCTGAGCTCGTAGCGCCGGAAAATCTCTCCCACCGAGTGCTGAATGGCGGACGTCGAGAAGCGGTGGGCTGGGCACGTGTGTTTGCCATGGCCGTAGGTGGTGACCAACTCGCGCGCGGGCAGATCATTTGCACGAAGAAAGGTCGAACCTCGGTAGTTCTTCTCGTCGAACTGGTCGAGCCCTTTCGCGGCGGACTGGTTGGTGACCGACAACATCGTTGCAATGAGCATGCCGGGTTCCACGCGATAGGTGGCTTTCTCGTCGGCGACTTCGACTGGACTCACGACTCGCCGCAATACGATCGAGCGCTGGCTCATTCGAATGGATTCGTGACTGAACGAATCGAGAACGCCATCGCCTTCCGAGAGAATCTGGTCGATGATGCTGGGGTGTCGAAGTGCAAAAATCAGTGTCCACGCCATCGCGGCAAATAGGTTGGACTGCGACCCCATTTGAACGACGATCACGTCGCGGGCGATTCCGACTTCTCGTGCGGGGCTCGGCACATCGTCCCAGGATGCGCAGATCCGTGCGAAGAGATCGCCGTCGTTTACATCGGTGCTGCCGTGGCGCTCGCGAAGCATGTCCGCAAAGATCGCCTCGATCGCGTGCATGGCGCGCCGTTCCCGCCGTTTTCTCGTTGCAACCGCCAGCAGGGCTTTGTGCGGGTGCACGAAAGATTCGGACGCGTCGAGTTGTTCGAAGTGTGCAGCGAGTGCGTCGAGTTGCTCGTCGGAGGCCGCGCTCATGCCACCCCAGCTCGCGAGGCCCATTCGATGCGCGAGGCGCTTGGTGAACGCGAACAGCTCGAGCGAGCCTGACTCGCCGAGTGCGGAAAGCTCAACGTCGACCACTTTGTGGAGATGGTCGAGGTAAACTTCCACATCGTCGCGGGCGAACAGATCGTGTGGAAGGGTGCGACGACCTTCGAATAGCTCGATCGGCACCTTGTGGCTCAGCAGCGTGAGGTCTGCGAGCGCTTTGCTCGCGGTTTCTTCCGGCAGACGCCAAAGGTTTCGAACGCCCACAGGTGAGAAGAGGCAAAATAACCGATAGCCAAATGCGTCGACGAGAAATGTATCGCCAAGCCGTTCGCGGCAGTTGCTGAAGAACTCGGTGGGATCTCGAACCAGGGCACGCCCCGCGCCAACCCACGGCAGGCTTCCCGAGACGATCGGTGGCATCGGATCGATCGATGGACGGTTCCGGCTGATCGCAGAAATCGCGCCGCGCACCCGAGCGATTGCAGCCGAGATCGGACCCCGCGTGACGATGCCGTAGCCCTCCACCATGTTCACGACGTTGGGGAGATTGACCGCGAGCTTGAGATCGCCCTCGACACGGACCTTGCCCGACATGAAAGCACGCATCGGGTTCATTTCGCCCGTGGTCAGCGCAACCCAGTCGTCGGACGCGACGTGAATCGATGCGTCCTCTTTCGGGCCATCGCCCGTGCTGACAAATGGGGAAGAAGCGCCTCGTTTGAGATTGAGTGTCCACGTGCCGCCGTGCTTTCCGGAGAGAACGAACCTGAATACCGCATCGGGCTGCGTTGCAGCGTCGGGGTTGTCCCGCGCAGCCTCCTCGAACGCTGTAAAAAATTCGCCTGGAGTATGCATCGTCGGCGGCTTGCGCCCGCTCGAAGGATGGCACAGAGCCCTGTGCAGTGGCAGATGCGCTGCGAAATAGCTCGAAGATGGACTCAGATGAGCGAAAGCCTCGCGGGGAAGAGCTCTTTTTGGACCTGGACGGCCGGGGCCGGATTCGCGTGGTCGAGTTCAAGGGGCCCAAGGGTGCGCCCACCCTCGTGTTGCTCCACGGCCTGGGTGCAACGGGACGGCTCAACTGGTTTGCTGCGTTTCCAGAGCTTGCGCGGCGGTACCATGTGGTGGCGGTGGACCACCGTGGCCACGGCCAGGGGATTCGCACGCGCTGGTTTCGACTGAAGGATTGCGCGGACGACGTCATTGCTGTGGCCGACCAGCTTGGCATTGATCGGTTCATTGCAGTTGGTTATTCGATGGGCGGTCCGATCGCCAAGCTTTGCTGGAACAGGCACCCGACGCGCGTGCGTGGCCTGGTGCTCTGCGCAACGTCCAGGTACTTCACGCCACAGCAGTTTCCCATCCTGACCCGTGCGATTCTGCCAGGCGCCGTGGTCGGCGCTCGATTGGCGCCCAAGTTGGTGCTCGGGCAGATCATCGCAAGCATGGTCAAGACGGTGCCGGCCCAAGAGGGCAAAGACTTCGTCCGCCGTGAGATGTCGGGGAGCGATCCGGCAGCGCTCGCCCAGGCAACGCGAGCGGTACTTCGCTTCTCGTCACGCAACTGGGTGTCGAACATCACGGTGCCGACCGCGGTCGTGATCACGACGCGAGACGAGATTGTGCCCACGCGACGTCAGTACGCGCTGGCCGCGGCGATTCCCGGTGCCAAATCGTTCGAGGTCCACGGCGACCATTTCGCGTGCGCCGCCCGAAACTCGAACTTCGTGCCGCAGTTGGCCGCAGCCTGTGAGCATGTAGACGCCGTGGCGAAGAGGCGACACGCTCCGGCGGCATGAGCGGCTCGTTTCAAAGTTGGTCCGCTTTTTTTCATTCGACGATGCGGATGAGGTGCGTCGGGGCCGTCGTGAGATGCGTATCGTCGATTGCGTTCAAGGAGGCTCGGACTTCGCCTTCGTGCGCATGGTGCGTCAGGATGGCGATCGTCGCGGTGCCGTCGTCGCCGGCGTCCCTATCCTGAACCATCACCTCGATGGAAATGCCGGAGTCGCTCAGCTTGCCGGAGAGCGCCGCGAGGACACCCGATTCGTCCCTCACCGAAAACCGAAGGTAGTAGCGGGACGACAGTTCGGCGATTGATTGAAGCTTCCGCTCGCCGTCGGATGGGAGGTGCCATCGCCGCACGGGCGCGCCGGCGAGTGAGTTTTTCGCGATGTCGATGATGTCGCCCGCGACGCTGGTCGCCGTTGGCCCAGCGCCAGCCCCGAGGCCGGATAGGAAGCTCGGCCCGACCATCTCACCTCGGATCGCGACGGCGTTGAGGGCGCCGTCGACGTGGGCTAGCGGATCGCTCTTTGGCACCAGTGCTGGATGGACTCGCAAATCTAGCGCACCGCTCTCGAGCCGCTCTGCCACGGCCAGGGGCCGAATCACATAGCCGAAGTTTCGCGCGTACTGGATGTCGCGTGGATCGACCTGCTCGATGCCCTCGGTCAGGAAGTCGCTCGGGAGCACGCGAGCCCCGAACGCGAGGCCCGCGATGAGCGCTAGCTTGTGGCCCGCATCGCCTCCGGTGATGTCGAGGGTCGGGTCCGCTTCGGCAAACCCAGCCTCTTGCGCGGCCTTGAGCGCGTCGGCGAACGCCGCTCCTTCGTTGGCCATGCTGGACAAGATGTAGTTGCTGGTCCCGTTGATGATGCCTCGGACGGAACGAATGTGATCGGAAGCGAGCGACTCTCGAATCACGCGGATCACGGGGATGGCGCCAGCCACCGCGGCCTCGAAATACAAATCACAGCCATTGGCTGCGGCAAGGTCGAACAGAGCCGCGCCGCGCTCGGCCAGCAGCGCTTTGTTCGCGGTGACGACGTGCTTCTTCGCCTCCAATGCGGCGCGCACCAAACGCTCGGCAACGTCGACGCCGCCGATGAGCTCGACGACGATATCGACGTCGTCCCGCTTGGCGAGCTCAAACGCGTCGTCGAGCAAAGCGATGTTCGGATCCAGAGCGCGAACGATGGCGAGCCGGGCGGGGTCCTTATCCGCCACGGCGGCAAGCCGGACTGGCGCGCCTGCTCTCGCGCGGATGACGTCCGCGTGCTGGAGCAAGACCTTCACCAGGCCTTCCCCGATCACGCCACATCCACAGATTCCAACCCGAATTTCGCGTTTCAATCCAGTACCTCCGAGAAACGGCCACGGTAGCACGATGGCTGGTTTCACCAAAAGTGCGCCATGCGGGCGGTCGCGCGCGGCTGCTACAGTCTACGCGGCGACCCATGCAGCATCCAACGACCGACGACACGCTATTTCCGTTCGACAATAGCTACGCGCGCCTGCCCGAGCGTTTTTTTTCGCGCCTACCGCCAACACCGGTGTCCGCGCCGCGCTTGATTCGCCTGAACGAGAGCCTGGCCCTTCAGCTGGGTCTGAGTCCAACGCGATTGGCCACGTCGGAGGGGATCGAGGCCCTGGCCGGGAACCGAGTGCCCGAAGGCGCCGAACCCTTGGCCATGGCGTACGCAGGCTTTCAATTTGGGAGCTGGGTGCCGCAGCTGGGCGACGGGCGAGCCATTCTTCTCGGGGAGTTGATCGATCGCGAGGGTCTCCGTCGCGATGTTCAACTCAAGGGCTCAGGTCGTACCCCGTTTTCTCGCAACGGAGATGGGCGCGCCGCACTCGGCCCCGTGTTGCGCGAGTACATCATCAGTGAGGCAATGGCCGCCTTGGGCATCCCCACCACGCGTTCGCTCGCTGCGGTGGCGACGGGCGAGCGGATTCGGCGCGAGACTGACCTGCCGGGCGCCGTCCTGACGCGGGTGGCGCAGAGCCACATCAGGGTCGGGACGTTCCAGTTCTTTGCAGGAAGGCGCGACGAAGCCGGCGTCCGCGTCCTGGCCGATCACGTCATCGCCCGTCATTACCCAGAGGCCCGTGAAGCAGACAATCCGATCCTCGGGCTGCTCGGCGCCGCGATCGACCGGCAGGCGGAGTTGGTCGCCCGCTGGCAGTTGGTGGGTTTCATTCATGGGGTGATGAACACCGACAACATGTCGATTGCTGGAGAGACGATCGACTATGGCCCGTGTGCGTTCATGGACAGCTACCACCCCGACACGGTCTACAGCTCCATCGATCATCGGGGGCGATACGCATACGGCAATCAACCGTCGATCGCGCAATGGAACCTCGCCGGGCTCGCGAACGCGCTGTTGCCACTCATCGCAGACGACCAAGACACTGCGGTCGTGCTGGCGACGGAGATGATTCAATCGTTTCCGATTCGGTTCGAGCATTACTATCGACCCGGCTTGCACCGAAAGCTCGGCCTCACCGAGGCTCGGGACGGGGACCTCGAGCTCGCTCAGGATCTGCTCAGACGGATGGCG
>Ga0224508_10001074_pt1 | contig 24922 bp, 27 predicted proteins | sample SF_Jan12_sed_USG_4_FD_170157 | JGI IMG/M metagenome (GOLD analysis project Ga0224508, IMG submission 170157) | Sediment microbial communities from San Francisco Bay, California, United States - SF_Jan12_sed_USGS_21 | ecosystem: Environmental > Aquatic > Marine > Sediment | place: USA... | reverse complement strand
CGTTGGCGAATTCAGACCACTCTCAATAGATTTTCGGCCGATGCTCTACAGGACTTCATTGTGCCGGGAGCCTACGGCGGCCTGGCAAGAATCGAGTACGCCATCCTGACGTCCGGCGGCGTCCTTTGCCTGCAAAGCAGGCATTGCAGTGGCGCGATATTCGGCGACGCTGAGGACGCACAGTGGACCAATGTCGACGGCGGCAATCGGCAACGGTTTCTGAACCCCTTGATCCAGGGCGAAGGTCGGCGGCGCGCGTTGCAAAACATAGTGCCGGACGCGCCGGTTGCCAATCTCGTTGTGTTTACCGGCGCTGTCGAGTTCATGTCGACGCTGCCCGACAATGTTATCCACATCCGCGAACTGGCCGCCACGATCGAACGTCTCGAATTTGCACCCGGCGCTGTCGAGGACTGGGACGCACTCTGGCTCACTTTGCGGGCGGCAGCGAAGACCGACGCCGACACGCGCAAGGATTATGCAGCACAGCTGAGCTTCGGCTGACGCCAACACCGCCCGGCGCGGCGACCGATGATTTATACTCGGCCGTTCCCCGTTCGCACGAGGCAGCTTGCATGCAAACTTCCGAGGCACTGATTTCGTCACCGATAGGCGTGCTCGCAGTACTGTGCGCCGTTGCGGCGTTTTTTTTCTTAGTTGCGCAGGTAACTGACGCGAAGCTGTTCAAATTCGTTCCGCCGCTGCTTTTCATTTACGCCACGCCGGTATTTCTGAACAACTTCGATGTCATCCCGAGCAAGTCCGTCATCTACACCGGGCTTAGCCAGTTCGCATTACCCGTCTTCATCGTGCTGATGCTGATCAAGGTCAACGTACCGGCCGTGATTCGGGTCATGGGCAAAGGCGTCCTTGTCATGTTGATGGGTACTGCCGGGGTCGTTGTCGGTGGTGTTGTCGCGTATGTCCTGGTACATCAGTGGCTGTCTGACGACGCCTGGAGAGGCTTCGGCGCGCTCGCCGGGAGCTGGATTGGCGGCACTGCCAATATGCTGGCGACCAAGGAAATGCTGGGAGCGTCGGAAGCGCAGCTCGGGCTTGCGGTCATTGCCGATAACGTGGTGTACATCGTGTGGCTGCCGCTACTGCTGATGTCCCGCGACTATGCGGAACGATTCAATCGCTGGGCACGCGTGCCCGAAGACCGCTTGCGCGCTATGGATGAGGCCGCGGCCATGCACGCCGAGGATGAGGCGGCGCCGACCATGCCGCAATACCTGTACCTTGCGGCCATTGTCTTCGGCGTTGCGGCTGTCGGTCACGCGATCGCCCCGTCCGTATCCTCGTGGATTGCATCGGTAAACCCGCAACTTGCCGGCGTATTTTCCGAGACTACGACCCGTATTCTCCTCGTGACGACGCTGGCGTTGATTCTGTCGACAACAGCCGCGTCCAGGCTGCCGAATTCGACTGCAATCGGCACAGCCCTGGTCTATATCTTCGTCGCCGGTATGGGAGCGCGCGCCTCCGTCGCGGGTCTTGCTGAAGCTCCGGCTTTTGTGCTCGGCGCATTTATCTGGATCTTCATCCACGGACTGTTTTGCCTGGCCGGAGCATGGATTTTTCGGGTCGACGTACATAGCGTCGCGATCGCGTCCGCGGCCAATATTGGCGCTGCCGCGTCCGCGCCGATCGTCGCGGCTCATCACCGGCCCAACCTGGTACCGGCGTCCATTCTGATGGCGCTCCTCGGCTATGCGCTGGGTAACTACCTCGCGCCGTTGACCGGCCAGCTTGCGAGAATCGCCGCAGGTCAGTAGCCATGTGGAAACGTCGGGCGCAATGGGCTGTAGGCCTGATCGTTTTGCTGGTCATCGTCATGGTGGCAACGGCGATAGCGCTGTGGCGTGATCGCCCGGATATCCATGCGGCCGGCTGGCCGGTACTTGCCGGATCTCGTACCTCGACCACCGATCAGGTGACTGTCACCTGGCTCGGCGTCTCGACACTGCTATTCGATGACGGCGAAACTCAAATACTGATTGACGGATTCTTCTCCCGTCCGTCCCTCCAGGACATCCTGCTCAGGCGGCCCGTCACCAACGATATGGCGATTATCAACTACGCGATGAACGAATACCGCATGCGGCGACTCGCGGCAATCATCCCGGTCCATTCGCACTTCGATCACGCTATGGATGTCGGAGCGATTGCCAATCGTTGCAGCGCCTCTATATTGGGCTCCGACTCGACGCTCGCGATCGCGAGAGGTGCCGGCGTTCCGGAGGATCAGATGACACCTGTCAGCACCGGCCAGCGTTACGAATTCGGTCGTTTCGGCGTCACGCTGCTGCCATCCAACCATGCTCCGATAGGCTGGAGCGGTTCGGTGCCGTTCGCGGGCACAATCGATGCCCCACTTACGCTGCCGCGAGCGGTCAGCAGCATGCGCGAGGGCGGCACCTACACGATTGTGATCGATCACTCGCAGGGTACAGCGATCGTTCAGGGCAGCGCCGGCTTTCCGGACAGCGCCCTGGAGGACATGACGGCAGACGTCGTGTTTCTGAGCGTGGGCGGGCTCGAAACCCTGGGGCGAGATTATGTCGCGCAATACTGGCAGGCGATGGTGACGGCGACGGGGGCGCGTACCGTGTACCCGGTCCATTTCGATGACTTCACCCGACCATTCGGTGACATCGTGGCAGCACCGCGCTTCCTTGGCGATCTCGATATAACCGTCGATTGGTTTAACGCGTTGCGGGACCGATGGGACGTCGAGACACAACTGATCCTGCCCCCGTTCGGGGATCCGGTTGCAATCTACGCGGATCCCTCCTCTGAAACCTGATCTTCGGCCAGGTCCTGCAATGATTCGGTCCCGGCGATCAGGGCTTCTTTTCGGGCACGGCTCAGTCGCTTCACTCGATATTCGAGCCGCGACGCGACAGCGCGATCACCGATCGCCTGAGAAAACTCCAGCTTCAATGGCTGCCGGCCGCGCAGATACTTGGCGCCCCGGGTCCCGGAATGATGTTCGGCCAGGCGCTTATCGACGTCTGCCGCGATGCCAGTGTACAAAGAATCATCGGCACAGCGGACGATATACAGGCTGAACAGCGGCACCGCCATGCTCAGGCATTACCACCGGCCAGTGTGTCGCCGAACACGCGAAAAGCGCCGGCCTCGATGCTTCGCAGGTTCTCGGTCGTCTCGGTAAAGCTAAGGACGATTTCGGTTAATCCACCGAGCGTCGCCGCTGGTTCACGAAGCCGCAGCGCAAGGACATTACCGGTCAACATAGCCTCGCGAATCAGGTCATGGCCACCGAATTGCTGCTCGTTGATATCGATAAAGATCGACTCGTCAAAATCCTCTTCGATGGTGCGCATCAGCAACAGGTAATCGTCGATCTCGCCGTCTTTCGACGTATTGGCAAATATCAACATCGTGGCATTGTCGCGAACATCGAACGCCACGGTTTCGTAATGACGAGACTGGCTCATGCGTTTTCCGGATTGTCGAGTACCTGTTGTATCAGTTCATCCTTCCGTTGCCAAATGTCGCCGAGCCAGCGATGCATTCGACGGCGAAATTCGCGGTCCTGCTGGTAGTTTCCGGACACCAGCCATTCGTCGACCGGCATTTCGCGGACGAGAACGCGCACCGTCACATGCCGTCCGCAACACATCTGCCAGAACTGTGCCGGACCCTCGGGATAAACGAGCGTGACATCGAGAATGCTGTCAAACAGCGACCCCATGGACGACAGCGCGACCGCCACTCCGCCTGCTCGCGGGTTCAGCAAACGCCGATACGGCGACTTGCGCATCAATCGTTTCGCCTCGCTGAAGCGCGTCCCTTCAACGAAATTTATGATTGACGTCGGCGTATGACGAAACCTCTCGCAGGCACGCCGCGTCGTCTCCAGGTCCTTGCCGCGCATGTGCGGATTGCGGGCAAGGTAGGACGGCGAGTAGCGTTTCATAAACGGCATGTCCATCGCCCACCATGCGAAACCCAACAATGGAAACCACACCAGTTGCTGCTTGATGAAGAACTTGAGAAACGGCACGCGGCGGTTGAAGACCTTCTGCAGGACGAGGATATCGATCCATGTTTGATGGTTAGAGAGAACCAGGTACCAGCCATCGCGCCGCAGGCTCTCCGTACCGCTCGCTTGCCAGTCGATCGAGCCACCGACACCAAGAATTGCGGTATTGACACTGACCCAGTTTTCGCCGATCGCCATCAGCACCCGGGTCAGCGTGCGACGCAGCGGTGGTATCGGCAACAACAGCTTGATGATTGCCAGCAAGATCAGCGGCATAATCCAGACAATCGTGTTGACGGTGAAGCCCGCAAACACAATGATGCCGCGAAGATTGCGAATGGTTGCTGTCAATGGAGCGCCGTCGGTCACTGGATCGTGTTACGGGGCTCTTGATTCTAGCCCGAATCGATCGGGCTCGGCGCGATATCTGTCTGCTTTACCCCCTGCGGTCGCGGCGTTACCATGCGCCCGCCACGCAAATTCCCGGGAAGTATCAAGATGACGATCGCGAAACGCATCGACGGCAAGGCCAAAGCCGAGCAGCTCTCAGAATCCATCGCGAAGCAGACAGCGATATTGAAGGAACAACATGGAATACAGCCGGGCCTGGCCGTCGTCATCATCGGCGAGGATCCTGCGAGCCAGATCTACGTTCGCAACAAGAAGCGGCGGGCCGAATCCTGCGGCTTTTTCTCAGTGCAGCACACGCTCGAGGCGACGATCACGCAGTCGAATGTGCTGCAACTCATCGACGATCTCAATAACGATGACGCCATTCACGGCATCCTGGTGCAGCTGCCATTGCCCGATCATCTTGACGAGCAAACCGTCACACAGGCAATTCTGCCGAGCAAGGACGTTGATGGATTTCACCTCATCAACATCGGCAAACTGACAGCCGGACATACCGCGGACGCGTTCGTGCCCTGCACACCGGCCGGCTGCATGTTGATGATCGAGGACGAACTCGGATCCGATCTGTCCGGCAAAAATGCTGTCGTTATCGGTCGCTCCAACATCGTCGGCAAGCCGATGGCCAGTCTGCTGATGCAGCGCAATGCAACGGTCACGATCGCCCACAGTCGTACGCGTGACCTTCCCGACGTGGTCGGTCGGGCCGATATCGTCGTGGCTGCGGTCGGCCGCCCCAATATGATCACCGGCGATTGGGTCAAACCCGGCGCAGTCGTTATCGACGTCGGTATCAATCGCGTGGAAACAACCGTCGATGGTGAGACGAAGTCGAAGCTGACCGGCGACGTCGATTACGATGCCGTCTGCAAGGTTGCCGGCGCCGTAACACCGGTCCCCGGCGGAGTCGGACCGATGACCATTACGATGCTGATGTTCAATACATTGCGTTCAGCACGACTGTCCGCCGGACTCGCAGACTGACGCCGGTTGCGGCGGCCGGCGCAGCTTTCTGGAATGCATTGATGACACCCAGTGGAGAAAGTTTTCGAACGATCTGGCTGAATCCTGCCGACTCAGGCGTCGTACAGATCATCGATCAGCGGGTGTTGCCGCACGAATACCGCATCGTGGACATTTGCAGCTGGCGCGATGGCATGCGCGCCATCAGCGAAATGTACGTCCGCGGGGCTCCGCTGATAGGCGCGACAGCCGCATGGAGCCTGTATCTCGCGGCACGTGATGACAATACTTCGGCCGCCAACGTGCGCGCAGCCGCGGCCGCGCTGCTGGAATCACGGCCCACCGCCGTTAACCTGCGCTGGGCGATCGACCGCGTTCTGGAGCAGCTCGAAAAAGCTCCGCCCGGCGGCGATCTTGCCGCGCTGCTGCGCGCGGAAGCCGAGGCTATCTGTGACGAAGATATCGAGATCAGCCGCGGCATCGGCGAGCATGGCCTCGGGTTGATCGAAGAGCTGTCGAAACGAAAACCCGGCGAGACGGTCAACGTCCTGACGCACTGTAACGCCGGCTCACTGGCGACGATCAACTGGGGCACCGCGACAGCACCGATCTATTTTGCGAAAAAACGCGGCATCGACGTACACGTCTGGGTCGACGAAACACGGCCACGCAACCAGGGCTCACAGCTCACCGCCTGGGAACTCTCCGCCAATGACGTGCCACACACGCTGATCGTCGATAACGCCGGCGGGCACCTGATGCAGCATGGCCTTGTCGACATCGTCATCACGGGTACTGACAGGACCACCCGTTGCGGTGACGTTGCCAACAAGATCGGTACCTACTTGAAAGCACTTGCGGCACGGGATAACGACATTCCTTTCTACGTGGCGCTGCCGTCGACCACGATCGACTGGAGCTGCCGCGATGGCCTGACCGAGATCCCGATCGAAGAACGCGCCCCAGAGGAAGTCAGTCACGTGTATGGCCTTATCGATGGAAATGCTGCATTTGTGCGCACGGCGGCAGAAAACACCCCAATCAGTAATTTCGCGTTCGACGTTACACCTGCCCGCCTGATCACCGGCCTGATCACCGAACGCGGCATCTGCGAGGCATCCGCAGCCGGCCTGCTCGGCCTGTTTCCGGAGCGCGATTCACATTGAACATCGACGAAGGTTACATCAAGTATCAGAGTTTCTGGACCAAAGCGCCGATACCGAACGCTGCGGCGGCAGAGGAACTCGATACCTGGCGTCGACCATTATTCGACGCCGGCTTGATTGGCCAATACGAGGAATACGGAATCGGATTCGGCAACATCAGCCTCCGCTGCGGCGGACCCGGTGAATTCCTGATCAGCGGCACGCAGACCGGTCACATCGCGACAACCGACAAGATGCATTACTCGCTGGTCACGTCATGGAGTGTGCACGGCAACCGGGTCTGTTGCGTCGGTCCGGTACAGGCGTCGTCGGAAGCGATGACGCATGCGGCAATTTACCAGCTCGATCTCAAGATCGGTGCGATCGTCCACGTACACAGTGCGGAGTTGTGGCGGCGCCACCTGAACAAGCTGCCGACAACGAAGCCCGAAGTAGCCTATGGAACGCCCCAGATGGCGAACGAATTTCGCAGGCTCTTCACGAATACGGACTTCCGCAAAACGAAGCTGGCCGTCATGGCCGGGCATGAGGAAGGCCTGCTGGGCTTCGGCACGACGTTGGAAGAAGCGGCGGGCAGAGTCCTGGAGCTGCGGGCAGCCTCTTAGCTCTGCTGATTCTGCGTCTCAACCACGACCGGCTCGAGTGAGAAACGAAACGTTCTGCATGCCTTGACGCCTGACAATTTTGCGTTCGACGGCAGCGGCTCATACCGGGACCCCCGCACCGCCCGCCTGGATGGCTTCTCGAAGACCCGGTTGGTGCTTTTCCGTACCGCAATGCGACGGGTGCGGCCATTCCGGGTGATCTCGAAACATACCTGCACCTCGCCCTCAATACGATCCCGGCGAGCGATTTTCGGGTATGCCGGTATCAGCGTGAACGCCGGCACTCTATCCGTACCTGTCAGCTCGGATGACGCTTCCTCAACGTCGCCCGCGACGACGGACGAAGCAATAATCAGCGACACCAGTGTCGTCAAACACGTCTGTGAGCACCGCTCAGTCGATGTCTTCATTACGTGGCTCGGTGGCGCTCGCGGACCCGGGATTGCGACGATCGTCGATCTCGACCTGCGGCGTTACCGGCCGCGTTTCGTCGAGGTAAAGGCCTTTTACGATCTTCAGCGTCTTCGAATTCGGCCGTATTTCCTGGCCCTTGCGTATATCATCTGCCGCTTCCTGATAGCGCTCGAGACGCAGGAGGACCAGCGCACGGTTGTTATAAGTACGCCAATGTGCGTCGTAGCGTTCCAGGACCCAGTTACAGTGTTCGAGCGCGGTCTGCGGTTGTTCGAGTAACAGGTAACCGGCGCACAGATTGGCATGCGCAATTTTCTTCTCGTATGCACCGTGCGCCGCAGCAAGTCCCAGCAGAGTGAGACGAACTCCATCCTCCCCGTCACCCGCCATCAGCGCATCTGCGCCGTCCGCAATATGAACATTTCGCGGACCGATGACCGTCTTCGACTGATCGGTCGCCGACGCCTGCGACAGCAATGCCAATGCGGCTAACAAAACGACGTTCATGACTGACTGCCGTATCAGGATTTTAGATCCAGATGTCTCGTGAAGAATTCGATGGTGCGCTGCCACGCAAGTCTTGCTGCTGTCTCGTCGTAACGCGGTGTCGAATCGTTGTGAAAACCATGGTTGACGTCCGCATAGTCGTGATTGACGAAGTCACGGTCTGCAGCACGCAACGCCTTTTCAAAATCGGGCCATGTCGCGTTGACGCGTTGGTCAAGGCCGGCATGATGGAACATCAGTGGCGCTTCGATCCGGGCCGCGTCTTCGGGCGCGGGGTGCCGGCCATAGAACGCAACGCCCGCCGACAGCGCCGGTAGATTCGTGGCCAGTTGCAGGGTCACCCCGCCGCCATAACAGAATCCGACCGCGCCCACTTTGCCGGTGACGTCAGGATGTTTTTCCAAGAACTCCACCGCCGCCACAAAGTCCTGGAACATCTGTTCAGGATCGCGCTGACGCTGCAATTGTCGACCTTCGTCGTCGTTACCGGGATAACCGCCCAGCGGGGTCAGCGCATCGGGCGCAAATGCGATGAAACCCGCCGCCGCCAGCCGCCGCGCAACGTCTTCAATGTACGGGTTCAGGCCGCGGTTTTCGTGTACGACAACAACGGCCGGCAATTTGTGCCGGATAACGGCCGGGCGCACGAAATAGCCACGCATGACGCCCGCACCTTGCGGCGACGCATAACGCTTGTAGCTCGTTTTTATCGAGCAGTCATCCGGAGCCACCTGTTGCGCCAGCGCATAGTCGGGATTCAAGGTCGCGAGCAACGCAGCCGCCGAGACACCGCTGGTCGTAAATGCCGCCGCCCGTTCCAGGAAATCCCGCCGCGACAGTTGCCCATGGACGTAGCCATCGAAGAGGTTCAGAACGCGACGATCAAACTCCGGTCTTTTCGGCATACGTGGCTCCGTCAGTAAAGTCAGCCGCTGATGTATTGCTCCAGGTGCTGAATTTCTTCTTGCTGATCCGCAATAATTGCCTGTACCAGGTCACCAATCGAAATCAGGCCGATGACGTTGTCGTCCACGACCACAGGCAGGTGCCGTATTCTGCGGTTCGTCATAATTGTCATGCAGTCGTTAACGGTCTGTTCGACCGTCGCCGTACAGACTTTCGCGGTCATGATTTCGCCGACACGCGTCGTGTCTGATGCGCGACCTTTTACTATGACCTTGCGCGCATAGTCGCGTTCCGTAACGATCCCCTTCAGAACATCTCCGTCCATAACGAGTAGCGAGCCCACCGCGCGTTCCGCCATCAGCTTGATGGCGTCGAGTACCGACGCATCTTCTGTGATCGAGATGATCTCCGTACCCTTGTTATCGAGCAGGTGCTTGACAAGTTTCATGCTGCCTCCGCGTTGCTACTTCTAGTTAATGTGTCGCCGTTCATTTTAGCAGTATGACGCGCCGTGTCGGATGCGACTCGAGGTGTGGTTGCCAAAAACGAGTTTTTGCCTTTATTTTCAGTGGATTAGCGACCGACCGTCGGCATCAGGGGCGCGTCGAACTGCCGCCGAAGCGCGCCAGCCGTTCCGCGAGGTCTCTCGACGACAGCCACTGTCCCCGCAGCATGACGCCGTGGATTCGCCGGCTGTTGGCGATGTCCTGAAGCGGGTTCGCATCGAGCAGTATCAGATCGGCCTCTTTGCCGACTTGCACACTACCGGTATTCGTACCGAGAAACTCGGCGGCCGCCGTGGTACCGGTGGCCAATGCCTCGAACGGTGTCAGGCCCGCCGCAACCAGCAGATCCAGCTCGCGATGCGCCGAAAAGCCCGGGACGTTGAACACCTGCGGTGCGTCCGAGCCGAGTAACAATCGGGCACCGGCACGATGCAGCGCAAGTATCAACGAGCGCCGGATGGTGATCGCGAGTTGCGCAACCTCCTGATCGAAACCGCTTTCAGAGCGCAGCGCCTTGGTCGCTGCCGCCCATCTTTCTATCGTCTCTTCCGGCATGTACTGCATTTCCGGACGGCTCTTGAGCTCGTCAATTCCCGTCTCCGACAGTCTCTGCTCAATCAACGTTTGCGTCGGTACGTTCCAGGTACCGGCGGTCGCCGTCGCGGCCGCGACGGCATCGATGCCGTCGATATCGAGCTCGCCAGCCAGCATGACGTCAAAAAAGCCGCCGTAACCGCCAGATTCCGCGCTGTCAGGCGGCAACAGCGCAACGAAATAACCGTCGAGGTGGTCTATGGTTGCCATGCGCAGCTGCAGCGCAAGATCGAGACCCGCAGCAACCGGCACGTGGCCTGCGAACGGAATTTCGATGTCATTTGCGGTCTTTGCAAGTGCCGAATACTCCTCGGCACTGAGACCCGGGTGTACCTTGACGAAGTCGTATCCGGCGGCTGCCTGTTCGCGAACCTGACGGCGCGCATCCGCCGCGCCGGATACCGATCGGCCGTTCAGTGACGGCCCCGATGTCGCCAGGCGTGGCCCGAATACTTTGCCGTCGAAAATATCGCGCCGCAGATCCAGGTGCGAGGGATGACCCAGCATGCCGCGAATACTGGTTACGCCGTTCGCGACGAATAGCGTGAAGAATCGATCGAGCTGTCGTGAGTTCGCGGTCGGAACGTGAGCATGCATCTCGGCCAGGCCCGGCATCAGGAAGCGATCGGTGCCGTCGACCGCCAGCGCGTCCTCCGGAATACGTACGTCGTCAACATTGCCGATCGTCGTTATGACACCGTCTTCGACCAGCACCGTCTGCGCCGGCAACACGGTTTCCGTCGCCATGGGCACAACGTTAACATTGATAAAGGCGGTCGCACTGGCGGCGGCAACACTCACGCCGTACAGCCCGGTCGCGAATAGAAGCGCGGTTTGCAGCAGACGTCTGGTCATTATCATTCGAAGGCTCCCGAGTTAACTTCCGCAAGTTGTTCATCGCTAATATTGCCACCGCAGATGATAACCGCAATGGTCTTGTCAGCCAGTGCCGGTAGATGTTGCAGCATAGCGGCAATAGCGACGCCAGCCGCGCCTTCGATCGATTCACCCATCGAATCCATGAAAAAGTGCATCGCGGCGGCGATCTCTGCTTCGCTGACGATGACGAACTCGTCGACAACTTCCCGGGTAATCGGAAAGGTGACGGCGTCGTGTTCGATGCCACCGGCGGTGCCATCGGATAACGTCTTTTCGCTCGCCATATCGAGAATCCTGCCCGCCGCGACCGACTGCGCCATGACGGCAGACGCCTTCGGCTGACAGCCGTAAACGATGATATCGGGGTTGTGGGCTTTCAAGACGCTGCCAACGCCGCTGACTAGTCCGCCACCACCGACTGCAATAAACACTGCATCGACGTCGGGTAGCACCGTTTCGATTTCTACCCCGCAGGTGCCCTGACCGGCTATAACCTCTGGATCATTGTAGGGCGAGACATAGAACAAGCCTTCGCGAATTGCAAAGTCCCGGGCATGCGTCTCGGTTTCCAGGCCATCGTCGCCGTAAAAGCGAATATCACCGCCGTACGCCCGAATAGCCTCGACCTTGGCGCTCGAGGTGCGCTCGGGCACAAAAATAACGCCGTCGATCGCCAGCAGCTGAAGCGCGCGGGCAACCGCCGCGCCGTGGTTACCGCTCGAGGCGGTCACACAGCCAGCAGTGCGCTGTTGCGTCGTCAGGGTAAGCAGGCGATTGGCAGCACCCCGAATCTTGAACGATCCCGTGTGTTGCCGATTCTCCATCTTGAACAAGACATGGGCGCTCGTGATCGCGTCGATCGCGGCGCAGGTTTCCAGCTCGGTGTTACGAACGTATGCCCTGATCCGTGCCGCGGCCTGCCTGCATCGCAGAGCGGTTTCCGCGACCAGCGACGTCGGTTCAGACCTGGTCAATGCTGAAGGTATCGCAACCGTCCGGATTGCCTGTCCGCAGCCCGGTACGGAACCAGCGTTGCCGCTGCGCAGACGTGCCGTGAGTAAAGGACTCCGGAACGACCGTGCCGCGACTCTGCCGTTGCAACGTGTCGTCACCGATCGCACTGGCTGCGTTCAGCGCCTCATCGACATCTCCTGCTTCGAGAATGTTGCGCGCTTTGTCGGCATGATGGGCCCAGACGCCCGCAAGGCAGTCGGCCTGCAACTCGAGGCGTACGGATAGCGCATTGCCCTCGGCCTGGCTCACTCGCTGTTTCATTGATTGCACCTTGCCCGAAATCCCCAGCAGATTCTGCACGTGGTGGCCAATCTCGTGCGCGATGACGTAAGCCTGTGCAAAATCACCGGGCGCGCGGTAGCGCGTGCGCATCTGGTCGTAGAAGCTCAGGTCGATGTAGGCTTTCTTGTCAGCCGGGCAGTAGAACGGTCCCATGGCGGCCTGCCCGAGACCGCATGCGGACCGTGTAGCACCGGTAAACATGACGAGCACCGGCTCCTGGTACTGTCGACCCTGTTTTGAAAAAAGTTCGCGCCAGACATCTTCCGTATCAGCAATCACGACGGAGACCATATCGGCAAGCGGATCGTTTTCCAGTTCCTCGGCGGAAGGCCGCGTGCCGCTGGTCGAAGCAGACTGCCCGGTTTGCACCCCCTGCAACAGCGGCGTCGGATCGACGCCAAAGTACATCGCGACGAGCACCAGCACGATCGTGCCGATGCCACCGCCCAATAGCCGCGGCGCAGCACGCGATCCGCGCCGGTCTTCGATATTCGAACTTCGTCTTCCGCCACGCCACCGCATGTCGTGCTCCGCTCCATCAGGATCCTCTATTGTCAGACATCAGCAGCCTGTTTGACAAATCCGGGCATCCGTTACATCTGGCCCTCGATCGGCAGGAAACTCATCAATCGAGTCCTGAAGCGTCGCCACCAGTTGGTTTTCGGCTCGGTCGTGATGACCTCGTCGCCGCTGGTCGTTCGCAACAACCACTGTAATCGGCCCTTCGGCGATAGCTCCAGGTGATAGGCGATTTCCGCCAGCGACGCGCGGATACTCGCAGACATTGTACCGGACAGCCCGGGCGATTCGACGACCAGGCCCATTTCGGTATTCAGATACAGTGACCGCGGATCGAGATTGAAGGAGCCGACGAATACTCTCGACCGGTCAACGATCGCGATTTTCGAATGCAGCGTCAGCGTCGTTGTAGCGTCAGTGGAATCAACGTTCGGCCGCAACTCGTAGAGTTCGACGCCTTTTTTCAATAGCGGTTTGCGGTAGCGGGCATATACGGCATGCACGCTGGCGTGATTAGTCGATGCGAGCGAGTTGCTCACGACGATGACGCGCACGCCACGATCGACGAGTCCCGCCAGAAAATCGACCCCTTGTTTTTCGGGAACAAAATACGGCGAAACTACGATCAGCTCGCGAGTTGTGGCCGACACCATCTGCTGCAGGAACACGCTGGTGATGCTGGCCGGCCGTGGCGACAATAACCGGACCTTGTCCGGGTAGTCCATGACCAGCGCAGCTTCGGCGGCAATCAGCGGCAGCTTGCCGTCCAGCAGTTCGCGCGCCAGCAAATCGTCGACGCTCTGGAAGAAATCGTCACTACCGTGCCTGGCGACATACTTGCGCCCTTCCTCGGTGCTTTCCTTGATCGAGCCATGCGGCACGAGCGCATCGAATACGCCGACGGGAATCGCCTCCGGCGCGTTCCAGTACTCATCAAAACCGTCCGACACGTCGTCGACAACCGACCCGATTGCCAGCAGGTCCTCGTCGATGAATTCGGTGGTACCGCCCGATCGAAAATATTCGTCCGCCAGGTTTCTGCCACCGACGATCGTAACCTGGTTATCGACGGTGAAGGATTTGTTGTGCATACGGCGATTCAGGATATTGAAATTGGCGATAAAACTGATGAGCCGTGATCGTCTCCGGGGAAACGGGTTGAAGACGCGAACCTCGATGTTGTCATGATCGTCCAGCGACAGCAGGCCTGCGTCGATATCATTGGTCAGGGCGTCATCCATTAACAGGCGAATGCGTACTCCCCGCTCCGCCGCCGCGGCCAGTCGCAACCCGACGAGGTTGCCGCTGACGTCATCGCGGATAAGATAGCTCTGAATATCGACGCTGCGCTCGGCCCGGTCGATCAGGCCGAGGCGAGTGCCGAGCGCATCGCGGCCTGAGTCGAGCCGGTATACGCCACCATTAGTCGCCGCGACATGCAGCCACTTGTCCGCTGCCCGGCCAAGGGCGGTGTCATCCGTGTCGGAGAGTTTCCAGGAGTCCTGGCGCTCCGGTAATTTGAAGAACTTCCGATACCGTGGCGGCAGGCGCGTACCAACCAGTGTAGTCAGCATTCCCATTACCGACCGACGTTATCAGAAAAAGTCGCATTCAGGGCCTCCGGCTCGCACGTCGAGAGACCGCGAACATCGCAAGTCCCAGCAGCAGCGCCCAGCTGGCGGAGCCGCCACCGCCCGAACTGACGACCACCTGCGTCGTCGTGCCGACCGGTGCATCGTAAGTGATATCTTCGAGCGGCAATAACGACAGCTCCGAACTATCTTCCGGGCCGAAACTGGCGACCATGTATCCATCAAACGTGTCATAGAGTTCGATCAAGATGTCGTAGTCGCCGGTCGGATAGCCCGATATCAGTTCGGTTTCGATCACGTACGCGTCGGACGCCGAAGTCCCGAAAATCGTGAAGTCGTTGGTCGATGCGTACTCATTCCAGGGTCCAAAGTCGTGACTCAGGTAAACGACGGCATAGACATCCGCGGCGGCGTATATGGTATCGGCGTCGAATTCCAGTTCAATGCCGGTGAAATAACCATCGCGGTCAGCGTCCGAAAACAGCGTGACGAACGCGTCATAAAACCAGAAATCCGTGTTAACGGCGGGAGCCTGACGGCCAGCCAATTCCCGCTGCTCGACGACTGACGTCTTGTTGTCACGCTCGCCATCCCGGGCCAGCGCGTCGTACTCGTCTTTGGAAGATATTTCCGGCGTCGCACCACGACTGCTCGCAAGGCCCTGCGTGGTCACGCTGACTCTGGGCCCGGTATCCGTCGCGGCCTTATCCTGGCCCGCTGCCGGCAGCGACACGAATGTCAAAGAGAACAATGCAAGAACAAATCTATTAACAGGTTTCATGACCGTATCCTTTATTGGCTTACGGTTACATTAGAGCGGTTACTCGCTGAATCGGTGCTGAACCCGTAGGTTTCTGTCGCAGGCCGTGCGGCCGTATTCAGTTCGCGTTCACTTAACGATCGTTGTATTCATTGATGATTAAGTTTTCTCCCGACGATCATCTCACCAAAGCCGTGGCCTGGATCATGCTCGGCGCCGACAGCTGATTCGCTTATACTCGGGCGCGAGGCAACTGGACGATTTCATGCAGACACTGTTCCTGATCTTACAGATAGCAATCATCGGCACACTGCTCGGCGCCGGTTTCTACTTTGCCAACAAGCGTCTCGGCAGCTACTTCGCGTCCCGGCCGCATTTGAAGTTCCGCTATCAGCTCATGCAAATCGGCGGAATCCTGCTTGCCGTGTTGCTGGTCATTCTCTTCATGCCGTTCGGCGATACTCTGCGCGGACAGTTATTGGGGCTATACGGCCTCATCATCAGTGCCACAATCGCCTTGTCGTCAACCACGCTGGTCGGCAATATCATGGCCGGATTGATGCTGAAAGCGATTGGCAACTGCCGGCCCGGTAACTACATAACGGTCGGTGACTATTTCGGTCGTATTTCAGAAATGGATCTGATGCATACCGAGATCCAGACCGAGGAACGCGACCTTACGACATTACCCAACCTGTATCTCGTAACCCATCCGGTACGTGTAATGCGGCAGTCGGGGACCTTGCTGTCGGTCGATGTATCGTTGGGCTACGACGTATCCCGGCATCGGGTCGAAAAATTGTTGATTCAGGCCGCCCTGGATGTTGGCCTCGAAAGTCCCTATGTACAGATTCGACAATTGGGTGATTTTTCGGTCAGTTACCAGGTGTCGGGATTGCTAACAGAGGTGAAGAACCTTATCGGCAAGCGCCGCGATCTGCGCGCCCGAACCATGGATCTACTGCACAACGCCGGTGTCGAAATCGTTTCGCCTAACTTCATGAACACGCGGGCCGTCGACAAGAATCAGACTTTCATTGCGGAAGCGGAACAGCAGCCCTACGCGCCTGCCTACGCACAGTCACCGGATTCACTGATTTTCGACAAAGCCGAGAAAGCCGCATCAGTGTCGAACCTGAGGGAGAAGCTGGCGGAGATCGAAGCACGTATCCGCGACTGCGACACGGTGCTGGCTGACCCGGCAAGCGCGCAGGCTCAGGCAGCGGCGACTGCAGAGAAAGAACAGCAGCAACGCCGCGCCAAGCGGCTCAGCGCGCTTATTACAAGCAAGGAAGCGAAGATCTCGGAGGAGTAGCTATTCGATATCGCCGGCAACGAGACCCGCAAGCTGCGATGGAGTAACGCGCATTGATTCGACGACCTTGTCGAAAAAGTCGACTTCGAGCACGCTGACGTTCTGGTCGCTGCGGAACACCTCCGCGAGCGCCTGCACGGTCTCTATGCGGTGTGCCGTCGACATTTTCTTGCTGACGGTATTCAGATACTTGACCAGCGTCGATTCGGCGTACAGCTCGGCGCGCGCCGCCACGCGGATGTCGGCAGAACTGAAATCGTCGCCAGTACGTGCTTTGAGAATTTCGCGAATACGGTCGACTTCGGCCGCCTGGATGTTGATGTCAGCGTCCGCAGCACGCGCGAGTGTCATCAACAAAACTTCCTTGAACAACTCATTTTCGGCCTCTTCACTGAATTCAGAGCCGCCGAAAATATTCAATACGTTTTTCAGATCCGCGATCGCCATTGATTATCTCTCTTCTAGTGTTTTGTTATTCGGCTTCGAATGCCGCAGCACTCCCAAGCTGCGCAGTATACACCGCAACATATACCCGCTGGCTGCGAGGACCGGGGTCGGCCAGCAATCATAACCTACAAATCGCTATAAATTAAGACCAGAGTCCAAACTATTTTTCTCTTGGATTCTACCGGTTTGCGATACATACTTAGGACTGGTCAATAAACTAAAGGAGGTGATCCATGTCGAGTGAGATAACACGGGTATCCGGAAAACTGTCGGGTCAAGTGCGGGCGATGGGGTCTTCGCTCAGTTAATCGCCAGCCCTCCTTTTCGGATACAAAGTCTCACGGAAAGCCGCAGCAATGCGGCTTTCTTTGTTTTGAGTTGGTGCAAGTCAATCCTGGGAGTTGCCGCCCCATTTCTCGCGGTGCGCGTCTTCAGCGCGTTGTCTGACTTTCGCGTGCCTGCGCGTGAGTAACAATGAATTCGGATCGCAGACATCGGGGCGGATGATGCCCAGGTCATTGGCTGCGTCGAACAGGCTTGGATACCAGCGTTCCCAGTTCGGCAGCAGCGCTTCTACTTTGTCGCGAAGAGTCATGCCCCGAATGTAACCGAGCTATCAGGCTATGACAATGACACAGTTAGTCTTCTAGCATCCGCATCCCGAGCAGACAGACGGCAAGCAGCAGCGCACCGAGCACAACCGTCTGCGCCTGCGGAATGAAATCAGTCAATGTGCCAAGCAATTCCTGCGGCACCAGCATCGACAGACTGGCAATCAGTGTCACCAGTGCCGCCAGCGGCTTGATCGCAATTGCCCCGCCGATCAAAGCTGCAACCGGCAACGCGAGGCGGCGCAGCCAGAGTCGGCGGCGCACCTTGCCAACTACTCTGGCGCTAAATCCGTCGTCAGCGATCGGCGCCGCTGCAAACATCGACTCCAGCAACCGATCCTCTGCGTCTTTCATCCTGTCAGCCATGTTTATGATCTTTGATATCAAAACTCGTCCTGATCTTCTGTTTACCACGAAAGATTACTGATTTCACCGTACCGACCGGCAAACTGGTCGCGTCGCCGATTTCGCGATGCGACAGCCCGCACGCATAAGACATAACCATGATTGCGCGCTCCTCTTCGGTCAAGACGGCAAGCAGCTTGTCCAGGTCGGTGACTTCATCGGCCTGCACGCTGTGATTGCGATCCTCGATCTCGGTCGCATGTCCCGCCTGTTCGAGTATTTCCGCATAGCGTTTCGATTTTCGCCTGGATTGCAAGAAAGTCGTATAGGCGACTTTCAGCAGCCAGCCGATGAACGATCCGCGCCCCGAGAAAGTCGACAGCTTGTCCCAGGCATGCATGAAACAGTCCTGCGACAGGTCGTCAGCCAGCGTTACATCACCACTCAGCTTGCGCAGAAAGTTGCGCACCTGCGACTGGTGTCGGCGCACCAGCTCGCCGAACGCCCGAGTGTCTTGTGCAGACACCGCCCGGGCAACGAGCTGATTATCTTCCGTCGCATGCACCGCCGGCTGCTCGACTAATCGCTGCCGCGGGAAAACGTATGCAGGATCATGTAAGCCACGCCGATCGCAAACGGAAATGCTGCAGCGGCTAGGATTCCGCGAAATGCTTCGCCGCTGTCATCGGGAACGGCAAAACCGCACAATGCGAGGCCGACAGCGATTGCCAGCCAGATGACGCCGAGTCGCAGATCTTTATCCGGCGCCGCCTTGGGATGACCCAGACGATCGATAATCTCCGGCGTCAGATCCTGGCCCTTGTCGAGCGCAACGCGCAGCGTCTCTTGCATCTCCCGACGCGCACGATAGCGGAACCAGATCAACAAACTGAACACAACGGTCAGACCTAAAAACATCACTACAGGGATCATCTCATCAGCCACTTTACTTTCTCCATTCAATTAACAGGACTTGCTTTCACCCGGTAGATGCTTCGTAATTCAGCTTTGGATGCAGAAAAATAAGTTATTGTTTTTATTGTTATTAATATTAACAGATCCGGGCCTGTTCGGCAGTCAGCGTGCCCGATGCATCATCCGTCCCGACCGGGGCACGTCATAATTGCAGCGTTGACCGTCAGGCCCGCGAGATCTGAATAACTACGAAGAAAGCGGTAATTGCCGCCAATCGCTACCGCCCCGGCGCCAGGCCCGGCGACGTTGCCCACGTGGCGCCGAAACCGGCTGCCTGGCGGCTCCGCCACTGCAAGACACGATCCTCGTTTAGACCCGTTCGGCCATATCCGGCGTTTACACCGGATATGAATCGGCTGACTCAACTGGCTAATCGCCTGCGGGACCCGCGCTACTATCAGATCGCGGTGCTGAGCACGCTGCTGTGCTTCGGCATATTGTCGCTTGATTTCGGCATCCGCTGGCAAAATGCAACCGCCATCATCGTGACGGCGCTGGGCACGCAGCTGATGTTTACTCAGCGTCTGCGACTGCCGCATTTTGACCCGCTAAGCCCGCTCATTACATCGTTATCGCTGACCTTGCTGCTGCGGACCGACAGCGCGATGCTGGCGGCTTGTGCCGCCGCTATCGCCATTGGCAGCAAGTTCGTTATTCGCGTGCGAAACAAGCACGTATTCAATCCTGCCAACGTCGCCATCGTGTCGATGCTGGTCGTGAGTGAGCACGTATGGGTATCTTCCGGACAGTGGGGTAGTACCGCAATTTCTGCGCTGGCGGTATCGTCGCTCGGCTTCCTGGTATTAACCCGTGCGAAGCGCGCCGAGACTACCGTCACGTTTCTGATCGTATTTGCGCTCTTGCTTTTTTCCCGCGCACTCTGGCTCGGCGATCCGCCGGCGATACCGCTGCACCAGCTACAGAACGGCGCTCTGTTGATCTTCGCATTCTTCATGATTTCGGATCCCAAGACCACGCCCGATACGCCGCTCGGCCGCATTTTGTTCGCGTCCCTGGTCGCCGGCATCGCTTACACGATCCAGTTTGTCTACTACGTGCCGAACGGCGCGATATTGGCGCTGATCCTGGCCGCCCCTCTTGTACCCCTGCTCGACATGCTGATGCAGGGCCGGCGATACCTCTGGGTGCGTGCAGACCTGACTGCCGATCAGCCCAGTTCCCGACAGACGATTACAGGAGTTTATCGATGAGACTGTTTGTTACCCTGATTGCCGCCGCCCTGACCGTGGTCGTTACGACGTCCGCACAGGCATTCTGCGGCTTCTATGTTGCGCGCGCGGATACCGGTCTCTTTAACCGGGCATCCCAGGTCGTCGTGGTTCGTGACGATAACCGCACCGTGATTACCATGGCCAACGATTTCGAGGGGGAGGTTTCTGACTTCGCCGTCGTCATTCCGGTTCCGACCTTGATAGAGCGCGAACAGATCAACGTCGGCGACCGTGCGATCATCCAGCACCTCGACGCTTATACCGCGCCGCGCCTGGTCGAGTATCACGATCCCGATCCATGCATGCGCTACGACCTCCGCCGACAGATGGAAGCGGACGGTGTCGCGGCTCCGGTGGCCAGTAATGAGATACGGAAGTCGGCGAGCGCGCGGGGCGTCACGATCGAAGCGAGCTATACGGTCGGTGAATACGACATCCTTATTTTATCGGCGTCGCAGAGCGACGGGCTGGTTCGCTGGCTCGACGAAAACGACTACCGGATTCCGAAGGGCGCGAAACGCGTCATCGACAGTTACCTCAAGCAGGACATGCGCTTCTTCGTCGCCCGGGTGAACCTCGACGAGCAAGCCAGGCTCGGTTACCAATACCTGCGGCCGTTGCAGGTCGCCTATGAGAGCAACAAGTTCATGCTGCCCATTCGACTTGGTACGTTGAACGCCAGGGGCAAGCAGGAACTCTATGTATACGCGCTAACGCGCACCGGTCGCGTGGAGACCACCAACTATCGGACCGTGCGGCTGCCCAGCAATATCGAAGTGCCGGAATTCGTGCAGTCCGAGTTCGCCGACTTCTATCGGGCGATGTTTGCCAAACAGGTGCAAAAGGAAAACGAGCGCGCCGTCTTTCTGGAATACGCCTGGGACATGGGCTGGTGCGACCCGTGTGCTGCCGATCCGTTGAGCAACCAGGAGTTGCGCCAGCTCGGCGTGTTCTGGCTGGACGAGCGCTTGCCGGGAAAATCACGTCGCATAGCGCCGGCGCCTGCGCAAAACGTTTTTGTCACACGATTACACCTGCGCTACGACGCCGAACATTTTCCGGAAGACCTAAAATTCCAGGAAACCGGCGATCGACAGAACTACCAGGGGCGATACGTCATTCGACACCCGTGGAAAGGCAACGCCACATGCGACACGCGGGAATACGATGCCGGCGTGCGCGAACGCCAGGAGCGTGAGGCACAGCAACTCGCCAATCTCACCGGCTGGGACATCGCGGAGATTCGCAACAAGATTCCATATGCCGGTGGCGAGCGTCCGGAGCCGAAAAAGGAACCCTGGTGGAAGCGTCTCTGGAGCTAGCTGTGGAACCCCACCAGGTTGTTCATGTGAGGTCTTTCGCTGACGACACCGCCACCTATCAGGGTGCGGTGGGACAGGTAGCCGAATCTGTAGCCGAGCTGGCAGACCGATGAAACTACATGGCGAGGAAGGAGCACGCGACGCGTGTTCGGCTAGCTGTCCCGCCGCACCCTGATTACAGTCTGGAGCCGACGCACGAACTCATGATGCGCTCGTGAAGGGCGCAGTGGACAACACACCCGAATCTGTAGCCACAGGCGTGTGAGGGTGTGTTGTCCGCTGCGCGCGGCGTGTAGACTACTGTCGGTTGGTTATCACTGGTTGTGAACAACCTGCAGAGCGGTTACAGCTGGCTGCGGCGCTTCTTCCAGGCGGCGATAACTTCGGCCTCGCGCTCTGCTTCGATACCGGCTCGAATTTTTTCCGTTCGTTCCGAAGGGAGCGTGTCCCACCAGGTCATCAGGTCCCGCAACGTCTCGCGTTCGGGCCGGCCCATAAAGCCGGCCGAGCGCGCCCGCTTGCCGCTGAAGCTGCCGCCCGCCGCGGCCTCGCCGGTTGTGGGATGCCAGACCGGCAGGGTTCGACCTTCGATGAGGCCCTGCTCGTAAGCGAAGTCTTCGCCGATCCAGATCGGTTCCACGGTCGTCGCGGTAATCGCCTGTGAATCTGCCAGCAGCTGACCCATTGCATACTCGCCGGCTGGATTCACCATGTTGAACGTGCCGGATATCTCCTGCTCGATGCAATCGATCGTGAAATTTGCCAGGTCGCGAACGTCAACGACCTGGATGGTATCCGCGGGTTTACCGGGCCAGATCATTTCGCCACCGCGGCGCGTGCGGATCGGCCAGTACGAAAAGCGATCGGTATGATCGCCGGGACCTGCGATGTAAGTGGGACGCAGAACCGTGAAGCCATCAGCCGCGATGACGGCCCCGGCGCGTTTCTCGCACAGGGCTTTCAGTGCGCCATAGGTCTCACCGGTCACCTCCTCGATCGACTCATCCGCAATGGTCGCCAGCGGCGAATCCTCGACATTATGAATACCGAAGTCCTCGTAAACGGACACGGACGAGATATACACGTACCGATCGACGTTGTCGGTCAGCAGGCGCGCCGAATCGTGTACGTGCCTCGGCACATAACCTGAGTTGTCGACGACAGCATTCCAGCGCCGTCCGGCGAGCCCGTCAAGCCCCCCATCGCGATCACCCTTGATGGTCTCGAGATCCGGGAACAAGCCGCTGTTCGTGCGGCCACGATTGAACAACGTCACCGAGTGACCGCGCCGCAGCGCCTCGCGAACCATGTGCGGGCCAATAAAGCCGGTACCGCCAAGGACCAGGATATCGAGCGATCGCCGCTTTTTGTCGGCGTCACCGGCGCCCGCTATACGTGGCAGCCCCGTTGCGGCCACCGCTGCAGAAAGCAGGCCAGCCTTGATAAATTGTCGACGATTGTTCTTCATGGTTATCCTCCGTCAGTAGCGATCGCCCTGCTGCACGACCGGGTAATTCGGCAACATTCAGTTTAACGATAGCGGCTCTGCAGCCGCTTCAGCTCATCGCTGCCTGGACTCAGTTCTGCGAACGAAAGATGCGCCAGCGGCTTCTCAACATTGCCCATCAGCTCGTGCATCTCTTGCCGGTCTTCGTTCACGTACAGCAGACCCGTCGTGATCTCGCCGGCATTGAAGCGCTCGCGCAGGTACTTGAATGCCGCCGCGCGACTGGTCGGATCGTAGGCATTGTCTACCTTGCGCAGCAGGATCGTGTCGCCGCCGCGCAGATGAATCGGCATTACCTCACCATCGTCATAAGACGCTTTGACCTCTTCGCTCGGGTGCACGTAGTCAACGTTGACGACATGATTGTAGAATTCCCGAGTGTGCGCATAGCTCTTCGTCGAGCCCTCGTGATCATTAAACGTCACGCAAGGACTAATGATATCGACCAGCGCAAAGCCGCTGTGCAGCAAAGCGCCTTTTATCAACGGCACCAGCTGCTCCTTGTCGCCGGAAAAACTGCGTGCAATATAGGTCGCGCCGAGGCTTAGCGCCGTGCCGACAGGATCAATGGGCTCCTGCTGGTTGGGCAATCCCTTTTTTGGCACGGTCCCGATATCGGCAGAGGCCGAGAACTGGCCTTTTGTCAGCCCGTAAACGCCGTTGTTCTCGATGACGTAGCACATGTTCAGATTGCGCCGAATTGCGTGCACGAACTGGCCGACGCCGATCGACAGGGAATCGCCGTCACCCGATACGCCGATGTACGTCAGATCACGATTCGCCGCGTTCGCGCCGGTGGTGACCGATGGCATGCGCCCGTGTACCGAGTTGAAGCCGTGCGACTGGCTGGCAAAGTAAGCAGGCGTTTTCGACGAGCAGCCGATGCCGCTCATCTTGGCCAGCATGTGCGGCTCAACATTCAGTTCGAATACCGCCTGGACAATTGCCGCCGTTACCGAGTCGTGACCACAGCCTGCGCACAAGGTCGATACCGCGCCTTCGTAATCACGCGTCGTCAGGCCCAGGTCGTTTTTCGTCAGGCCCGGATGGGAAATTTTCGGTTTGGCTATATAGCTCAATATACTGTCCCGGTATCAGGCCGCGCGGCCCTTGGCGATTTCTTCGCGCACTTTATCGACTACGAAACCCGCGTTGATGGGCATGCCGTTGTAATGCAGCATCGGCACGAGCTTGTTCTGGTCCGCCTCGATGTCGTTTATCAACAGGGTACGCAACTGTGCATCACGGTTCTGCTCAACCACATAGACGACATCGTGCTTCGCGATGAAATCCCGGACCGCATCGGTAAAGGGAAATGCTTTGACACAGCAATAGTTGAGACCAATGTTCTGACCTGCCAGCCGCTCCAGCGCCTCCTTACAGGCGCTATCGCCGCTGCCGAATGTCAGGATCGCCGCCTTGTTGAGCTTCGAGTAAGAGATCGCGGCCTCCGGAACCATCGATCTCGCAGTTTCCCATTTCACGAGCAACCGATCGACAACCTCCTGGTAGTCGTCCGAGTTTTCCGTGTAAGCACCGTACTTGGTGTGGCCGGAGCCGCGCGTAAAGTACGCGCCTTTCGGATGCACCCCGGGGAAGGTCCGATAAGGAATGCCGTCACCGTCGACATCAAGGTAACGATAGAATTCCTCGATCTCCTCGAGCTCTTCGGCGCCGTAGACCTTGCCGCGATCGGGGACATAGTTATCGTCCCATTCGAGTTCTGGCACCATCCAGTCGTTCATGCCGATATCGAGGTCCGAAAGCACCATGACCGGCGTCTGCAGACGTTCAGCCAGATCGAACGCCATCGGCGCCATGTAAAAGCATTCGGCGGGGTTGGCCGGAAACAGCAGGACATGCCTGGTGTCGCCGTGCGATGCATAAGCACAGCTAATGATGTCGCACTGTTGCGTTCGCGTCGGCATCCCGGTCGACGGCCCGGTGCGCTGCACGTTGAAGATAACGGCCGGTATCTCCGCGTAATAGGCAAGACCGATAAACTCGCTCATCAGCGAAATGCCCGGGCCGATGGTTG
>Ga0224508_10001073_pt1 | contig 24949 bp, 22 predicted proteins | sample SF_Jan12_sed_USG_4_FD_170157 | JGI IMG/M metagenome (GOLD analysis project Ga0224508, IMG submission 170157) | Sediment microbial communities from San Francisco Bay, California, United States - SF_Jan12_sed_USGS_21 | ecosystem: Environmental > Aquatic > Marine > Sediment | place: USA... | reverse complement strand
GCGCTTGGTGACCTCTGGATCGGCAATAGGTACCGCGGATAACAACGCCTCGGTGTAGGGATGATAGGGTGGTGCAAATATCTCGTCGGTCTTACCGCGCTCCATAATCATTCCCAAGTACATCACCACGATACGATCCGACAAGTAACGCACCACGCTTAAATCATGGCTAATGAACAGCAACGTGGTTTTGTGTTCGCGCTGAATGTCCATCAAAAGCTCAGTCACAGCCGCCGCCACCGACACATCCAACGCCGACACGGGTTCGTCCGCAATCACCATTGATGGATTGCCGGCGAACGCTCGGGCGATACCGATACGTTGCTTCTGTCCACCAGATAGCTGACGCGGCCGCCGGTAGTAGAAATCACGCGGTAGCTTTACCACATCGAGTAGTCGCATTACCCGGTCGCGAATCTTCTGCTTGTCACTCTCAACACCGAACTTCTTGATCACCCGTGATATTTGGGTGCCGATGGTATGGCTAGGGTTGAGCGTGTCGCTAGGATTCTGAAAAACCATTTGCAGCGAACCGATTTGTTCCGCAGACCGGTCCTGCACAGATTGTCCCTGAATTGCGCGTCCGTTGTGCTTGATCTCTCCATCGGTCGCGGTCTCCAAACCCATCAATACCTTCGCAAACGTGGATTTGCCACAGCCCGATTCTCCAACAATGGCGACGGTCTCGCCTTCTCGAGCGGAAAAATCCAATGCTTCGTTCGCTTTCACAAACTTGACGCCCTTCCCCGAAATCATTGCTGCCAGTGAGCTGTCTCTTACCTCGTAGTATTTTTTCATATCGCTGACTTCAAGCACCTTGTCGCCGATCTGCATCGGTTCCCGGGCATCGCCCCCAGGCGCCTCGGCCTTGTGATCGATTTCCTGCCAACGCAAACAGCGAACCATGTGATCATCGGCGCTACCGGTGACCTGCTCTGCTTTGACCTCCTGAGCATCACACCGACCCTCTACAAAGTGATCACAGCGGGGGCCGAAGTTACAACCATTTGGACGCTCGTGGGGTAGAGGCAGCTGACCCCGGATAGGCTTCAGCGGCGCCGCATTCTTATCCGCGGTCGGCAACGGTATACAGCCAAACAACCCGTGGGTGTAGGGATGACGCGGCCAGGTGAAGAGTGAATTGATCGTTCCTTCTTCAACGACCTCACCCGAGTACATCACAAATACTCGATCACAGGTCTCAAGAATTAGCCCCAGATTATGGGAGATGTAAATCTGCGAGGTCCCAAACTTCTTGCTGATCTCGGCAATCAGTTTAACGATCCCGGCTTCCACCGTGACGTCCAACGCGGTGGTCGGCTCGTCGAGTAACAATAGGTCGGGATTGGACAGCAATCCCATGGCAATCACCACACGTTGCTGTTGGCCACCGGAGATTTGATGAGGGTACGCATCCATCACCCGCGCGGGGTCCGGTAGCTTGACGTCGGCCAACATCTGCTTGGCACGCTCGTACGCCTCCTTCTCACCGACATCTTCGTGGGCGAGCGGCACTTCCATAAGCTGCCGACCCACTTTCATGCTTGGATTCAGTGCCGCGAATGGTTCTTGATAGATCATGGAGATCGCAGAGCCGCGTAAGCGTCGCAATTCCTCTTCTGACATGGCGTTGAGATCCTTGCCTTTGAAGTCGATGGTGCCGCTCTTCACACCGCCGTTGCTCCCCATGTACTGCATGATCGCCATCGCGACAGTTGATTTACCGCACCCAGACTCACCGACAATTCCAATGGTCTCGCCTTTGTAAACGTCCAGGGAAAAATCGATCACTGCGGGGATCTCGCCGGCGCGCGTGTAGTAGGAGAGATTGAGATCTCTAATCTCAAGAATCTTGGTGTTGTAATCAATATGGCTGCTATCTTTTTCCATTCGAACGTCTCCTGCGTCTCAGTCTCGCAACGAGATTTCACGCAAGCCGTCGGCGAGCAAGTTAAAGCCCAGGATCAATGAAGATATGGCGATACAAGGAAACACTGTCATATGCGGAAACGCGAGCGCCATCTGTCTTGTCTCATTGATCATTCCACCCCAATCTGGATCAGGTGGCGGTAATCCCAAGCCTAAGAATCCCAACACACCGATAGTAATGATCACATAACCCAAGCGCAGGCACACATCGACGATCAATGGTCCACGCGCATTCGGCAAAATTTCCACCAGCATGATACGCCACGACGACTCACCACGTGTCTGGGCCGCAGCGACATAATCGCGGTTACGCAAATCGAGCACCAACCCGCGCACGATACGCATGATGCCGGGAGCGCTGGCAAAGGTAATGGCAATGATAATGTTGAGGGCCGACGCACCGATGGTGGCGATAATAATGATGTAAAGCACCAGCACCGGAAATGACAAGATGATGTCCGAAATTCTCGACAAGATATCATCGGGTATGCCGCGATAATAACCTGCTGCCAATCCCATCAGAATCCCGACAATATAGGCGGTAAGGGTCGCGAGCGGCGCGTAGGTCAACACCGTACGCGCACCCCAGATAATGCGCGATAGAACATCGCGCCCCAGGTGATCTGTTCCCAACCAGAACGTACCGCCTTGGGCATACTCCGCACCGGGTTTTGCGAACGGTTGCAAGGTTGCATTGGGTTCGAACGGCGCCAACAGTGGAGCGAAGATAGCTAGGAACACCCAGAACCCGACAATCGCCGCGCCGACCATGCCCACTGGACTCTCGCGCAGCAGGCCAAGTGACTTTATCACACGAACCAGGGCCTCTCCGAAACTGGGTGCAGGGCTTGTAGTTGCTGTTATGCTGTTTGCCATGGCAACGCCCTCAGCTAAAGCGGATACGCGGATTCAGGTAGGTATACCCGACATCTGCAATTGTTTGCGTGGCTACTGCCACAAACACGGCCACCATCGCACACGCCTCGATCATGAATACGTCTTGATTCAATGACGCTTCGAGTAATAACGCACCAAATCCTTTGTAGGCAAAATAAAACTCGACCACAATTACGCCCGATAACAACCAATTTATTTGCAGCATGATCACGGTAAAGGGGGCGATCAGCGCATTACGCAGTGCGTGTTTGGTGATGACGTCTTTGTAGGGAATACCTTTTAGCACGGCAGTGCGTATGTATTGAGTCGTCATGACTTCAGCCATGGAGGCTCGGGTCATACGCGCAATGTAACCGAATCCATAGGTCAACAATACGATGACCGGAAGAACCAACTGCTTCCAGTCGAAGCCATCTATCATGCTGCTGGTACCTGGCAACCATTTCAGAGAGAACACGAACACCGCGGAGAACAATACAGCGCTGGCGAATTCCGGCACCGAAGTAGTAAGAATGCTGAATACCGAGATACTGCGATCCAGTTTGGACCCCTCCCGCATTCCCGCCAGGATGCCGAGTACTAACGATAACGGAATCATGAACATGAACACCCAGAAGGCCAAAATCGCGGTGTTCCAAAGCCGCGGCCACAGGACTTCGCCAACCGGCACCTTAAAACGAACCGACTCACCGAGATCACCGCGCATAAAGTTGCCAAGCCAGGAAACGTAGCGAGCATACAATGGTCGGTTGTAGCCGTGCTCCTCCAGCCAAACCTCTCTTTGCTCCGGTAAGCTGTACTGTCCTAACACCTTTGCCGCTACACTATCGACATTAAACTCGAGTAACAGGAACAACAGCATTGACACAACCAACATAGTGATGATCATGAACCCGATGCGCTTGAGAATCAGAATGATCATAGCGCCTTAACCTCTTCCGGTGTATGCATATGAAGCTACCGTTTTGATTCTAGATTGTCGGGCGGATGCAGCAGTTGTACTGATGAGCTGTTGTTCTCGCTTCACTGTCCACTGAACTCGAAGCATACCTCAACACCGTCCAAAGTAACGGATAGGTCAAGCATATGCAACACTATCCAATGGGGCATTTAGGCGAATCTAACCCCCAAGAGGGGCCCACAGCGAAACCGTGGCGATGAATTGTCGTTGCTAGAGATGGTCCAATCAGTGTATGGTTTGGTAGAGGCTGAGCGCAGTGAACTGGCTAATTGCTCAAGAGATGTGTGGCTTTCCGGATCGGCTGCATCCGGTGAGCGAACTCATACTCAACTATTACCTTAGTGACACCATCGGCATGCCGACGTTTCTGCGTTATTTTTCGTTGCCCAATTCAGACTATATCCCGCTTGCGCGATGCTTTGTCGACATGCTGACAGGAGTACTGCCACCGATATAGGTCCTTGTGTTGAACCGGCGTGTGCCGATAGCAAACGTTCCCTTTTCATCTAAGCAACACCTTAAAATGTTGCTTACACCAAATCTCTCTCGACATAAATTCCTAAGGCTAAGGTCGCAGTTTAATCCCCAGCCGTGAGACCGATTGGACTCCTCTTGCCTCGCAACACATCGCGTTGCTACTCAACCATTGTTAGGCATTTGCAGGTTGAACGTGGTCATTATTCTCGAATTACACATCATATCGACTGCAATGATTTCACGAAGGAGAGATGCTATGACCGAAAAGCATATTAAACAGGTGGCCATCGTTGGGACGGGCGTCATCGGCAGTGGTTGGGCTGCACGATGTCTTGCTAAGGCACTGGATGTGGTCGCCACAGATCCTGCACCTGACGCAGAGCAAGGCCTGCGTCAAAACGTGGCCAACGCCTGGCCTGCATTGCAGCGAATGGGGCTTGCCGCTGGAGCGGATCAATCGCGCCTCATTTTTGAGCATGACCTGAAAGCTGCGGTGACGGATGCTGACTTTGTTCAAGAAAGCGCGCCGGAACGAGAAGATGTTAAACAAAAGCTGCACGCCATGATCGATGCGTGTGTACCGCGTGATGTGGTCATCGCCTCTAGCTCCTCGGGGCTACTCCCCAGTCGAATTCAGGCGGACTGCCGTCACCCGGAGCGCGTGGTGATCGGCCACCCGTTCAACCCGGTGTATCTGTTGCCGCTGGTGGAAGTGGTCGGAGGCGACAAAACCAGCTTCGCCACAGTCGATAAAGCTGCTAACTTTTATCGCTCACTCGACATGCATGTACTGCATGTAAGAAAAGAAATCGACGGCTATATCTCCGACCGGTTACAGGAGGCGATCTGGCGAGAAGCGCTACACCTCATCAATGACGGTGTCGCCACTACCGAAGAAATCGATGCCGCGATTACCTATGGACCTGGTTTAAGATGGGCCTTTATGGGTCCTTGTCTTACTTTTCACCTCGCCGGCGGCGACCTCGGCATGTCCCACATGTTGGAGCAGTTCGGACCCGCGTTAAAGCTACCATGGACCAAACTCGAGGCGCCGGAGTTAACCCAACAACTGACCCAGCGGATAGTGGAAGGCACGGCAAAACAAGCAGGCAACGCCACCGTAAAAGAAATTGAGCGCAAGCGTGACGAATGTTTAATCGAAATCATGGATGCCATCAAGCAGAGCTGGGATGGCGGTAGTGCGAAGACATAACTCTTCGCGAACTGCCGAGCGCAACAGCTCGAGGTCGATAAGTTAGGTAGATCTAAGTGGACCTTAGGGCCACAAGCGATAAATCTGATCGATGATTTGCCGATGATCAGATGCCGCAGAAGCAAGGGAGAAACGTTATGTTCAAGAGTTTGAGTGTCACAACGCAAGGCGCAGTGCTCGAGATCGTTCTCGATCGCCCCAAAGCAAACGCCATTGACAACGCCACCAGCCGTGAGCTCGGCGAATCTTTCATCCAGTTTCGTGACGATCCCGAGCTTAGGGTAGCCATTTTGACCGCGGCTGGAGACCGATTCTTCTCCGCCGGTTGGGATTTGAAGGCTGCCGCGGCAGGGGATGCATCGCCGGATGACGACTACGGACGGGGAGGCTTTGCTGGTCTTACCGAGTTGTTTGATCTCAATAAGCCTGTGATCTGCGCAGTGAACGGAATAGCCGCAGGCGGTGGCTTTGAACTGGCACTAGCGGCCGACCTGATTGTGGCGGCGAAACACGCTGAATTCTTTCTCCCTGAAGTGAACACCGGACTCATCGCAAACGCGGGTGGAGTCATCCGCCTACCACGCAGGCTACCACGAGCCATTGCAATGGACATGCTGGTAACCGGGCGCCGTATGACGACAGGCGAAGCGATGCAATGGGGACTTATCAACGCGGTCGTGCCGCAACGAGAGTTGCTGGCTCGTGCTCGGAAGTTTGCCGATGATATCGTTGCCGCGGCGCCACTGTCGGTGGCGGCCACCAAGGAAATCGTAAGGCAAACGGAAGGACAAACCGTAGAGGAGGCCTATAGCATCATGCGCAGTGGCAAATTCCCGGCTTACGAAAAAGTGCTGGTTTCAGAGGACTCCCTTGAGGGACCTCGCGCTTTTGCGGAAAACCGTGCGCCAATATGGAAGGGCCGCTAGCGGGTGAGGCGAACGAAGTCCAGAATGGGGGTCCGAATCATAACCAGCTGATGGTATGCCCTAAGTCACATACATGGTTGTAAGCCTCTTGTAGGTTCGCCTTCAGGCGAACTTAAACGCTCCTTTACGAATGCAGAAACCCCATCAACCGTAGGAGCACCTTCTAGGTGCGACGACCCTAACACAACGTGTCGCAGCAAGACGCTGCTCCTACGGGAACATAATCACAGTAGGATCACCTTCCAGGTGCAATGTCTCCTAAGGCACACATCGTGCACCGAATGATCTGCCCTGTCTTAGATGCGACATTTTCGTTGGATCGCCGGATGTACGCCTAAAGACGTACCTACAAACCCCCAGCGCTAATGTGAATAACAGGCTGTAGGTTCGCCTTCAGGCGAACAAGCGAAAATCACGACAATACCTCCGGGGGGTGTCGAGGCGCTCGATACACCGTTCCGTGATTCCACCGCTTCATCGTTTCGCGTGTTGCGCAGCACGAAAGGCTACCATGTGAAACCGTGCCTGAGGGGGTTCATACCGATATTGAGTCCCGACAGGGCAAGCCCTTCGCGCAATGCAGCCACCATCCATACAGTCTCGTCCACTCGAAGAAGAAACATGAGTTACGCATTGAGGCACGTCATAGCCGGAACCCGAAAATGCACTGACCGGGCATGTGGATAGGCAAGGTTTGTCTGCACAGCTATCACACGGTGTGGTGGTATGGCAGTGCGAAGGCAAATCGATACGTTGGCCCAAGGCAAGTGCACCGCGGTAGGCGTGCCACAAACCGTACGTTGGATGAATGAGCATGCCAATGGGTGAAGAAAACACGGCCTCAGCACGCTGCGCCCATTGTATAAATGGCAAATACGGTGGACCACCGAACGGGAACAGCACGGTTGCGCCGATTTCCTGAGCGATTGCAGTGATAATGCGTTCGCTCCAATGATTCATAGGATGTGGATTGCCATCACGTGATTCGGGAGATTGCTCGAATCGCGTCCACATCTCCTGGCCGGCGTTACCGACCAGAATCATAGTATGGCAGTCACCTCCGTTCGCCAGTGGCGGCACCTTGTCTTCGGGCCTCGGATAAAACCCGCCTCGAAGTATTAGGCCTTGGCGATAGGCCAACAGTGCGATGGCTGCATAATCGGGAGAGGTTGCTTTCGACAAGACAAATACCTACTACTTATCGGTACATGGCAGCTTACGGCTTGATCTCTTCCCTGCGCCGCTTACGAATTGCTCCACGCTGAGTGTGGGCTATGAGTGCATCCAATTCTCACCAAGTCTGTAACAAAAATACTACACAAGATATCGCCCAGTTTACTAAGTGCTACCGAGAGCAGTTTGGAATCGCTCCTAAGCAACAGAGTTGTCTAGGGATTGCTGCGTAACACCGTGCATTTTACCGGGCGCGCACAGCAGAAGGTCTATCAGCGGGGTAGCCAGCGCACCCTCTTCGGCAAGACCCGTTACGCAATGTTCCAGCGACTTGGCCCTTTCATATCCCGTCAAGGGTTCGCATAGCGAGAAAAACTTGTCGATTATTTGCTGTTCCGATAGGGGTGTCTCGGGATCTCCCCGTGCGCTTGTGGTGCCAGATGCAAACTCATCCCCGCTCTCGAGATGCACAATAAGATCTGCTAAACGCTGGTGTGGAAACTGCGCACTGTAATCGACATTCTCCTTGAGTTTCACTTTCTGAGCCAGGCCCAATATTTCACTATTCGTCAACGCATCTGCGGTGATCTCGTCGCGACCCACCGCACCGCGAGCGATCATTGCAGCCACAGGGAAAGCGATACTGTATTGGGCCTCTTCCGTGTTGCGCGGCGCCGCACCCTGTAGCCGTACCGCCTCGTGGAAGGTGTTGATGGTGATGCTATGCACATCCTGACTACGAAAATTGTGCTGACGGACCAGGCTGGCGACTGCTTCGACGGCCGGCTGCGCCCATCGACATACGGGATAAGGCTTGAAATATTGATCCTCAATCAACCAGACATCACCGAGATCACTCCAGAAAGACAGTGCCTCTTCGCCCTCGCAGGTAATGGCGGGTGCTCCAGTAAAACCATTACTGGCGAGATAGGCAGCGCTTAGTCCCGCCATGGCACCCCAACCCGATCCGTCTTTGAGCATGCTCGGGCGATCGATGCAACGCATCATCTGGCTGCGGGGACCGTGGTATTCAGCAATCCCCAGAGCATGTCTTGTCTGTTCCGCCTCGAGTGCTAGCAAACGCGCCCCGATGGCGGCCGCACCCAGCGCGTTCCACGCACCCGATGTGTGATAGTCGGCCACCGTGGAATGCAGTGCGATCCCGGCTCGAATGCTGATCTCATAACCGATGAGCATACAGGTCAGAAACTCTCGAGCGCTTATGGGTTCGGCGCGGGCATCGGCAAAACCCAACAACGCCGGTAGCACTGCGACACCAGCGTGACCCTTGGTCAAGGGATGACCATCATGCGCATCAAAACTGTCTATGGTCATGCCGCCTGCAAGCGCCATGCCGCTGGGGCTAACATGACGACCATCGAACATTAGGCGGGATTTTAGGTCGCTGCAACCAAAATGGTGGGTGACATGTTCGTGGATAATTCTGGACAGATCTGTTTCGCGACCCGCCGCGGCCACACCGATGAGATCTAGTAAGCACAACGTCGCTTGGTGAATTGCCGAACCCGGCACGTCTTCCAGACAAAGTTCCCGGATAAATTCTGTCAACGGCCTAGTCATATCGAGTTATCTAATCCTAATCTAAATGATTGGTGCAAATTCTAGAGTGACCGTGTCCGCACAGAAATGTTTAACGCATGATGAAGGTTCACAGGCACTGACAAATTGCACTAGTTACGCTTACTCCGCTATATTGTATGCATTAAACATACTGGGCTCTGAATTGAAACAGTGAACATCAACATTAGCGCAAATCCAAGCGCCAGCACACACCTATCTCTAGACTCGCTCGCCGCAACAGGTGTGTGGGTCCCAGCCCTGACACCAATTAATGCAGACTTGTACCCCGATGCCCACCGATATGTTACACATGTCAAGTGGCTGCTCGAACAAGGTTGTCACGGGATCGTGGTGTTCGGCAGTACTGGTGAGGCAAACTCGTTTTCCGTGGACGAACGTCGTGCTTTACTCGAAGCCCTGCTTGAAGCAGGGATCCCGGCGAGCAAACTGATGGCTGGCACCGGCTGTTGTGCGCTCACAGACTCGGTCACACTGACCAGCCATGCTGCCGTCAACGGCTGCGACAAAGTGCTAGTGCTACCGCCGTTCTACTATAAAGCGGTGAGCGATGAAGGCATCTATCGTCACTACGCCGAAATCATTGAGCGGGTCGGCGATCCCAAACTAAAGATATTGCTTTATCATTTTCCCAAGCTCTCCGGGGTTCCGATTAGCCTCGACCTTATCGAGCGTCTGTTAGGTTCTTACCCGGATAACATCGCTGGGATTAAAGACAGTTCTGGCGACTGGAACAATACTCGAGCATTACTCGCACGTTTCCCGGGTATGGCTGTCTTTCCTGGGACTGAGACTTTTCTGCTCGACGGCCTGGAAAATGGCGCTGCGGGTTGTATCTCCGCGACGGTCAATGTGAACGCCAATGCCATTCGCAACGTATACGACGGGTATCTTCAGCAATCCTCACACACCGCCGAACAACAAGCACAGATTAATTCGGTGCGCAGGGTCATAGAGAAAACGCCGCTCGTTCCAACCCTGAAAAAGATTATCGCGCGAATGCGACAAGACCCGGAATGGTTACGCATGCGACCACCGTTCGTGACGCATGCCCCGGAACTCACAGACGCTGAATTGACGGAGCTCACTGATGCGGGCTTCGTGCTGCCTGGAGCACACACGGCATGAGTGGCTAATCGACGCCGATCAAAGCTATCTAATTACCCGCCGATTGGATCCCGCCCTTGTTGGCACGTTCCGCCAGCACATTATCCATCCAATCCGCGTCCATTTCGGGCACTGAAGACAACAGCAGCTCGGTGTATTCGTGATGGGGCGGCGTGTAGATATCTTCTTTCCGACCTTGCTCGACAATGCGTCCTTGCAACATCACGATCACCTCGTCGGAGATGGCACGGACCGTGGCAAGGTCGTGAGTGATGAACATGTAGGCCAGGTTTAACTCCTGTTGCAAACGATCAAGCAGTTTGAGAATACCTTCAGCCACAAGCTGATCTAGGGCTGATGTTACCTCGTCACAAATAATGAACTTGGGCTCCGCCGCTAGCGCACGGGCGATACAAATACGTTGCTTCTGACCACCGGACAGTTCGCTGGGAAAACGATCGATGAACTGATCCGGATCGAGCTCGATCATTTCCAACAACTCTCGGATGCGCTGCTCGCGCTCCCCACCGTCCAATCCCAGATAAAATGAAAGTGGCCGGCCGATAATGCTACGGATGCGATGGCGGGGATTGATGGCGGTATCTGCCATCTGGTAAATCATCTGCGCCTGACGTAATTGATCCTTCGAGCGCCGACGGTAGTCGCGGGGTAACGGTTCGCCGTCGTAATACACCTGCCCCTGTTTGGGCGGCAACAATCCAGTAATCACGCGCGCCGCGGTGCTCTTTCCGCTACCCGATTCACCCACCACAGCAACCGTATGGCCACGGTGAATCTCGAAGGTAATGTCGTGTAATACCGGAACCGGACCGTACGACGCAGAAACATGGTCGACTTTAATTAGGGCTTTAGGTTCCTTCGCCGGCGGTTCCACTTGCTTGCGAAAAGTGCGCACCGCCCAGAGTGATTTGGTGTAGTCCTCCTGGGGATCGGATAGCATGCGGCGAGTATCCGCTTCTTCAACCAACTCACCGTAGCGCAACACCATGATCTTGTCCGCCATCTGCGCGACCACCGCAAGATCGTGGGTAATATAGATCGCCGCGGAGTTAAATTGCTCGACGATGTCCCGAATGGTGACCAGAACCTCGATTTGGGTCGTGACATCGAGCGCAGTGGTGGGCTCATCGAAGATAATCAAATCCGGGCGGCACGACATGGCCATAGCGGTCATCGCTCGTTGTAACTGACCACCTGAAACTTGATGCGGATAGCGATATCCGATCTGATCCGGGTCAGGCATCTGCAAGCGGGCATACAGATCTTTGGCATCCGCGTACGCCTCTGCTTTAGCGCTCTTGCCGTGCTCCACCGGTATCTCCGCAAACTGATCGATAAGCTGATGCGCGGGATTAAATGATGCGGCGGCGCTCTGCGCCACATAGGCGATACGCACCCCGCGAAGGTCACGTTTTTCGTCTTCCGAGGCCTTCATGAGATCAATGCCGTCAAACACAATCGACCCGCCGGAGATGCGACACCCGGGCTTAGCGTAACCCATCGCCGCGATACCGATAGTGGACTTGCCCGCGCCGGACTCACCGATCAATCCCAGCACTTCGCCTCGGTTCAGGGTGATATCGACGCCTTTGACAATCTCGTGCCATTGTTCATCCCGGAACCCGTCGATACGCAGACCTCGCATCTCAAGGAGCAATTCACCGTTACTATTAGTGTTCATCTTTCAACCCGCTGGTCTTATGCAGGAACCAGTCCACCACGAAATTAACACCAACAGTTAGCAGTGCGATCGCCCCGGCCGGCAGCAGGGGGGTGATATCGCCATAAGTAATCAGGGTGGCATTGTCTCGCACCATGGACCCCCAGTCCGCAGTTGGTGGTTGGATGCCTAACCCTAAGAAACTCAACGCGCTAATAGTCAAAAACACAAAACAGAAGCGCAAACCAAACTCCGCCGCGAGCGGCGGCAGGATATTTGGCAGGATCTCTCTAAGCGTTATCCAACCGATCCGCTCGCCTCTAAGTCGCGCCGCCTCCACAAAATCCATTACCACGACGTTCAAACTGACCGCCCGCGCAAGGCGGAACACACGGGTCGAATCCAGCACCGCGATGATAATGACCAAATTCGAGATGGATGTGCCAAAAATAGTCAGCAGCAACAACGCAAAGATCAATTGTGGGATGGCCATCAAGATATCAACGACACGGCTTAGTAGCTGATCCATCCATCCGCCCAGAGTCGCTGCTATGATGCCGCCGATGCCGCCGATCAAAAACGCCAGAACCGTCGTGACGAAGGCAATCCCAACGGTGTTTCTGGCGCCAAAGAGAAGCCGGGTAAGCATATCGCGACCAAGATTATCTGTACCCAGTGGCCGCGCGTCGCTCCACACATCGTACGCCGGGCCGACCACTTCGGATTCACCGTAAGGCGTGAGCACCGGAGCGAAAAATGCGACGAAGACATAAACGAGGATCACCAACAAACCAAACTTTGCGCTTAGCGGAGCTCTTTTTAGCTCACGCCAGGCGTCCGCCCAGTTGCGATCCCGCGGCGGTGGCGGCGCGACAGCATCGGCGGATTGCCCGACGGTACTATTCTGATCAGTCATCTTGGATGCAGTAACCTTGGGTTGGTCAAGATCGACAGAATATCTGCCGTCAGATTCAACAGCACATAGGTCGTGGCAAAGATCAGACTACACGCCTGGACCACTGGAACATCTCGAGTCCTAACCGAATCTACAATCAGTTGGCCGAGACCGGGGTAAACAAACACCACCTCAACGACCACGACGCCCACAATCAGATACGCAAGATTCAATACGATGACGGTGATAATCGGCGCCCAGGCATTGGGCAACGCGTGGTGAACAATGACTCGCGCGCGCGAAAGCCCTTTGAGGTTGGCCATCTCGATGTAGGGACTGGCCAACAGATTGATAATGGCAGCACGGGTCATACGCATCATCTGAGCTACCACCACCAAGGTTAATGTCATCGCCGGCAGAAAACACCGATAAACCCTGTCCCAAAAAGGCGTTTCCGGACCGACGTTGGCCAAACTCGGAAACCATCCGAATGTCACCGCGAGAAACAAGATCAGAATATAGGCGACAAAGAACTCGGGGAAGGAAACCGCCGACAGGGCAACGACGTTCACCGCACGGTCATAAAGGCTGTTGCGGTGAAGCGCCGCCAAAATACCCAAAACCAACGCCAGTGGAATGGAGATAATCGCCGCCATCAGCGCTAGAAACACGGTGTTGGCTAACCGCACACCAATCAACTCCGAGATCTGGCGACTGTTTGCGATGGACACACCGAAATCGCCTTTAATAATTCCACCCAGCCATTTGACGTAGCGCTCGTGGGGGGGTAGATCTAGGCCCATCTGGCGTTCCAGGGCAGCAACGGTTTCCGGTGTCGCTGACTGACCGAGGATGGCTTCCGCCGCATTACCGGGCAACGCCTCTACGCCCAGAAAGATGATCAGTGATACGACGAACAAAGTAAGGAGGCCCAGACCGAGGCGCTGGGCCACCATTTTTAGAATCTTATACACGGCTGGTTACTTTAGCGACTCAGGCAAACCACCAGCGCTCCGCCCATTTGTGCCCGTCGTCAGACCAGTTGTTGGCCATCTGCTCGTCGTGCGCGACCTTGTCGCTAGTGGCAAAGATGTAGTTGTTGAACACCGGCACCATCACCCCACCTTCGTCACTGACAAGCCGCTGCATCTCCACATACCTATCGCGGCGTTTGGCTTCGTCGAGTTCGGCTCGTGCGGCGACCAGCAGCTTGTTGAATTCCTCGTGCTCCCAGGAGGAGTCGTTCCATTCCGCGCCGGACGCATAGGCAGTGGAGAACATCCAATCCTCGGTCGGTCGGCCACCCCAGTAACACATGCACCAACCACGATTATCCGTGTTCCAAACATTGGACCAATAACCATCATTGGGCTCACGCACTACATTAATAGTGATACCGGCTTTGGCCGCATGCTCTTTAAACAGTACCGCCGCATCCACCGCACCACCGAAGGCGGCATCCGCAGCACTGAGATCGACAGACAACTCGGATAACCCAGCTTCTTTCAAGTAGAACTTGGATTTATCTGGGTCATAGGATTTCTGCGGCAAATCCGCTGCAAAATAGCGATTCGCTTTACCGATCGGATGATCGTTACCGATATAGCCATGACCGCGCAAGATGGTTTCCAGCAGTGCTTCACGATCCAACGCGTATTTGAGCGCCAAGCGAATATTGTTGTCCGTGAAGGGTTCCAGAGTAGTACGCATGGGAATGGAGTAGTGTCCATTACCGCTGGTTTCCTCGATCTTCACGCTCTTATTTCGCTCCAGCAAATGCATGGTTTTGATATCCACCCGGTCCATCATATGGATCTCGCCGGTGGCTAAGGCATTGGTGCGTGCCGCCACGTCCGCGATCGTAATCATCTCCACTTCGTCAAAATGCGCGCGGTCCGGCTTGAAGTAATTTGCGTTACGCTTAAAGATCATACGCACACCGGGGTCGTAAGACTGCATCGCGTACGGCCCGGTTCCGATACCGGATTCCCAATCAACCCCGCCGTCTTTTGCTTGCATGATGGGTAAATGATAATCGCTCATCAAATAGGGGAAATCCGCATTACCCCCCGATAAGGTCACGACAACATTGTTGCCATCGGCTTTGATCTCCTCGATAGGATCGACGATGGGCTTGGCCGCCGAACCGGAGTCCTCGCCACGGTGATGATTTATCGACGCCACCACGTCATCGGCAGTCATGGCCTTACCATTGTGAAATTCAACACCTTGGCGCAGTTTAATCGTCCAGGTTTTGGCGTCTGCGGACGCTTCCCAGCTTTCCGCCAATTCGCCGGCCAATTCTCCGGTGTTGCTGATTTCAGTGAGGAAGTTAAATCGGGTGAACGACGAGTTGATCATGAAGTCGTTTTCGTAAGTGCCGGGGTCCAGCGAGTCGGTGGTGGAACCGTGGCCAATGCCGGCCGTGAATTTTCCACCTTTGTTCGGCGTGGCAGCGAGTGCCTGGTTGCTAAAAATCGCCGGTGCCCCAGCGATGACCCCCAATGCAGACGCTTGGGCCAAAAAGTCTCGACGCGTAATTTTTCCCTGCGCCAATAACCGCTCCAAATCTTTAAGCTTTGACATATCATTTCCTCCAGTCGAATACCATTCACGGGGCCTTGAACCTCGCCCCGCCGATCAAAGTACATTTATTGGATGTGTTCTGTGGCACAACTCACCCGAGCATCTCGTCCACAGAGCTCTTACCGAATTTATCGATATTACATAATCGACTCCAATCGTGCACAATTGTTCCGCAGCAGCGCTGAACCAAGATCTAATTTTTGCTTAATAAATAGAGATTTAGTGGCGAGCCATGGTCGGGGAATCAGTGCTACCCTCTACGTGTCACTCATAACCTAGAACTATGGACATTCGCCCCGGCTTAACCACCTCCAGCGTACAGTATCGATTCGATCACCAGATCCAGGTGATTGACAACGCATGGATCAGGCTGTCAGACGGTTGCCGCCTCGCCGCAAAAATTTGGATGCCGGTGGATGCCGAGCAACAACCGGTGTCCGCGATACTTGAGTATTTGCCCTATCGAAAACGCGATGGCACGGCAAGCCGCGACGCCTTGACCCATGTCTACTTCGCGGGTCATGGTTATGTCTGTGTTCGTGTGGACATGCGCGGCAACGGCGAATCCGAAGGGCTGATGTGGGACGAGTACCTCAAGCAGGAACACGATGACGCCGTTGAAGTCATCGATTGGATTGCAAGCCAGCCATGGTGTGATGGCAACGTCGGAATGATGGGTATTTCCTGGGGCGGTTTTAATGCGTTGCAAGTTGCAGCCAGGCAACCCGTTGCACTGAAAGCCATTATTACTTTGTGCTCCACCGATGACCGCTATGCCGACGACATACACTACAAGGGCGGAGGGTTGCTGATGGAGAACCTAGGATGGGCATGCACGATGTTTGCCTACTCATCGCGACCTCCAGACCCCGCTCTGGTCGGCAAACGCTGGCGGGAGATGTGGCGGCAACGTTTAGAGAATACGCCATTGCTAGTGGAGAACTGGCTCAACCATCCCCATCGCGATGAATACTGGAAACACGGTTCGGTGTGCGAAAACTATGACGCCATCAAAGCTGCAGTGTTTGCTGTAGGGGGCTGGGGCGATGCTTATTCCAACGCGATTCCCCGTATGCTCGATGGACTTAAAGCGCCTACCCGCGGATTGATTGGTCCGTGGGTACACAAGTATCCGCATATTGCAGTGCCACAGCCGGCGATCGGGTTTCTACAAGAATCTTTGCGCTGGTGGGACCAGTGGTTAAAGGACAGCGATACCAGCGTGATGGATGATCCGCTCTGTCGTACATACATCATGGATAGCGTCTTGCCCAGGGCCACGTATGAATCGAGGCACGGTCGCTGGGTGGGCGAATCATCTTGGCCGTCGCTCGACGTCGAACAACGTCGCTATTATTTCAATCCTGGCGAATTAAATGTATCGAGCAAACCCGAACAAATCCTAACCGTATGCTCACCACAAACGACCGGCACCGCCTGTGGCGAGTTTTGTCCCATGTGGTTGGGGCCAGACTGGCCTGTGGACCAACGTGTCGACGATGCCGGATCAATGGTGTTCGATACTGCGCGGGTAGAACAAGAGGTTGAGATCTTTGGTGCACCCACAGTAGAGCTCGATCTTTCGGCCGATCGCTCTCAAGCCATCATCATCGTTAGGCTTTGCGATGTGTGGCCCTCGCGCGAGTCCACTCGAGTAACGTGGGGAGTACTCAACTTAACTCATCGTGACAGCCATGAGCACCCCACTGCACTTCAACCAGACGACCGTTATCGCGTGCGCATACAATTAGACGATATCGCCTACGTCATCCCCTCAGATCACCGTATTCGAATCGCGATTTCTACTGCTTACTGGCCTATGCTGTGGCCGTCACCGGAAACAGTTACTTTGTCTCTGTATAGCGGCGTGAGTCACTTGTCTTTGCCGGTGCGCACACGCAAGGAGGAATCGGAACTGGCGTTCGAGCCACCGGTCACCGCACCACCCGCAAAAGACACAACACTACGTCTACCCAACCATGGGCGTATCGTCGAGCAAGACATGGCTAGCGGCGAGACCACGGTGCGCATCATCGATGATTTTGGTAAGACAAGACTGGAACACGGGCTAGTGACCGATGAGATCGCCCGGGAAGTCTATCGAATCCTTCCCAATGACCCGCTGAGCGCGAAGGCGGATATCCATTGGACCGAAAAATTGTCACGAGAGGATTGGAGTGTGTGCACCGAGACCGTTACGTCCATGTGGGCCGATCGCGGGCACTTCTATATCAATGCCAGCATCAAAGCCTTCGAGGGCGAAAGCGAAATTTATACCCAGGACTGGGACAGGCGTATTCCACGCGATCTTGTGTAACCGATACCGCGCGAGTTATCGTCCATCGCGATACGTACACCGGTGAACCAAGAGACCTTAGGTACAAGAAGCTATCACGGAGACAGCTATGTCTAAGAACACCACCAAGAAAAAACATTCGCGATCGAATCATTACAAGAAACGTCGCGAAGTGGCCGAATTCACAGAGGTGGAATTCGAAACCAGGGTGGAGCGGGCGCGAAAATTCATGACTCGTGAGCGTTTGGATGCAATGCTTCTCACCTCTGAAGCCAACCTCGAGTATATGTCCGGCTTCTCGACCCAGTTCGCTTGGAACACCCCTTCACGACCGTGGTATTTCATAATGCCCCGCATTGGGCGTTGCACTGCTGTCATTCCGGAGATCGGCGAGACCAATTGGCGGTTAACCTCTTGGGTACAAAATGTCTTTACCTGGCCATCGCCACGCCCACAAAACGAAGGACTCGATCTTCTCCAGACCGTCATTGAAAAGATTAAGCGTCGCTACGGACGTATCGGTGTAGAGATGGGACCGGAGTCGCGTCTCGGTATGCCTATGGCAGATGTACTACGCCTGCAACAAGTCATTAGGCCGTTAGAAATGGCCGATTGCATCGGGGTGATGCGTGAGCTTCGTCTCATCAAATCGAAGGCCGAGATCGCACGCATTCGACATATCTGCCAGATCGCTTCAGATACTTTCGATGCTTTGCCCGGATTTACCGCAGCCGGTGACACAGAAAAAGATCTGGTACGTAAATTTCAGTCCGATATTTTGATGCGAGGTGCGGATAAAACCCCGTACACCGCCATTGGTTCTGGACTGGGCGGTTATGAAAGCATCATCATGGGCCCAACTTCGCGAAGATTAAGAAAAGGCGATATCTTCTTGATCGATACGGGTTCGCGGTATGAGGGCTACTTCTGTGATTTTGATCGCAACTACGCCATCGGCGCGCCCACCAATGAGGTCAAACGAATCCATGATCTGTTGTATCGGGCGACTCGGGCGGGCATCAACGCTGCACGGCCAGGCTACACGGCGGCAGATGTGTTTCACGCCCAGGCAAAAGTGTTGACTGACTCTGGGATCGAACTTGGCAATGTCGGGCGGTTCGGTCATGGTCTAGGTAAGATCTTAACGGAGCCGCCTTCGAATAAACCTGACGATCGTACCAAGCTCGTGCCGGATATGGTTTTAACCATCGAGCCCAGCGCGATGTACGGCGACAGAAAGATTCTGGTTCACGAAGAAAATCTCGTGATCACAGAAGACAAACCGAAACTGTTGTCGCGACGCGCGCCACGCGAGATGGTGGTTATCGAATGCTAAACGATAATCATCGGCAGACATGGAACGCAGAGAAGGCTCCGCTAGCATATGCAGTACGTGATTGGTCTCGCGACAACGACGGCGTCACCTGCCGAGGCTGTCATGAAGAGACCTCGATAAAACCGCAACGCAAGCGAGGCCAGCGCCAGCACACCGAAGCAGGCGAAACAGGTATGACCTGTATCGATTGTCATTACAGGCTTGTTCATGAGGAGATCGAGCCGAGAGAAAGCTTTTTGGAATGGGCCGGGGGCTCGAATTAAATGGCTTGTGTGTGGGTACAACCGGAAGAACTGAAGATGACAGCGCCTGTCAATAGTCACCGGATTGCTGACATGTTGGTTCACGACGTGACGCATACCGCCCTTGCTGCTTCGACACGTCTAGATGCAGACCCAGTAATCCCACCCTATCTTCGCGAGGTCTATGAATGGGCCTATCTCAACACTACCAATGCGCGCTGGCTCGACTGTAATGCGGTAGTAACGGCCATCCTTCTGGGCAACAACGCGCGGCTACGACGCATTCTTCTGTCTGAGATTATCGCCGGCCAAAAAGTGTTGCAAGCAGCTCATGTTTACGGGTGTCTCATTCCGGAAATAGCCCGTCAAGTCGGCCCAACAGGACGCCTCGATGTCGTTGATGTGGTACCACTGCAGGTCGCGTTATGTCGACGCAAGCTACGCGGCCTTTCTCAGGCGAAGGTTCGAATCGCTGACGCCGCCATGCCTGGCAACGGGATCTATGACGTCGTTAGCTGCTTCTTTCTACTCCATGAAATTCCTGACGAACGTAAACGCGCCGTCGTCGACGCACTTTTGATGCGCGCGGGCCGCGACGGGAAAGTAATCTTCGTCGACTACCACAACCCGGCCCCATGGCACCCGCTTCGCTGTATTATGCGTCGTCTATTTACCCTCCTTGAGCCCTTCGCAGAAAGTCTGTGGCATCATGAAATCGTTGAGTTTGCTAGCACACCCGAAAATTACCATTGGGAAAAACAGACCATATTCGGTGGGCTTTATCAGAAGACCGTCGCGCATTGTCGGTGATCTAAAGAAGGCGTTTAAAGATATACGGGAATAGATTTATTCTGGCATGAGGGATGGGAATTGCTGTTGACGTAGCGTCCGTTATCCGTAGCCAAAGCCGTGATGGAGTACTCCTATATGGGCCGAGCCACGCCCCCCAAATGGTATGCCTGACGGTCCGTATTGGGTCGGTCGGTAAGCGACCATGGGGCAAGATACAATCGGGCTCCTTTTACGTAACGGAGGAGCCATTCCATGTATCTAGTTACCTGTATACCATCGAAAAAGGGGCCCTGAAACAAAGGAAGACTGACTGGCCAAGAACCACTCTTCAAACTAAAGGAAATCTGGGCAATCCGAATTCGATTACAGTTAGCAAAACGCTTTCGTGACATAGCACCTGTTCAACCTTGCCATAGACAGCAAACTTCGGGCCTCCTGGAGGAAGTAACCCGATGATGGTCGCCACCGCGCAATCCGTTCTCGACTCGCTGACCGGTGACGGACGGGCGATCCAGGGCCGCACCGCCTTCGTCGAACAATTGGCGTTGAGCACCCCTTGGTCTATTCGGCGAGCTGCCGCTGGGAACGGGGAAACCGCCGTTCGAACACTTGTTTCTGGAACGTCTGGACACCCTCGAAATGTATTTGAACAGCCCGCTGAAAATCGTTTATGGTGGCGGCCCGATCCGCCGAGTCCCGGAACTGCTATGGAAAAAGGTCCGGACTGCTGAACGGGTGATCTAAGTCCACGCTAGTCTGGCCAGCCTGCATCACGCACACCTGTTATCATTCAAATTGAACGATAATATCTGTCTGCCTAACACATGACCACCGTCAGTTTGCCGGACGCGATCCGGAATTTTGTAACAGTCAGCCCCGAACAACCCGATGAACAGCTGCTCGCGTTGGACTCCTCGTTTATGCAGGACCTCTACAAGGAACACGGTGCGATCCTGTTTCGCGGCTTCCCTCTGGATTTTGAGATTTTCAGACAGATCACAGCGCGACTTTGTTTCAACTCGATCTTCAACAACAGTCCGGGCCGCCAGATCGTAGACAAAAAACGTAACATCCAGACCGTAAACCTCGGTGACGAGGCCTTCCCGCTGCATCCGGAATTGTCCCGCGAACCCTGGAAGCCGGATGCCTGCTGGTTTGCCTGCATGCTGCCCCCAAAATCCGGTGGCGAAACCACAATTTGTGACGGCGTGGAGGTCGTTCGCAAGATGACCAAAACCGCGCGGGAGGGCTTCATGACGCAGCGATTGCGTTACGTGCAACCCGTCACCCCGAAAGAATGCCAGTACTGGTTCGGCTCTGATGCACCCGCCGATGAGACACTGGACAACCCGCCGGCCAACTGCCCGTTCCGTTTCTCTCGCCAAGACAACATGATCCTGCGCTCGTTTACACGGCCGGCTTTACATCGCCCGATGTTCAGTGAGGAGCCAGCCTTCGGCAACTTCCTGCTGTTTGCGCGTTACGGCCGGAACAACAAAACCTTCCCCACTTTCGCCGATGGCAGCATGGTTTCCGATGAGCTTGTCGAGGAAGTGAAGCGCATCAGCGACGCGCTGACCGTCGCGATCCGCTGGCAAAAGAATGATCTGGTGCTGCTCGACAATACACGCTTCATGCATGGTCGTAACAGGATTGAAAACGTTCACGAGCGCTTGATCCTGTCCTATTTCGGTTATCTGAAATTTGCGGAGAGAAACCCCGAAGACCCACCGAATGCTCCGTGGCGCATTAGTGTCTAGAGTTTATCAAGGTCGATAGCACTTGGGACGTGAATTCAATGTGGCGTCCCTTAAAGTCATCGCGAGGAGCGAAGCGACGCGGCGATCCGCAGCAGGCGTCCCGAGGGAAAGCGAAGAGTCATATATCCGGACTCGATGAGGCTACAGCCTCTGTCCCTGATGGAATCTGCTGGCAGGTGCCATTACAGTCTCGCGAGCTTTTCGCTCCCTGTGTGAAATAGGTTTGACCTGCCACGGTCTGACCTGTCTAGCCATCAAGTCATGTTTGCCTGAGCAATCGTGGTGTGCATCCTGTGATATCGTTCGTGTGTTATATCGCCGGTTTGTAACTTGCTTCGTAGTGGCGCCTATGAGCCAGCAATGCGCAAACCACTCGAGCGTTCTTGTTGGCTGAAGCCACTGCGGCCACATTCATGTGCCGTCGCTTGAGCATTTCGGTTGACCAGCTATTCGTAGGGGCCACTTTGCGCTCGCCAAAACCGGTCGCTCGGTGCACGAACCCTATTTGATTAAGGGTTATACCGGACTAAATCACTCGGGTGACATCGATACGTAATCGGTATAGATTAGTCAGTCGCTTGAGGTAGTACTTCTTCTTAACTTGGGGAGGTATCACAAGATGACTCAAGACTCTGACATCGAAGAGTTGTTAAAAGTTGCACAGCAGATAATGACTGCTGCCGGGTGTGCATCACTCATCACAATCGACGAATCCGGCTTACCATCCTCGCGTCCAGTTCGCACATTTCCGGATGATGAGTATGCAAGAATCATCATACCGACTGATCAAGCTTCGCGGAAAACACAGCACGTAAGAAGCAACCCCAACACGGTATTGAGTTATGTTGACGCTCCTACGCGAGGCTACGTTACAGTAATTGGAGAGGCAGTGTTGAACGATCATCTGGAGGACAAGAAGGCTGTGTGGATCGACCCGTTCTCAGCGTTCTGGCCCGATGGGCCACAGTCTGAAAACTATTTATTGATTGAGGTTAAGCCAAAACGGATCGAGATGAGAAGCTATACACAGAGTGTTGCTGAAAACCCGACACGCTGGACGCCGGTAACGCTGGAAAGGACAGCTTCTGGCTGGCAACAGGTCGGCTAACTCATGATGTGTCGCAGAATTGATCGTGATCAAACTCGGTAAAGAAGAATTCGGCTGCCTAGACAGTTCGGGCAGTTTTACATTTCCGTAGATGTGTAATCACTCGACAATCGGCCGCACTTGAACCTAGGGAGGACGATCATGAAATCATACTCTTACGCCTGCAAAGACTATCCCGGATTGGAGGGATGCCCAGGACGATTCCAGGTAGAGACAGAGGACGAGTTGCGGAAGCTCATCGAACTCCATGCCTCGGTCGCCCACGGGGAGGATCCTGCCGCGTGGGGTGATGAGGACAGAGCCCAACTCAAGACCCTCATCAAGACCGAGAACTGACAAGGACCGTGACGAATTCCCACAGAGAGCCCCACTTCGGCGGGGTTGCTCATTGAGCAGGATCGCTAGGTCCGCGAGCGACTGCTCCCATCAGTCCTGATTTATCCAAACTCTCGGGTTTGTTTGTGATCGCGCGCCGGCCTGCGCGGCTCGATAACATTCATTCTCCCAGCCGCCGGATGAAGACAAAGCTCGGAGACTAAGCTATGTTTCGCTCCCGATTCGAAACGCTGTGAGGAATGGGTTTCGGCCCTGAATATTACGATGACGGAGAAGGCAACAACGACCCGACGCGGTGGACGACGGGCGGGTGGACGGTCCGGCAATCCGCGCCGAACCGCCGCGGCGGCGGCCATCAAACAAACACCCTGGTGCTTGCCCGTCAACCCCGACGTTCCCACCGAGCCACTCGACGAGGAAGGGGTGCACGCCATCCACGATGGTGCCATGCGTGTGCTCGAGGAGATCGGCGTGGAGTTCCGCAACGAGGAAGCGAAGAGCATCCTCCACGAAGCCGCCTGCATTGTCGCCTCCGATTCCAACAACGTTCGTATGGATCGCGACTTCGTCATGGAGCAGGTCAGAAAAGCTCCATCTGAGTTCGACATCACTCCGCGAAACCCGGCTCGCAAGGTTCGCGTGGGCGGGGATCGCATGCTGTTCGTCAACGTGTCCAGTCCCCCCAATTGCTCGGACCTGGACCGCGGACGACGTGTCGGCAACCGCGAAAGCTTCCAGGACTTAATCAAGCTGACCCAGTACTTCAATTGCATTCATCTGGCCGGTGGTTATCCGGTGGAGCCAGTTGATATTCATGCGTCCGTCCGTCACCTCGAATGCCTGTACGACAAGCTGACCTTGACCGACAAGGTGGTGCACGCCTACAGCCTTGGCAAGGAGCGGATAGAGGACGTGATGGAGATGGTGCGAATTGCCGGTGGCTTGACCCATGAGGAATTCGACGCAAGTCCTCACATGTACACCAACATCAACTCCTCGTCACCGTTGAAGCATGACTATCCCATGCTGGACGGTGCAATGAGACTGGCGCGACGTGGCCAGCCGGTGTTTGTTACCCCGTTTACCCTCTCCGGGGCGATGGCACCGGTGACGCTCCCCGGCGCGGTAATGCAACAAACTGCGGAAGGGCTAGCGGCAATCGCGCTGCTACAGACCGTTAATCCCGGTACAGCGGTGGTATACGGCTCATTCACCTCCAACGTGGACATGAATAGCGGTGCACCGGCGTTCGGCACCCCGGAGTACATGCGGGCGACACAAATGTCCGGTCAGATGGCACGGTTTTATGGACTGCCGTTTCGCGCCTCCAACGCATGTGCCGCCAATTGCCCTGACTCACAATCCGCCTGGGAGAGCGCGTTTTCCCTTTGGGCTTGCGTGTCGTCCAGAACCAATGTCGTGTATCACGCCGCCGGTTGGCTAGAAGGTGGTCTTTGCGCCAGTTACGAGAAGTTCATCATGGACTGCGAAACCCTTCAGCAGATGATCCACTACATGCAGCCAATAACGACAAGCACTGAGGATCTGGCCTTCGACGCGATCAAGGAGGTAGGGTCCACCGGGCACTTCTTTGGTACCAGCCACACCCTGGAGCGCTACGAAACCGCGTTCTAC
>Ga0224508_10001072_pt1 | contig 24977 bp, 24 predicted proteins | sample SF_Jan12_sed_USG_4_FD_170157 | JGI IMG/M metagenome (GOLD analysis project Ga0224508, IMG submission 170157) | Sediment microbial communities from San Francisco Bay, California, United States - SF_Jan12_sed_USGS_21 | ecosystem: Environmental > Aquatic > Marine > Sediment | place: USA... | reverse complement strand
ATTTGTCCGCCCGTCTCAACAACACGATCCTGATGAAACGCGAAGACTTGCAACCCGTATTCTCGTTCAAGCTGCGCGGTGCCTACAACAAAATAGCGGGCCTGGATCCCGATGAGCTGGCGCGGGGCGTCATTTGCAGCTCGGCCGGCAACCACGCACAGGGGGTCGCGCTGGCGGCTAAACGGCGCGGTATTCGCGCATGTATCGTAATGCCGGTAACCACGCCAAAGATCAAGACAGACGCTGTCCGGGCACTGGGTGGCGAGGTCGTCCTGCATGGCGACGCGTATGACGATGCCTACGCGCACGCCCTTGAGTTATCGGACAAGGAAGGGCTGGTCTTTATTCACCCCTTCGATGACCCCGACGTTATCGCGGGTCAGGGCACGATTGGCGTCGAGATTCTCGAGCAGGCCGAGGGCGACATCGACGCCATTTTCGTGCCCATCGGTGGCGGTGGTCTGATCGCGGGTATCGCCACCTATGTGAAGCAGATACGGCCCGAGATTCGCATCATCGGGGTCGAGCCCGAGGATTCTGCAGCGATGAAGCGCTCTCTCGAGGCGGGCGAACCCGTCACACTCGATCATGTCGGCATTTTCGCCGATGGCGTCGCCGTCCGCCGCGTGGGCGACGAGACCTTCCGTTTATGCCGGGAGTTCGTCGACGAGATAATCACGGTAGATACCGACCAGATATGTGCGGCCATCCGCGATATCTTCGAAGACACCCGGTCAATAGTGGAGCCTGCTGGCGGGCTGGCCGTTGCGGGCGTCAAGAAATACGTCGCCGAGCGGGACGTCACGGGGCAAACGCTGGTAACGATAAGCTGTGGCGCCAATGTCAACTTCGACCGTCTCCGGCATATCGCGGAGCGTGCCGCGGTCGGCGAGCAAACCGAGATGCTGCTCGCAGCGGAGATTCCCGAAGAACCGGGTAGTTTCCGCCGCTTTTGCGAAACGATCGGGCGTCGCGGCATCACGGAATTCAACTATCGGTACGCGGACGAACACAAAGCGCACATTTTCGTCGGCGTGCAACTCAGTAACGGCATGCAGGAGCGGCTATTGCTAATGAGCCGTCTGCGCGATGCCGGTTTCCCGGTAGAAGACCTGAGTGACAACGAAATGGCCAAACTGCATGTTCGGCATATGGTGGGCGGACGCTCGCCGGCCGTCAGCAACGAGCGACTGTTCCGCTTTGAGTTTCCGGAACGGCCCGGCGCATTGCTCGAGTTCTTGAACGCCGTCGGCACCGACTGGAACATCAGCCTGTTTCACTATCGCAATCACGGCTCGGACTACGGTCGTATTCTCGCCGGCATCGATGTGCCTGAGGAGGAAACGGACGAGCTGGAGGCTCACCTGGCCGAATTGGGCTACCCGCATTGGGAAGAAAGCGACAACCCGGCTTACGCCATGTTCCTTGCTTGACCGGCGAGCATTTCCGCTCACGTTGTTGCGACCATTTGTCGAACCCGCGCATCAAACGCCTACACAAGCAATACCACTCGCTGATCAAAACAGGGAAATACTCATGAATTTAAGAGCAGTAGCCGTTCTCTTTTGGACCTGCCTTATCGGGACCGCCGCGATCGCCGGTGAGGAGCGCCGCACCCGTATCGAGATTGCCGTAGACGACGATGCGTCGGGTCAACAGTCGTTCCTTTTCGATAGTCAGGCAGCAGGTTTCGACCTGGAAGGCATGGTAGTCGGGGAAACACGCACGTTGACAGACGAATTTGGGCAAACCGCGGACCTTCGTCGTACGGACGACGGTTTCGAAATTGATGTTAATGGCAAGACGATCGACCTCCCCGATTTGCACGGACCGGGCCTGCATCGAGAGCACGAGGTCGAGATGCGTGTGGGGGCCACTGATACGGACGCAGCTGTGGTCACAAACGCCAGGCAAGTCAAGATAATCAAAACTGAACACGATGACGGAGTGACGGTGATTTCAGGCAGTGAAATCGATGCTGCGACTCGGGAGCGCATCCAGGAAGCGCTGCAAGCCGGTGGCCACGACGGCGACGTATTATTTATTGATGGTAGTGAATTCGATGTTGACAGCAACCACCAGGCGCATGGCAGGCATGGGGTTCGTATCATCAAGCAAGAGGTTGACGTAACAAACTAGATATCCCTTATGCTGTTTGTTTCGTACTGACTCGCGGTGGCATCTGCCACCGCTTTTTTTGTCACCACATCTCTCGCATGCGCGCACTCACGTCGATACGCCTGTCGGAGTGAGCGCTGCGTCTCCCGGACCGCGGCTCGGGCCTGCCTCGAAAGTCTTTGTCCATCGTTGCCAGCAGCTGTTCCGACATGAAGCGGCTGCGCGCTCCGTAGACATGCTTGTCTCCGTCACGGCGCTGCTGCGTCACGTGATAGCGCAGCGGCGCGACGAGTGACAGAGACTGCCTTGCTCGTGTCATCGCCACATAAAGAAGACGCCGTTCTTCTTCGATCATCCTGGGCTTCCCCGTCGCGAACTCAGACGGAAAATTGCCATCCGATACATTGAGAACGAATACCGATTCCCACTCTTGTCCTTTTGCCGAATGTACTGTCGACAAGATCAGGTAATCCTCGTCCAATAACGGGTCTCCGGCCAGGTCTCCGGCCGCGCTCGGTGGATCCAGCGTCAACTCGGTCAGAAAACGCTCTCTGCTCGGGTAGCGGCCAGATATTTGCTCCAGCTGCTCGAGATCGGCCTCCCGAGTGTCCAGGCCATCATAGAGTCGTTCAAGATGCGGCTGATACCAATGTCGCACATGGGTCACCTGTGTCTGCCAGCCGTGGTCGTCCAACTCTGCGCCGGCCAAAGTCTCCAGCATCTCGCAAAAACCTGCCCAGCCAGTTGCCGCGGCCGCCGGTGGCCGAAACTCGTGTAATGAGGAAAACAGATAATCCCCGACAGCCATGTGTTCGAAACAGCGGGCGGCGGTCGCCGGACCCATGCCTGGTAGCAGTTTTAATACGCGAAAGGCGGCGACCTCGTTCTTTGGATTTTCAGCCCACTTCAGCACCGACAACAAATCCTTGACGTGCGCGGCCTCGAGGAACTTCAGCCCGCCGTATTTCATGTACGGGATGTTGCGGCGTACGAGTTCGAGCTCCAGGCGATCACTATGGTGCGACCCGCGGAACAGGACGGCCTGCTCTTTAAGTTGCAGGCCCTGTTCGCGATTCTTCAGGATCTCGGCAACAACATATTCGGCTTCCGCATCGCCATCCTCGACCGTAACGTATTGGGGTTTGCTGCCGTCCGAACGATCCGAAAAGAGATTCTTCCGATACTGCCTCTCACTCTCCGCGATCAGGCAGTTGGCACTATCGAGTATGGGCTGCGTCGAGCGATAGTTTTGTTCGAGCGTTATGACACGCGCTGACGGCATGTACTGATCGGGAAAGCCGAGGATATTTTCAACTTCTGCCGCGCGAAAAGAATAGATCGACTGCGCATCGTCACCAACCACCGTTACTCCGTCACCGTCCGGCTTCAGGGCGCCGAGAATCTCTGCCTGCACCAGATTGGTGTCCTGATATTCATCAACCAGTATATGGTCGAACCAGGATCCGATCTCGTCCGCGAACTCCTTTTCAGCAACAAGATGACTCCAGTAAAGCAGCAGATCATCGTAGTCGAGTGTCTGGCTCTGCTGTTTGCGAAGGACGTAGTACCTGAACAGTTCCGCCAGTTCATCTGCCCAGTCGCTGCACCAGGGATAGGTTTCGTCGAGCATATCGCCCAGGGGCTTCTGCGCGTTGACACAGCGTGAGTAAATTGCCAGGCAAGTGTCCTTTTTGGGAAATCGCCGCGCGACCGTTGTCAATTTTCGCTCGTGGCGCACGACATCCATGATGTCTGCTGCATCGCCCCTGTCCAGCACGGAGAACCCCGGGTCCAGTCCAAGGTTGTGGGCGTAGTGGCGCAACAGGCGATTCGCCACCGAGTGAAACGTCCCCGACCACGGTAATCCGCCCGCTGGCAAGGGCCGGGCATGCTCGTCCCGGGCCGCTGCCCGGAGGATCGATTCGACCCGCCGTGTCATCTCCTGCGCGGCGCGTCGAGTGAATGTGAGTAAGAGAATTCGTTCGGGGCTGATGCCCGAAACGACCAGGTGAGCCACGCGGTGCGCCAGGGTCATCGTTTTGCCGGTGCCCGCACCCGCGATCACCAGCAACGGGCCCGCTTGAAGCCCGTGCTTACCACTGCCCTCACCGTATTCCGCCGCGAGTCGCTGTGCCGCGTTCAGGATGCCCAGGTGGTCAAATTGCTGCTCGGCAAGTTGCACGCACGCCTCCCTCAAAAGTCTGTATTTTTATACAGTACTGGATGTATTTACAAGGTTGGCAGCAGGAATTTCTCGATTGCCTCCGCAAGGGCCCGCGGTGCTTCGAAGTGCAGCATATGGCCGGCGCCGTTAATGGCAACGCTTTTGCTGTCTGGGAACATGAGCGCGGCAGCGCTATCGAAACGATCCGCAAACGCGCTGCTTTTGCCCATCACCCGCAGCACCTCCGCCGTTGCCGCCCGACAGCATGCAATGGCCTCGGCGCGCCGGTAAAGGACGGGATTCGGCAGCTTGTGACGGGGATCCGCGCGCAACCGGACAGTGCCATCGGGTCCTTCCATTGCCCATTCGCCGGCAACGAAAGCAGCCTCGGCAGCACCTATCTCAGGATGGCGCTTCTTGATGCGAACGGCCAGAGCCTCGAGATCAGGGTACTCGGAGAAACCGGGCGCATCGGTCGACTGTTCTATCCATGCGCGATAACGTCTCGGTGCGTCATCGGGGTCCGAGTCGGCAAGGCCGAAGCCCTCCACATTGACGAACGCTCGCACCCGCTCAGGCATCGTTCCCGCATACAATGAGCCCACATTGGCGCCCATGCTGTGCCCGATCAAGCGGACCGGCTCATTGGCCGAGTAGATGTCCAGCAACGCGTGCAAATCGGCAAGATAATCCGGAAACCAGTAGCTCGTACAGTCACAGGAGGACCGGCCGAATCCGCGCCAGTCAGGCGCCACAACGCGCCATTCCGAGCGCAGGGTATCGACCACGAATTGAAACGTCGATCCCGTATCGGCCCAGCCGTGCAAGTACATGAGCAGAGGCGCATCCGGATCCCCCCATTCGTAAACGCAGTAATTTGCGCCTCGAAGAGAAAACTGGTGCTGAGCACGCGGCACCTTCGGCCGATAAGTTTCATGAGTCGTCATAAGTCAATACTTGCACAACAATGACGCTTGATACATGAATCAAGACCATCGGTAAGAACCACGCTACGCTTTTGTCCGTCAGGTCGTGTATAAACATGTTCAATACGAACAACCCATAACGCGATCCACCTGACGATTGACCTAATGACCTTCGAAATCGCACTGGTCCTTGGAATCCTGGCTATTTCGCTGGTCCTTTTTATCAGCGAGGTCATTCGCATGGACCTCGTGGCGTTGCTGGTTCTCGGCGCGCTTGCCGTAACAGGTCTCGTTGACTCGACACAAGCATTCGCAGGCTTTAGCAATAGCGCGGTAATCACGGTCTGGGCGATGTTTATCCTGAGTGAGGGCCTGACGCGAACAGGTATTGCCGACATTATCGGCCGCCAGGTGATGCGCATTGGCGGAAAGCGCGAAGCCCCGATGATCTTCGTGATCATGATCACTGGCGCCGTGCTATCGGCCTTCATGAACAACATTGGCGTGGCTGCGCTCATGCTGCCTGTCGTGGTCGGGGTTGCGCGGCGAACACGCATCGCGGCGTCTCGACTGCTGATGCCGCTCGCTTACTCGACCCTTCTGGGCGGCCTGATGACGCTCATCGGCACGCCTCCCAACCTGCTGATCAGCGAATCCATGGCTCAGAACGGAATTACGCCATTCGAGTTGTTCGATTTTACGCCCTTGGGCGGTGCCGTAATGATAATCGGCGTTTTATTTGTCGCACTGGCCGGCCGATTTCTGTTGCCGAAGAAGCGCGCCGAACGTGACAAGCACGTCAGTCAGCGCAGCCTGCGAGCTCGTTACAAGCTGCAAGAACGCACATTTATGATGCGCGTACCCGGAGACTCGATACTGGTTGGTAAATCGCTGGCGGAGAGCCGCATTGGCGCATCGACCGGGCTCATCATCTTGTCACTGCATCGAGACGGGCGCAGCGAAACCCTGCCCGGCCGACAAACAATCATTCGGCGCGGGGACGGAATTCTCGTGCAAGGTCGCCTCGATCAATTTCGCGAACTCAGACGCTGGAGTGATCTTGTTATCGAGCGTGAGGCGCCGGTCCTCAAGTCGATGGTGGCCTCGAAAGTGGTGTACGCGTCGGTCACGATTGCTGACGGATCACCCGTGATATCGGAGCTGGTCCGCCATGCGGCATTTCGCACCAGATTCGACGTCGCCGTGGTGGGCATCTGGCGCCGCGACGCCTATCGGCTGACCAATCTCGCCTACGTTCCTATCAAGGTCAACGACAAAGTCCTCGTTCAGGGCGAGGTCGAGGCGATCGAGCAGCTCGAAAAATTCCCGGACTTCAGCGAGGTTGAGATTTTCACGCCCGAACAGCTGGCCGAGAAATACCACGCCGATGAGCGCATGTTCGTCGTAAGGCTGCCGAAGCAAAGTGGCCTCGCGGAAGAGACGCTCGAGAAAAGCCGTCTGGCGGAAGTTTTCGATTTCCGCGTGCTAGCCGTGTTCCGTGACGGCGAGCTCAAGGTTATGCCGCGTGGCGACGAAGTATTGTTGGGCGGTGACCTGCTCCTCATCGAAGGGCAATACAGTGATCTCGATGTATTGCGCGGATTGCAGGAATTGGAAATCGATACCAAGGTTCCGGCCAACATCACATCATTCGAGTCGGATCGCTTGACATTGATGGATGCCACTCTCGATCCGCGAAGCTCACTCGCCGGCCGATCGGTCGGAGAGCTCAACTTCCGCGAGCGCTATGGCATCGAACTTGCGGGCATCTGGCGCGAAGGCGAGACCATTGGAACCGACCTTGCCGATGAGCGCCTGCAGATAGGCGATGCCTTGCTGCTTCTCGGACCACGCGACCGCCTGCAGCTGTTGTCATCAGATTCTGACTTCCTGATCCTGACGCCGCTGGGCCAGGAACCGCCCGATACCCGCCGCGCCCCGCTCGCCGCGGCGATCATGCTTGGTGTAGTCGTTACAGTAATGCTCGGCTATGCGCCAATCTCTATTTCAGCGGTCATCGGCGGAACAATCATGGTCCTGACGGGCTGCCTGAACATGGAACAGGCTTATCGATCGATCGACTGGCGAGCGATTTTTCTGATCGCCGGTATGCTGCCTCTTGGCACGGCGATGCAAGATACCGGGGCCGCGACTTACCTCGCTGGCCAGGTAATGAATTTGCTGGGCGACGCGGGCCCGTGGCCTGTAATCATGGGGCTGTACATCCTGACGGCGATGGCAACTATGATCATCCCGACGGCCGCCCTTGTCGTACTGATGTCGCCAATCGTTTTGTCCGCAATGTCGGACATGGGCCTGTCACCAGAGACCGCGATGATGGCCGTTGCCATGGCTGCGTCGGCGAGTTTCACCAGCCCGATCTCGCATCCAGCCAATATCCTGGTCATGGGTCCGGGTGGATACCGGTTTGTCGATTACCTGAAAGTGGGTGTACCACTCACCATCGTAGTGTTCATTACGGTCATGGTTCTGTTACCCATACTCTGGCCACTGGCACCGGCGTAACAGTTCCCAGACGCACAACAATGATAAGAAAAGGCGATTGAGGAGCATCGAGGATGACCGAGAAGATCGTAATTGCGGGAGCCGGCCACGCCGCCGGCCAGGTTGTCGCTACCTTGCGCCAACAGAAGTTCGACGGGAAGATCGTGCTGCTTGGGAACGAGCCGTACCTGCCCTACCAAAGACCGCCGCTCTCGAAGAAGTATCTTGCTGGCGAGATGTCAGCCGAACGCCTCTACCTAAAGCCCGAGAGCTTCTACGACGACCCCCGGATCGACGTGCGATTGCGAACGACCATCAAAGCAATCGATCGTGCAGCGAAAGCCTTGCAAATCGACGATGGCGACGACATCGTCTACGACAAGCTCGTTCTGGCACTCGGATCACGACCAAGAACATTGCCTGTCGACGGGGCCGACCTCAAAAACGTTCACTATTTGCGAAACATCGAAGATGTCGAGGGCATTCGCGCCGAGCTTGATATTGGCCGCCGCCTGGCGATCATTGGCGCGGGTTACATCGGGCTGGAAGTCGCGGCAGTAACACGCAAGCTGGGCCTGGACGTAACCGTGATCGAGATGGCGGAGCGGGTAATGAGCCGCGTTGTTTCACCTGAGATATCCGACTTCTATCAAATTGAACACACGAATCATGGCGTGAAACTCAGGCTATCTACGGGCGTTACGGCCTTACGCGGCAAGAAGCGCGTCAAGTGGATCGAAACCGATGACGGTGAGGAAATTCCAGCGGATTTCGTCGTCGTCGCTGTCGGCATCCTGCCCAATACGGAACTCGCCGAGCAAGCCGGGCTCGATGTCAGTAATGGCGTTGTAGTCGATGACGGTTGCCGGACCAGCGATCCGGACATCTATGCGGTCGGCGACTGCACATTGCATCCGAACGATATCTACGGCCGGCGGCTACGTCTTGAATCCGTCCATAACGCACTTGAGCAGGCGAAAACGGCGGCGAGCAATCTATGCGGCAAGGAAACGCATTACGCCCAGGTACCGTGGTTCTGGTCGGACCAGTACGATCTCAAATTGCAGATTGCGGGCTTGTCGGAGGGTTATGACGACGTCGTAATACGAGGCAATCCAGCAACAAGATGCTTCGCCTGCGTGTATCTCAAAGACCGCCGTCTTATTGCCGTCGACGCCGTCAATGCGCCAAAAGACTTTGTGCAATCGAAAGCCCTAATTGCGGCCCGTGCAATGTTAACGACGGACAAGCTCGCCGATGCGGAAACACCGTTGAAGGATCTGGTCGCGACTGCCTGATGGGTTTGCCTGATCGGTCTTCCCGCCTTATTCGCTGGATAGTCCGTCCTCGAATTCTTCGACGGCATCGGGCATTTCGATCAGCAGGCGCCCTTCGGCTGCAGCGGGACCATCATTGACCGAATACGCAGTTGCTGTCAAAGACTCGAGGCCCTCCATATTCAGTCCTTGAAACGATCCTGCACCGCCGGTTACTGCGGCCGTGCCCAGCGCGCCTGGCCCGACCGTCAGGTTACCAATCCAGGTACCTTTCCAGTTATTCGCTGAGCTACGATAGGCCGGCAACGCCACTTCTCGCAGGAACGCCCAGTAGTTCTCGAACTGTTCGATGAACAGGCTACCTTGGTCCGGCAAGTAGATGTACCAGACACTGTCGACGATTGCCTCGCCGTATAGCAGTCGAGTGCGTTCAGAAAAAGAGGAAAACTTGACGCCGATACCCGCAGTTTGATGGCGCGCATCTCGCATGACTGTCGCCATCGCGCTCGTCAGACGAATCGATGGCTCCCATAACTGCAAGACCTTTTCGGGAAAAGGCTTCAGACGAGAGTCCCCATCGTTTGTATACACGATGGCATCAGATGGCACGCCTGAGAAATTGAGGCTGATAACCTCTGATTCGGTAACGGACAGCGGCGAAAGACCACGGTTCAGAAGAAACGGGTTGTAAATCATCCCGGCGGCGAAAATTGCCGCGCCGACCAGCAAACCCAAAAGCAGCGAGATCAGGTATTTCATCAGAGCGAATCCTCGTCGCCGACAAAGGTCGTCAGGAGTTCGATACGACCTTGCGGTGCATCCTCTTCACCCGATGTATCCGGCACCCAGCGCTCTGTCATGGAGCCATTAAGCAGTGCAAACTCGCGCGATCCAGCGGTCAGTTCGCCAATGCGGAAGCCAGTTTCCGTCGCTCCCGGCTGCATATTCACAAATATCGAGCCACGTGCCGGCAGATGTAAGACCCAGTCGATCAGGTCAGTGGATCCGTCCTTCGCCGCGGTTCTGGCCGCAACACCAACAACGGCGTCGCGTGCGTTACGAATCTTGAACAGTTCAACGCGAATATCCTGAAGTATCTGATCGGCGGGCCACTCCATGCCCGCGGGCAGTGGTTGCTTCTGACCAGGCGCTCCGACCAGAATTCGATCCATCGGCACATTCACATGAAAAGACTCGACGTTTCCGCCATTGGGGGCAACCGAGACGATCGACGCCTCACGATGTTGGTCAACCGCAGGGTACGCGTACAGCAGCGCAGCAGAGCCGGCAACTCCGAGCAAGACTCCTACTATGAATGTCTTCAGCAAAACAAATCCACCTGGCGGCAATCGCCAGTCAAACCAGCACAGGCGCCAAGTTTAGTTAAATTGACCCGGACGTCACACCGAAACTCGCGTTTTTTGTGACGGAGTGCACAACAAAGGGGTGCTCGGGCACCAAAATCAGACTCCCGGGGCCCTGTCCCAACTTCCCTCCTCTTGCGCCACGCCAGTACAATTCGGCAATCGGACCACACACGGCAGGAGCAAACAATAATGACAACGTCGATTTGTCTTTGGTCGGGTCCACGCAATGTTTCAACCGCATTAATGTACAGCTTCGCGCAACGCGATGATGTTTGCGTCGTCGATGAACCCTTGTACGGCCACTATCTTCGCGTAAGCGGTGCCGACCATCCGGGGCGCGACGATATTATTGCCAATATGAATTGCGACGGTGAGGCCGTGATGCGTGAGCTACTGGCCAGGCAAAAACGAGATTCATCCGTTCACCTGTTTCAGAAACACATGGCACATCATCTTGTCGATCTTGATCTCGGCTTTCTCAGGGAAACCAGCAACATATTCCTCATCAGGGATCCGCGCGAAATGCTGCCATCCCTCACCATCCAGCTACCGCACGCCGCGCTTTCTGACACCGGCCTGAAACGGCAATGGGAACTTTACGACGAACTGTGCACCGCCGGCCAGACGGCCGTGATTCTTGATTCACGCGAATTGCTGCTGGACCCGGCAGGAATCCTCAAGAAACTGTGCGAGCACCTTGACCTCCATTTCGATCCCCGCATGCTTCGCTGGGAGCCGGGCGCGCTCGCCGAGGACGGCATTTGGGCGCCGCATTGGTACCATGTCGTACACCAAAGTACGGGGTTCGCGCCCTACCGGCCGAAAGGTGCGTTTCCCGAGGAGCTTGAGCAACTGCTTGCCGACTGCAAACCCTGGTATGACCGGCTGTTCGAGAACGCGCTCACAAGCAGCACATTAGGAGAAAACTGAGTGAACCCATCCGATCCGCGTAATGCCGACATCCTTGTCAGCATCAATGGAGAGCTCAAACCCCGATCCGAGGCATGCGTATCGGTTTTCGATAGCGTGGTTCAGGGCGGCGATGCCGTCTGGGAGGGTTTGCGCGTCTATGACGGGCGCATAGCCGAGCTGGACGCGCACCTGGATCGCCTCCAGGACTCGGCGAAATCTCTTGCATTTGCCGCTGTACCGTCGTCCGAAGATGTGCGCGCCGCTATTTTCGAAACGCTTGAAGCAAACGGTATGCGTGATAACGCTCACATTCGGCTCACACTGACCCGGGGCGAAAAAGTGACGTCGGGAATGAATCCACGATTCAATCAATCAGGGTGTACTCTGATCGTTGTTGCGGAATGGAAGCCACCGGTCTATTCCGACGACGGCATTCGCGTTATCACGGCATCGACTCGTCGCAACTCGCCCCAGTGCCTCGATTCAAAAATTCATCACAATAATCTTCTCAACAATATCCTGGCTTCCATCGAAGCCAATGTTGCCGGAGTGGAATGCGCGATCATGCTTGACGTCAACGGATTTGTGTCAGAAACGAACGACACCAACCTGTTCCTGGTCAGACGCGGCCTGGTGTTGACACCCCATGTGGACAGCTGCCTGCCAGGACTCACACGCAGGATGATTTTGAGAATCTGTGATGAGCAGGACATTCCCACGGAGGAACGCAACCTGTCACTGACCGAGGTATATACAGCGGACGAAGTATTCACGAGCGGCACGATGGGCGAATTGACACCGGTGCTGGAAGCCGATGGCCGCTTGATCGGCGCCGGCAAGGTCGGTCCGATGACCGCTCGCCTGCAAAAATTACATCGCGAATACGCGTACCAGAACGGGGCGCCTCTGCCGTTCTGACTAGTAGTTCGAGAAGTACCTCTGCAAATAATCGTCGAGGCTAATATCGTCCAATGCTTCTATCGCTTGTTGACGCGTGAGGGATTCGGCCGCCTCTTTCTCAAAGACAACCCTCCTGGCCTCGTCCAACGGTGTAATCGATGCAAAATAATCGCTGTGGCTCTTGGCCTGTCCAAACGCGTATTCAAAGAAACTGCATTGTGATTCCTCAAGATCGGCGAGCATGCGTGCTGATGGTGTTTCTTCAGGATGCTCCACCAGTTTTTGCATCAGCCGAACAGAGTCGGCATAGCTTTGGCTTGCATCATTAGCGTCGATCACCTCGGCAACTGCAAGTACATTGGACACTATCTCGGACGCCCACGCCCGCAACGTCACGGGTCGGTCATTCCTCAAGAGAAGAAAATCGGGGTCGCGGCCATTTTTTGCGGTCTCCGTGTGGTTTCGACTGATTTCAGTCAGCGCCGCGTCATCGAGTTTCGGGCTGTCCTCGAGCAGGCAGTAAATCAGGAATGCCTCAATAAAGCGCATCGTATTCTGATTGATGCCGGACGGATCATACGGGTTGATATCCAAAGACCGAATTTCGACATACTCGATGCCATCCCTACGGAGTGCCGCTGTTGGTTGCTCACCGGATTTTGCCACCCGTTTGGGACGTACCGGCGAATAGAATTCGTTTTCGATCTGTAACAGGTTAGCGTTCAGCTGCCGGTAATGTCCGTCGACTTTCACGCCGATTTCCTCGTAGGCCGGCTCTGGCGTGCGAATCGCCGTACTCAGATCGTCGACATACTCTTTCAGACTGTTCAGGGAAATGTTTATTTTTGACTGGTTCTGGTTGCTGTAGCCGAGGTCACTCATGCGCAATGACGTGCCGTGCGGTTCGAAATAGGTATCGGCGTTGAGCAGCTTCAGGCCTGCTGCTGCGGCCCCCGCGAAAGACTTGCACAAGGCCGGTGAGGCACCGAACAGATAGAGCACGAGCCAACCCATTTGGCGAAAATTCCGAATTAAACCAAGGTATTGATCCGACTGAAATTGATCCGCTTCATGGTCAATGCCAAGGACCTGCTGATACAGCGGCCAAAATTCCTTTGGCAAAGAATAGTTGAAATGTACGCCCGCTATGACTTGCATTTGTCGCCCGTAGCGGTGCCCCAGTCCGCGACGATAAATGGTCTTCATGCGTCCCACATTGGAGGATCCGTATCGCGCCAGCGGAATGTCGGCGTCACTGGGAATCAGGCACGGCATGCTCGCCGACCAGAGTATCTCCTCATCAAGCTGTGAATAGGTAAACTGGTGAATGTCGCAAATGCACTGCAACGACTCCCAGGTCGTCGAAAAGGTTGGTGTTACGAACTCAAGCAGTGCTTCCGAAAAATCCGTTGTAATATAACGGTTCGTCAGCGCGGACCCGAGAGTAGCAGGATGCGCTTTCGGCGACAGAAAACCATCGGAGCCAATGCGCAGTGATTCCTTCTCGACGCCCTTGAGTCCGCCCTGTAAGGCTCCGCGGCTTGCAGCGGCAATCGCTGCCAGTCGTTTTTCGAATCGGTGTTTCAAATCTCGTCCTTCGGATGGACCCGTAGTCCCGAGCCTGCTTGCAGTTTTACCATAACAGTACCATGCACGTCTGACGGCGCCCGGGTTTCATATGCGTGGACCCGTGTTTCCGGCCCTGGTTGCAGTAAAGGCATCCTTAGTGCCGCGTATTTGCTATTCTGGACCCGTCATCAAAACGGCGTTTTGGGCTGTCAACGTGGACATGAGCAGAACGATCAAATCGACGGGTGTGCTACTGCTGCTTGCCTTATTGCTTGCCTCACCGGCACATGCTTTCCGCTGCGGCAATAAGATCGTCATTGAAAATATGCATGAACAGCAAGTACTCAACGCCTGCGGCGAGCCAACCGCGGTCCGCCACCTGGGCTACGCGCTGCGATACATCGACCTGGGTAGTCGGCGCGGGCCATTGCCCGGCCTTTCAGGCGGATCCTATCCTGGCTATGGTCGTTACACGGAGGAAGTGGTCGTGACCGAGTTCATCTATAACTTCGGCCCACGTAAATTCATGCGACGACTGGTTTTTGAAGGCGGCTTTCTAGTGTCGATAGAGACGATTGGCTATGGCTATCGCGAGCGAAGCGATTAGTCAGAATTGCTGGAATTGCAGCTTTTCTCATCGGGAACCGGGCATCGGTCCCGGTAATATTCGTAACGACTCACTGGATACACTACGCGGAGTTCAACTGGCATGAATGTACCAAAGCGACGGCGCCTTCGTGACCGCTCGTCGGGCGCAGCCACGCTCATCAACGAAGGCTGCAAAATCGATGGCTTCATAAGCGGTAATGGCGATTTCCTGATCAACGGCGAAATCGACGGTGACTGCGACGTCGGTGGCGTCGTTACGTTGGCGGACAACGGTGTCTGGCGAGGCACGATCAAGGCCAACACAGTCATCGTCTCTGGTCACGTCGAAGGCGATATCGTCGCTATCGGTCAGGTCGAAATAACCGCGTCGGCGAAGATTACGGGGACCGTTAGCGGCGAGGCCATTGCCGTTGCAGAGGGGGCGGTGGTCGAGGGCGTCATGAAAACAAGCGGCCAGGCAGCTCCCGTCGAATTCGTCGAAAAACGCACGGAAGACCGCTAGCCGCGCCGGGCCCTGAGGCCGAGCTGCCACGGCATGAAATTTGTCCGAAATGGAAAGTTTCTCGTCATTCACGGCTGGATGCTACACTCGGACGCGTTACTGGCCGAACAACAAAGACAATATGATCGGCGATAGACTTCCGCGCATTTGGCTGCTGGCGGCGGCGCTTGGCGTTGCCGCTTCCGTCGTGATGTTGTCCATGTTTTATGCGCAATACCGATGGCTCGCAAACCAGATCGTGGCGACCAGCTCTGAGGAGCACTTTGCGTTCATGCAAGGCAGCTATGAACGCCGAACACGATCGAAGATCCGTACCGTCGAGGACACCCTGCCCGTCGAGCTTGAAGCAGACGACACCGGCACCTTGCAGCTGGCATTAGACCTCGCCGTAAACGCAGACGACAGTCTGACCGGTATTCGATTTACCAGCCGCTCGGGGCAATCGCTGCAAAGCGGTGACGTACCGACGGTGGACAGCCAGGCGGCAACGACCTGGTTAGCCGGGCAAGTCGTCGTTTCCCGTCCCGTCATCAGGAACGACGTGGAGATCGGCTACCTGAATGGATCGTTCCGGCTTGACGAGCTGCGCGAGGAATACACGGCGTTCAGGGAACACTTGGCTGCAAGCGAGATTCGGAGTCGCCGAGCCAGCTACGTCTGGATCGGCGGCGGCACTCTTGCCGTGTTGCTCCTGTGCGGCGGCATCGTCTGGCTGGTGATCAGCAAGCAGTCGCAGCGCATCGGGCAGTTGAAGCTACAAGCGGAGAAATTCTGCGACGCCGATTTCGGTGAGCCTTTGCCGGAGACTCGGGGCGACGACCTTGGCGAACTTGCGACTGTTTTCAATGATATGCGAGACAGGCTGCGGAAGACGACGATCTCGAGAGACTACCTCGACAACATTCTCTCAGGTATGAACGAGGCAATCATCGTTACTGGCGAAGACGGAAAGATCCAGCGAATCAATACTGCGACAACGCATCTCCTTGGGTTTGACGAGGAAGACTTGCTGGGCATATCGATTGATTCCATTATCGACCCCAGCAAGGGCCATTCACTGGCCGTCGATACGCCCTCTGGCGTGCCGAAAGAAGTGGCGTTCGAGTCCAAGTACGGCGAGTCGGTCCCCGTCTCGTACACTTGCTCAGTTGTCGAAGACGAGGATGGTGCAACAACGAATCGCATATATGCTGCGCAAAACATCACCGAACGACGACGTGCCGAGAAGCGGATTCGCTATCTTGCCCGTATCGACGCCCTGACGAAGATTCCGAACCGCATGCAGTTTCAGCACCTGTTGCAACGCGGCATCGCCCGCGCACGCAGAGCTGGACGCCCGCTGTGCCTTTTCTATGTCGACGTCGATCATTTTAAGGAAATCAACGATACGTTCGGGCACCTCGCCGGTGACATGACACTCGAGACGGTGGCAGAACGATTGGGCGCGGCGCTTCCCAAGAATTCCATTATCGGCCGACTTGCCGGTGACGAGTTTGCAGTGATGGTCGATGGGCTCGGCCCAGGTCACTCCGGCACGAAGACAACCCGTGAACTGGCGCAGACGCTTCTGAACCGGCTTGCAGACCCATTTTACGTGCAGGGGCACGAAGTATTCATGACAGCAAGTATGGGTATCGCCTATTACCCGAAAGACGCACCGAACGTTATCGACCTGATTCGCAACGCTGACGCGTCACTCTACAACGCCAAAAAGCGCGGCGGCAACGTTTTCTCGTTCTACAAACCGGAAATGAACGAAGCTTCGGTCGACAGACTGATGACGAAGAGCAAATTGAAGCGATCTTTCGAGCGCGACGAACTGCTCGTGCACTACCAGCCGAAATACAACCTGGAGACCGGTGAAGTGTTCGGTGCGGAAGCGCTGGTCCGCTGGGAGTTGCCAGAACGTGGTCTTATATTGCCGTCAGATTTCATACCGATTGCTGAGGAGTCAAGCCTGATTATCGAGATCGGCGAGTGGGTGCTGGACAAAGTCTGCGAAGATTTCCGTATCTGGCAGAAGACAGTTCAGTCGCCCGGGAGAGTCTCTGTCAATTTGTCGCTAAAACAATTGCGGCAACTCAATTTTACCAAACGTATCAGTTCGATTCTTCGCAGCCATGAAGTGTCTCCGACCTCGCTTGAACTCGAGATTACCGAAACGACGTTGATGGAGAATCCGGAGCGAACGATCAAGTTGCTGGACCAACTTTATGGGCTTGGCTTGCACCTCGCCATCGACGATTTCGGCACCGGCTATTCATCGTTGAGTGCGTTGCAACAATTCCCGATTAGCACACTGAAAATCGACAGGTCCTTCGTCCGAAACATCGCAACAAATCAGGATGATGCGACGATTGTTGACACGATCATTCAGATGGGACGCAATCTCAATATGGACGTCGTCGCCGAAGGCGTCGAGGACGAGGCACAACTTAATTACCTGCAAACGCTGGGTTGTACCTACGCTCAGGGTCTGCTCTTTGGTGATCCGATGAGCTCCGACAACTACCTGGAACTCTTGCTCGCGCAAGCGGAGGGCACCGATTCTCATCGGGCGCTGTTTGCCTGACTGGCCCGTTCATTTTGTGTTCAGGTTGCAACTGAGAGAATGGGTGATTTATCGTGCAAGCTATTGTTTTTTCTTTTCCTTTCGGGCGACTTCACTCGGAACCGGCAACGTGATGTAATGTTGCATCATCACTAACCAGCCTGGTTCGAATTGTAGCGCTCCCGGCGTCACCAAGTAGATTCAATGAACACGATTACAAAAACAATTATTTCTGCAGTAACAATGTTGGCGGCGCCGCTGGCGTTTGCTTGCGACTATCCGCATCGCGCCGACGTGCCCGATGGTGCAACCGCGACAAAGGAAGAGATGATTGCGGGTCAGCGCGGCATCAAAGCCTACATGGGTGAGATGGAAACATACCTGTCCTGCATCGAGGCTGCTGAGCAAGAAACAGTTGCGGGAAACGGTGAGGCGGATGAAGCCACCAAGCAGCAACGCATCGAGATGTACAACAAGAAATATAATGCGGCAGTCGATGAAATGAATCTCGTGGCTGAAGAATTCAACGTCCAGGTTCGTGCTTACAAAGAACGTGACAAGTAGTAACGACGCACGACTGTCATAAACCAGGAACGCCCGTCATTTGACGGGCGTTTATCGTGTCGAGCGTATGGCTTCGGTGTGCTATTTCAGTTCGCTGATTTCCCGACTCAGGTCGTATTTATTCTCGGTGACAATTCGCTCAAGAACCTTGATGCGTTCCTCCAGCCGCTCAATCTGCGCGAGCGTTTCCTCGAGTTCCGGATCCTGTGCTTTTTTCTCTTCGTTCTTCATCTTCAGATACTTCTGGATGGTATCCGCCGTAAAGACGATTGCAACAATGCAAACGACGTAAAACAATGTGCTCATTGACGGTCCTCTTTGCGGTGTCTTTGCTTCAAAGTTTTCGAAATTCCTGTTCTAGCTGAAAGCGAGGGGACGTTACCTGTTTCTCCAATTCTGCAAGTCGCTTGTCGAGCGACTGGTAACGTTTTCGGACGTCTTTTACCGAAGGACCTGTCGGCGCTGCTGCCGGCTCGGTGCTTGCTCGCGATTCTCTCTTCTTCCATGCTCGGCGAGATCGCCGTCTGCGACTCGACCCCCAACAACATCGGGTCTCGATGACGCTTTCATAGCGGCGGTGTGACTCTGCTGGAATCAGCAGAACTCCGGCCAGGTACGCGATTACCGCGACTGGCATCGCCATCAGGAAGGCAATGAATGCCAGAAAGCGAGTGACTTTCAGATTCAGTCCAAAGTACCCCGCCAGCCCCGCGCAAACACCACCCAATAGCGCTCGATCAGCATCTCGATACAAGCGTTGCGTGGACGAATCGCTAAATGAATTCATGAGCGCCTCCAGTGATCGCTGCGATACGTTCGCCAGAAATCATATTCCGTTCTGCGACCCGAATACACCAGCGGTTTCTCCTTTATCAGCAAGGTGGCCATGAGGTATACGGCCGCCGTGACCCAGAAGAACAACAACAGACAAATTACCGCGATTACCCTTACCGTACCCAGCCGGAAATTGAAACGATCGGCGATGCCCGCACAGACGCCAAATACCCAACCGTTTTCACGGTCCCGGTAGAAACCGCGCAGTGCTCCGAAGTCCCTATCCCAGGTCTCTCGACTCATTCTCTGCTCCTCTCAAACATTGCGATCACTCCGCCTCTGCGCCTCGGCTCATTTCGGCGGCAACGCGCTCCTTTAACGCATCAAGCTCCTTCTTTACGGACTCTTCGGCCTCGAGCCCCGCAAATTCGTGGTTGAGGTCCTTCGGCAAGCCCAGGTCATACGCCTCTACCCTACCTTCGACATCATCAATGCGCCGCGTATAGGCCTCAAATCGGACCATCGCATCATCGATCTTGTAATCATGTATCTTCTTGCGAGCGGCCAGCCGGCTGTTTGCCGTTTTGTGACGGGCTAGCAGAGCCTTCTGCCGGGTCTTCGCGTCTTCGAGCTTGCTCTCCAGACGTGCGATGTCCTCATTCAGTTTAGCCAGGCCTTCATCGACAGCCAGGTAATCTGCCTTCAATACATCGACGGCCCCTGACGCTCTGGACTTCTCCACGAGCGCTGCCTTGGCCAAATCCTCGCGACCTTTGCGCATCGCGAGTTCCGCCCTGTCACTCCACTCACGTCGTTCGCGATCCAGAGCCTCGATTTTTCGATTCAGATCTTTCTTGTCGGCTATCGAGCGTGCCGCAGCGGACCTGACTTCGACCAGAGTGTCCTCCATCTCCTGGATCATCAGCCTGACGATCTTTTCGGGATCCTCGGCTTTGTCGAGAATGGCGTTGATATTGGAGTTCACGATGTCACTGAATCTCGTGAATATGCCCATGAGTCTTTCCTCTTTTCGGATGAATCCTGCTTATAAATACTGCAGCAATCATGCCAAGTATGTCGTTCCGCCATAAGCTATTGATCAGGAAGAAGTATTTTGGTATTTCGGGTCGAAAACCGATCTTTCAATTGCGTGAATTGTGCTATTTATTGGTATTTTTCACCACTTTATGGCTCAATTAGCCAATGTCGTCCAGTCTCGAACCCCAGCAAATCATCGGCGAGGCGCCCGCGTTTCTGGAGATGCTCGAACATGTATCCAGGGCGGCGACCCTGTCGAAGCCGGTTCTGGTCGTTGGCGAGCGCGGCACGGGCAAGGAACTGATTGCCTCGCGTCTGCACTTTTTGTCCGATCGTTGGGAGCAATGCGTCGTCAAAGTGAATTGTGCGGCTCTGACCGAGACCATTCTGGAGTCCGAATTATTCGGTCACGAAGCCGGCGCCTTTACAGGTGCCGCAAAAACGCATATCGGACACTTCGAACGTGCCGACGGCGGCACATTGATTCTCGATGAGCTTGCAACTATTTCGCTGCGCATGCAGGAAAAGATCCTGAGGACGATCGAGTACGGTGAAGTTCAGCGCGTAGGCGGCAACGACACGCTGAGCGTGGATGTCCGAATAGTTGGCTCTACAAATTCGGACCTGCGTTCCCTGGCCGCCGAAGGACGATTCCGACAAGACCTGCTGGACCGCCTGGCATTCGACGTCATCACAGTTCCGCCATTGCGGGAAAGGGTCGAAGACATCCTGCCGCTCGCAAACGCATTCGCCATAAACATGGCGAGCGAACTGAAATGGAGCTACTTCCCTGGCTTCAGCCCGCGCGCGTCGTCTGCGCTGCTCCGCAACCGCTGGCCCGGCAACGTACGTGAACTCAAGAACACCATCGAAAGAACAGTCTATCGTTCGCCGGATCCGGTACAACCAATAACAAAAATCGCATTGGATCCCTTCGATTCGCCGTTTAGCATGACAGACAACAAAACGGCAAAGCCAATAACTCCCGTGACGCGACGCAGCCCGCTATTGCCGGCAGACTTGCGACAACGACTTGTTGATACGGAAATCGATTTACTGCAGGCCGCTCTGGAGAAGGCACGCTTTAATCAGCGCCTGGCGGCCGATCTGCTGAACCTTAGTTATCACCAGTTCCGCGGCAAGCTGCGAAAATTCGGCATCAGCAGCAAGCCCTGAAGCGTGGCGCACGGCGCTCGTCGTCAACTTTCGTCGCGGTAGCGCCTAACGTAGATCGCGGCCGTCACAAACAGGGCACAGACAACGACGCCGCCCCACATTGATGGGCTGGTCATGAACCGAACGACGTCCAAATGGCCCAGCAAGCTGATGCTGTCAATGCCCGCGCGCCAATGCTCCTCTTCGAAAAAGGACTCGAAGTCCAAAGTGCGGAACAGCGGCATCGCGTCACCACGATCCAGCACCGCGGTCGCAAAAAACCGTGTTCGCAGGATGATCCATTCGAGCAGCGGGATCAGGATCAACGGCATGAACGCCATCAATAAAGGCGCACGTTTCGTCCATGCGGACACGAACAGGAACCACGCGATAAACGGTGACATCCAGATACCGGAAGCCATCACAACGATGAATGCCGCCACCCAATTGTCGAATAATGGTACCGAGCCCCATATCAGAATCCCCGCATCGCCGCCCTTCATCGACACCCAGATGCTGGTGATAATCAGGTTGACGATGTGCGTCGCGATGATACCGAGCACGGCCACGGCCGGAATAATAACAACAGCTGTGATGAGCTTGGAAAGTACTGTCTCGGCATCCGTGACCGGCATGGACCGCCAGAACAGGATGCTCTTGTCCTTGCGTTCGCCGTACAACGAATCGAGACAGTAGAATACGGTCAGAACGGCGAGGGCGACCAGAAACAACCAGGAAGTGCCCACGAAAAACGCGGTAAGCGCCGCTTTGCGCTCACCCTCGCCAGCTATATTGGAAGCACCAAAGATCGCCAGATCCAGTTCCTTTGCAAACCCTGACGCGAATACGAGCATTGCCAGAACGCTGAGCGTCACGATGCTCGCGATCGCCAACGGGGTCACGTAGATCGAGCGATGCTCCCAGAATTCGCGTTTGATCAGGGCCAGTTGATTGCCGATCATTTGCGTGCCCCCTTCACCTTGGCGACAAACAGATCCGCCACTGACGGTGTGCGAAGCTCGCCCAGGTCCTCGAGGTTCTCGCGGCTTACGCCCTCGAACAGCAGAACTGCCTTGCCAAACATCTCATGCTCAGCAATGGGGCCAAGCCCCTTGGCTTTGATGGCGTTCTCGCCGGACGTCAGGAGTTCGACGTAGGAATCAGCCAGCGATTCCATTGGCTTATCGAGCAGGATTTTACCGTCATTGATGAACATGATGTCCGTCAACAGGTTTTCGATTTCCTCCACCTGGTGCGTGGTAATCAGAATAGTTCGTTTTTCATCGAAGTAATCATTCAGCAGATTGCTATAGAACTCTTTGCGGAAAATGATATCGAGGCCCAACGTAGGCTCGTCCAGGACAAGCAGCTTGGCGTCGATCGCCATGATGATGGAAAGGTGTAATTGCGTCACCATACCTTTGGACAGTTCGCGAACTTTCGCAGTTGACCTGACCTTGGTCTGGCTCAGAAATGCCTCGGCGCGTTCGCGCGAAAAATTCGGATGCACAGACTCGACGAAATCAAGCAGCTGTGTGACCTTGATCCAGCGGGGCAATACGGCCACGTCAGCAATGAAACAGATATCCTTCAGCAGTTCCTTGCGTTGCCTGAACGGATCCAGTCCCAGCACCGAGAGTTCGCCGTTGCAATCCGTCAATCCAAGGACGGCTTTAAGCAGGGTGGTTTTGCCCGCGCCATTCGGACCGATCAAGCCGAGAATTTTGCCCTGCTCAATCTCAAAGCTTACGTCATCCACAGCTCGGACCGCGCCGAAGTGCTTGGAAACTCCGCGGGCGTTGACCAGGCTAGTCATTCTCCCCTCCTGCATCATTATTCGATCCTGTCGATCGCAGTAGCTCTGTTTCATCCAATCCGAGTCTGTCGATCGTGGCGAGCACTTTCGGCCACTCCTTCTCGAGGAACCGCTGTCGTTCGGCTTTCAGCAGATTTTTGCGGGCACCCTCATTCACGAACATGCCGCGACCGCGCTTCTTCTCCACCAGCCCTTCGTCCACCAGTTCCTGATAGCCCTTGAGAACGGTGAGTGGATTTAGCCGGTACTCGGCGGCCACGTTTCGCACGGACGGTAACGCATCGCCTTCGTCGAGGACGCCCTCGAGAATCATCGCCACTACGCGATCGCGCAGTTGACGATAAATCGGCTGGTCTTCATCCCATTTTGGGTCCATTAATTGTTGGTTCCTGGTTACTGCTGAATGCATCTGCGCTGAAAAGTCGCCCGTCCTTACTGCGAAACCGGCGCGGACACTACGTCGCCGTTTTGCAGGTGTTCGAAGCGGAAATGATTGAACTCGGCGACCGCATCGATCGAAATCATCAGCGGGTTGCCGTCGATATGTGCGTCAATCATCACGCTGAAAGGCGCGTCGATCTCCTCTGTGCCTCTCGCTTCTGCAGGTGCGGCATCGGCCCGAACAGCCTCATGAATTTTTGCATCCGCCTGGCTCGCCACCACGGCGATGGCCATGAGCACCATGACGGCGAAGCTTACGATTTCATTGATATACGGTACTGACTTGGACATTTTACGTCTCTCGGGATAGGCCCGGCCCTCGATAGTGGTGAACTGGTGTTATAGTTGACTATAACACTATGAATCTGGATTGCAACCCCTTTACAGGCACTTTTTGTAACCCGAAACCGGCTCGACACACGTTTATTAAACCAGGAGTACGAGGTTCCTTATGGCGGCGACCGCAGAATCCCTGGCGAGATCGACAAAGACCCTTTGCAGCAGCGGAGAGCTCACCTATGCTCCGGCCATGGGGCACACACCTGACGACAGTGCACTGATGTTGCGCTACCAGGACGGCGACGTATCGGCGTTCGAGACCCTTTATCGGCGCCATAACGACGCTTTGTACCGCTACCTGTTGCGCTTATGCCGCCACCGAGACACGGCTGAGGACATTTTCCAGGACGTATGGGGCAAAATCGTCAAAGCACGCGCGTCGTACCGGCCGACCGCCAAATTCACGACTTTCTTGTATCGTGTCGCTCACAACTGCTTTATCGACCACGTGCGCCGCAACAAACGCCACGCAAACAATTCCGAATTGGAAGCCGAACTGCATTGCCATCCCGGCGAACAACCTGAGACATCGACAGAGCGCAGCCTCGCAAAAGAACGCTTGTCGAAAGCGCTGATGAATCTGCCCGACGAGCAGCGGGATACGTTTTTGCTGCACGAAGAAGCCGGTCTGAATCTTGACCAGATTGCTTTTGTGACCGGCAGCAACCGTGAAACGGCAAAAAGCCGGCTACGTTACGCCGTGAACAAGCTGCGCGCGGCAATCGACGAACACCCGGAGCAAGAATGAGTAACGAGCGAAAAAACCCAGAAGACGACCGGCACGTAACGGACGTCTATAAAGCGATGGCCAGCGAACGGGCGCCCGATCATCTGAACCAACAGGTGCTTCGATTGGCGGTGCGCGAGGGCCGTACACGGTATTCCCGGGCGCGCGCATGGATAAGGCCCTTGGCCTGGGCCGCCACTATTGGCTTGAGCTTCGCATTCGTACTGGAACTCAGCCGGCTGCCATCGATCGAGCCCGACTCCGTCGGTATCGCTGTACCCAACAAGAACCGAGTCGGCGTGTATGACGCGAAGATCAAGGAAAGCAAAGCAAGCGACGCGCGGACCAACGCCGCGCCGTCGATACCAGCGGCCGATCCTGCGACCGGCGCACAGCGAAGCGAACCCAAAACGCCGGCCGTGGCGCGCCCTGACCGGGTATCGAAGCCTGATCGCTCATCGAAAAATGAGTTCGCACCACAGGGCATGGCTGTTCTGCGCGAGGCCGAGGATATGGCGCGTGCGCAGGCGGGTCCCGACCAGGCACCGACTACCATGGGCGCAGAGATCGACGATGCTCCCGCCGACCGCGGCTCGACCGAGCGCGTCCTGACTGAACCATTCTCGGCCACGGAGGTCACTGCTGAGGACTCGGCGCCCGACACATTTTCGGCGGCAGCGACATATGCGAAGGCCATCGAAAAGAAAGTGCTTATGTCAGACC
>Ga0224508_10001071_pt1 | contig 24989 bp, 22 predicted proteins | sample SF_Jan12_sed_USG_4_FD_170157 | JGI IMG/M metagenome (GOLD analysis project Ga0224508, IMG submission 170157) | Sediment microbial communities from San Francisco Bay, California, United States - SF_Jan12_sed_USGS_21 | ecosystem: Environmental > Aquatic > Marine > Sediment | place: USA... | reverse complement strand
GCTCATCCTGCTGCCGCTGGCACTTCCGGTCGTGGCCGAGCTCGGCGGCAATCTGGTCTGGTTCGGTATCGTCACGGTCATCGGCGTGGAGATCGGTTTGATGACGCCGCCGCTCGGCCTGAGTGTCTACGTGATCAAGTCGAGCCTCGATGACGCCGACATCAGTCTGGGCACCATCTTCGCCGGCGCCTTCCCTTTCGTCCTCATCACCTTCGCCGTCACCGTCCTGCTGATGGCGTTTCCCGCGTTGAGCCTGATGCTCCTCTAATGGGGACATTCCTCTTTTCTTGGCGCTAAAGAACGCTTCCACTCATGACATCCCCCAGAACAAAAGAGGAATGTCCCCATTTTCAACGTCGCCGTTTTTCTACCAGAGCCCAGGCACCGGCGACCAGCAAGCCTCCGACATCCGTCACGAGCCCCTGGTCCACGAGGCACACGCCCGCCGCGGCCACGCAGATCCGACCGGGAACAGACAGCGGCCCGCGGAGGTAGCCGACGATGCCAGTTGCCAGGAAGAATACCCCGACCACGCCCGTCAGCGCCGTGGAGCCGATCTCCCACGCCGAACCCTCGGACAACAACGCCGGACTGAAGAAGAACGCGAACGGCAACAGATAACAGACCAGCCCATAGCGAAACGCCGTCCAGCCGACCTGATTGATATCCGCATTCGCAATGCCCGCGGCCACGTAGGAGGCCAGCGCAACCGGCGGGGTGATAGTCGACACGCACCCGAAGAAGAAGACGAACATATGAGCGGTCAGCAGCGGGACGCCCATATCGGCGAGAGCCGGTGCCACGACCGTCGCCAGGATCAGGTAGGACGCCGTCGTCGGCAAGCCCATGCCCAGGATGATGGCCACGACCATGGTGAGCAGTAATCCGATGAATGGAATGCCGCCAGACAGCGCGATGATGAATATCGAGAGCTTGGAGCCGAGCCCGGTGATTGCCATGATCCCGGAAATGATCCCCGCCGCGGCGCAGGCGATCGAGATCGGTACGGCGCTCTTGACGCCGGCGATCGTCGCCCGCCCGATCTTAAGAAAGAGTTCGCGGGACAGCTCCCGGCTCACCACCAGATACAGAACCAGAAGCATGACGATCGCGTAGAAGGAGGCCTTCACCGGGGAGAAGCCCGCGATCATCATGGCGACCAGTGACGCGAAAGGCAGCGCAAATGGCAGGCCATTCAACAACGTCATCGCCATCGGGGCGTCGACGCTATCCGCCGCGTCGGGCTCGATGCCACTCTTCAGCGCCAGAAGATGCACGACGAACAGAATGGAGACGAAGAACAGCAACGCCGGGATCAAGCCGGCTTTCATGATATTGACGTACGGAGTTCCGACGATCTCCGCCATGATGAATGCGGCCGCCCCCATGACCGGCGGCATGATCTGCCCGCCCGTGGACACCACGGCTTCGATCGCCGCCGCCTGACGGGGTTGGTAACCCTCACGCCTCATCATCGGGATGGTGAACGAGCCCGTCACCGCAACATTGCCAGCAGCCGAGCCGGAGATCATGCCGAGCAGGGTGCTGAAGATGACAGCCGTCTTCGCCGAAGCGGCGGTCAGGCCCCGGGTAACGGAGTTTGCCAGCTTGAAGAAGAAGTCGCCGGCGCCGAATTCGGTCAGGAACGCACCGAAAATCGTAAACAAGATGATATACGTGGATGCAACGCCAATCGGGATCCCGTAAATCCCCTGGCCGGTCAGGGACAGAAAAGAGGCGACGGTCTCCGCACGGACCCCGCGACTATAGAGAATACCGGGCAGATACGGAGAGACGAACGGGTAGAGCAGGAACGCGCCGGTGATCGCGGCCAGGAAGTTGCCGACCGCCCGCCGCGTCGCTTCGAGTACCAGTACGATGATGACCCAGGCGACGAGAATATCGGCAGCTATCGTGAGGCCACCGCTCAGGGCAATCTCGTCCCATCTCACGAGCAGGTACCCACCGGTCAATAGCGAAGCGATCGACAGGAGTTGGCCCCAGGCCCTTGGGATCCCACCACGCGACTGCTCGGCCGCTGGATCCCAGGGTCTCAGGAACACCAGGGCCATCATGATCGTCAGATGCAGTGCGCGAACGATCATCGTCGACAGAACCAGCAGTCCGGACACGTTGGCGAGATGAAAAAGACCTAGCGCCAGCGCGAGCACGCCCACGAGCCGGACGCGGGCTGGAATCGGGGGATCGGCATTCACGATGGCGAAGCGCCCTTGCTACTGGGCGAAATACTGGATCGCGCCCGGATGCAGGGGAACGGGCAGATTCACCGAGTGTGATGGATCGATCTGCCGCGCGATCGCGTTCGTCTCCTGCAGTTGCTCGAGATTCTTGTAGATTGCTTCGACGATTTTGAACACCGCGTCCGGGGTCTCGCTACCGCGAACGATCAAGATGTTCGCAACGGCGAGGAATGTCGCGCCGGCTTCCGTATCGTAGACCTCGCGGGGAATATCGACGAGATAGTAGTACGGGTTATCCTCGACAAACTGCGCCATGATGTCTGGCTCGATGTGAATGAACGTCAGGTCCTGCGTGGCTCGAGTCTGGAGGACACCCGCGGCCGGGTAGCCTGCAAGGGCGAAAGCGGCGTCGACATTGCCATCTCCCAGCTGACTGAAGCCGTCCGAGTAGGACAGAAAGCTCGGCACGATGTCGTCCAATGTCATTTCGTGCGCCGCAAGCAACAGGCGGGCCAACGATACCGTCGGCCCTCCGGCCGCGCCCAACGCCACGCGCTTGCCGCGCAACTCGGTAAAGTTCGAGAGGCCTCCGTCCGCACGCGCGATCAGATGCAAGACACTCGGGTGAAGCGCACCGGCTGCCAGCACGTCGAGGGGCGCGTCGTAGGGCGGCTGACCCTGGTGGGCAAAAAACGCCAGATCGGCATTGGTCAGTGCCATATCGAGGTCGCCGCCCGAAACCAGGCGCGGGTTCTCGACGGCGCCACGGGTGACGATGGGCACCATGGACACGCCCGCCGCGTGCTGCGTGACGAGGCTCGCGAGCCCCTGCCCGAGCGGGTAGTACGCGCCACCGAGGGCCGCCGTGCCCAGACGGATCTCCTGCCGATCCGTTGGCGGGGCGCAGGCCGCAAGCGTTGCGGCGACAGTGAAGATGACGAACTGACGCATACCTGATTCCACGAGATGGGGGCTTGCCTCTCACCATGACGATTCATGGTTTTTTCCAGCTTATCAGATGCTTAGGGGCAGAAGGAATCCCGATGTCCCGTGAGCGCCCCAGCTTCTACCGAGCCGATCATCCCCCTCGACGGAGCGACAACCCAACCCCCAAGACCCAGCCCACGGAAACGGACAGGACGACGAACAAGAAGATGGAGAACTCGCGCACGTGCAACCCACGGAGGCCCGCAAGGGCCAGAATCGAAAATCCGAGCAACAGAGCGCCCCAATGCAGCCACGGCCCCTTGAACAGGTCTTTCATGCCGCTGCCTCCCGGAGCGGAGCGCGCGCGTGACGAACGAACAGGCCGACGCTCGCGAAGGCTGCTATCCAGTAATAGTACCCGGGAAGACTCAAGATCGACTCGGTGGGTGGCAACAGGAGCGCGACCGCCACGAAGCCGAGCGCGAGGCGCAGCCGCAGGGGGTGCTCGCGGCCTCTGTACCAGCCTTCCAACGCAACCGAGAGCGCCCAGAGTCCGGTGAGCGAAGCCGTAAAGGAAACCAGAGTCAACCAGAGCGGGCCCGCCAACAAGAGACTCGAGTTGTAGACGAATGCGAACGGCACGACATACTTCGCGACACCGACGCGAGCGGAGGTAAATGCGGTCCGCATCGGGCCCGAACCTGCAATGCCAGCCGCGGCGAATGCGGCCAGTGCCACCGGGGGCGTAATCGTCGACACGACACCGTAGTAGAACGCGAACAGGTGCGCCCCCATGGGTTCGACACCCATCTCGATCAAGGCCGGCGCTACCAGCGCCGCCACGGTAATGTAGACGGCGGTTGTCGTCATACCCATACCCAGGATGATGGCGGCAACCGCCGTCAATGCCAGCAACAGAAACAGAATGCCCCCGGATAGATCGATGACAGAATTCGTGAACTTGAGGCCGAGTCCGGAAGCGAAGATGGAACCGATGATGATACCCGCACAGGCACACGCGACCGTGACGGGCACTGCATTGCGTATACCGGTCTCCAGGGCGGCGAGCAGCTCGATGGGGCTCAGGCGCGTGTGTGGAGCAACGAAGCTCAACACAAAGAGCGTGACGATACCGCCGAAGGCGGCAAGCATCGCGGTAAAGCCCACCGCCAACAACCCAATGAGCACGAGAAGGGTCAACAATTGATGCCAACCCGCTCGCAACACGCTGCCGACGTCCGGTAGTCGAGCCCTGTCGATTCGCTCCACCCCGCTTTTGTCGGCCTCAAGGTCTACCATGATGTAGACCGTGGCAAAGTACAGGATCGTTGGGACGATTGCGGCGGTCAGCACACTGATATAGCTGACTCGCAGGTACTCGGCGATGATGAAGGCAGCCGCGCCCATTATCGGAGGCGTTATCTGCCCCCCGGAGGATGCACACGCCTCGACCGCCGCGGAGAATCTCGGTGAATAGCCGATCCTCTTCATCAAAGGGATCGTGAACGCACCGGTTGTCGCAACGTTGGCGACCGCGGAACCGGAAACGGTACCGAGGAATGCGCTCGCCACGACGGAGGCTTTGGCGGGACCGCCCCGGCGGTGGCCGGTGAGCGCGACGGCTAGATCCAGGAAAAACCGCCCGGCGCCGGTGCGCACGAGGATGGCCCCGAAAACGATAAACAAGACGATGTACGTCGCAGCCACCATCAGGGGAACGCCGAAGATGCCATCCGCGCGCACGAAGAGAATATCGATCAGTCGCGAGTACGAGACCGGTGGCCCGAAGAACAGGCCTGGAAAATAGTTCGCGCTCAACGCGTGGACGACGAAAAACGCGGTGATGATCACCATCGGCCATCCGACGATGCGTCGGGTGGCCTCGAGCACCAGCAACAACAGGACCGAACCGGCGACGACATCGGTCAGGCTCAGATTGCCTTCACGGCGCTGGAAAGCTTCCAGATCATAGAGCGTGTAGATCTGGACGGCGAGGACCAGCAGGAGAAAGACGCAGTCCAGGCTGAAGCCGACGAGCCGGCGCACCTCGACGCCGTTCTCGCCTCTCAGGACCGGGTCCCTCAGGGAATTCCGCCATAGGGGCGTGATCAATACCGCGAGTACCAGCATGCCCGTGAGATGTGTGCTGCGAAATGCCCGACTCTCCGGCGTTCCGAATGCGGCGACAAACAGATGGAACATTGCCAGGGCGATCGCGACAGTCGCCGTGACGACCATCAGCCACCAGCCGAGCGCCGCGGGACTCAGGTGGGGCAGCTCCTCGAGAAACGACGGCTGGCGGCTCTCGGGTATATGGAGCTTCTCGAGCCCACTGTCAGCGCTCTCTTGCACGCTGCGACGACTCAGTCGGCTGGAGCCGTCACGCCGTGCTCCTGGTAATAACGCAACGCGCCGGGATGCACCGGAATCGCGGCGCCTGCGAGCGCGGTCTCGATGCTGGCCTGTTCCCAGGTATCGGTGACGGCAGCGAACTCCGCGTGTGCCTCCCAGAACACTCTCGCCATGGAGTAGACGAGGTCGTCCGGCAGATCTCGATTAACGACGAGCGTTGTCATCGAGCCCAACGTGGTGATCGGTGTCTCAATGCTCTGATAATGCTCACCGGTGATGGACACCCTGATAAAACCGGGATTCTCCGCGATGAGCTCACCCAGGACGTTCTCCTCCATGGGCAGGAAACGAATCCCGGGGCGAAACTCGAGATCCAGAAAAAATGCTTGCGGAAAACTCGTGATCGCGAAAGCGGCATCGATGTGTCCGTCCTTCATCAGCGCGACGGAATCCGTATAGGACACATGGTGCACCGTCCCGCCGTTCTCACGGACGATGTCGGCCCCGAGACCGTACTTATCCATGACCATCTCGAAAACGGCGTAGCCGGAATCCGTAAGCTTTCCGGGACTCAGGTTTCGATCGGCGAGGTCACGGTACGATCGGATATTCGATGCCGCGGGAACCGCTGCATGGTAAGCCGCCGGGTACAGAGTCGCGAAGTGTCGGATGCCGGTATGTGCCTCTGCGAAAGGCGGCGCCCCAACGAACGCGCTGTGGGCGCTATGCGCGTAGGTGAATCCGACCTCTGCCTCTCCGTTCGAGACATCCCTGATGTTTCCCACTCCGCCGCCGGGTCCCGAGGAAGCGGCCACGCCGGGAATCTCACGCTGGAATATCTCCGCCTGCTTTGCACCGAGGGGATACCAGTAACCCCCCGCCGGTCCTGACGCGACTCTTATAAAAGTCTGATCACCCTGACTGCAAGCGACCAGGCAGAAGACGCCACAACAAACCGCGACGAATCCGCTTCTCTTTCCCGTGCTGGCTTCGAACGCCACCCGATCTCCCCCGGTCACGCGTTTTGCAACCGCGTTGATTTCGTTATCATACCAAGAACTGATACCGAGCATTCTTCATTCATCTGAGGCGCCCATCCGGGCGAAGACACCGGCAATACCGACTGGTGGGTTGCCTGAGCGGTCGAGTAAGAAAGGGGTTATCTATGGGGGTCAGACGGGTCGTTACGGGACATGATGACAACGGTAAGGCGATCGTCATATCCGATCAGGAGGCCACCAATATCGTACGGCCAGGACACCGTCCGGGCGTCGCCATCCATAATCTCTGGCGCATCGACTCCGCTCCCGCGAAAGTCTTCGGACCCGAGGAGACCACAGACGAGACCATCGGTCTGCTGCCACCCGAGAACGGCAGCGTATTCCGCGTCATCGAGTTTCCGCCGGAAAAAGGCTGGATCGAAGACCTCGACGATGCGGCGGCGAAGGAAGCCTGGGCCTCCATAGGCGCCGAACACGTCAGGGACACCAGCGAAAAAGCGCCCCACCCTCTCATGCACCGCACGGAGACCGTCGATTTCGCACTGTGCCTCGACGGCGAAATCTACATGGTGCTTGACGACTCAGAGGTGTTGATCAAGGCGGGAGATGCCGTCATACAGCGTGGGACGAACCACGCGTGGAGTAACCGCACGGATCGCGTCTGCACCATGATGTTCGTGCTCATCGACGGCACTTTCGGGGAGGAAGAAAGCTAGTCCTCGAGAGTCGGGGAGTCAGCCCCTGAAGACTAGCCGGTGCCGATGTAAGGAATCAGGCGACCGTAGGAGAGCACACTGAACCAGAGGAGGAGCGAGAGCGCTCCGACGACCTTGGCGTTCACCGGAACCTCTGTGTCCTCGGTCCAGGTCGCCATCTGCGGCGCGATGTTCCGTTGATAGTAGAGCGCATTCACGCCCGCCAGCAGCACGAGCACCATCTTGAGTTGGAACGCAACGTTGGGCGTATAACGATGCGGATCTCCGACATAGAACACGATACCCGTCACCAGGTTGATCGTGAAGCCGACCCAGACCAGGGTCAGCAGATCGTGGACGGAAAAGGCGGCCAACCCGCGGTTGAAACCCATCATCCGCAGATCGATCACGATCAGTGCGCCAAGCAACAGGCAAAGCCCCAGGAAATGCAGCGCCTCCGCAATGGGCCACGTCCATGGCATGACGTGCACGAAGGAACCCAGGTTGGCGGCGATCCAGTCCAGTGTCGACATTGCTTGTCCCCCTCAATTACAGGTAGGCGGTGAATCGGCCGGCCAGAATCGCCAGCGTCCAGAGTACGAGCGAAGCAGTCGCCAGCCCCCGGATGTTGCCCGGCACCGCCCCGGTACCCCAGCCTGCCGCCTCCCGATCAAGTATCGGCTGCATGTACGCCGCAAGACCCGCACCGGCGAAGACGGCCAGGATCTTCACAATGAACGACGCCTGGGTCGCGAACACGGTGGCTTGGGCGGTAAAGAGCGCGGCGCCGGAAAGAAAATTGATCACAAAGCCGATCCACGCGAGGCCCAGCAGCTTACTCAGGCCGCCGTAGGGGATACGGCTGAACAATCCCACCAGGCGGAGATTCAGAACCAGCATCAGCCCCACCATGATCGCCATGCCGATGGAATGCATCGTGATGACAAGCGGATACGCGATGAACGACGTCTGGATCCAGTCCGCGAACCCAGACCCTTCGAGCCACTGCAAAACCCCCATCCCAGATCCCCCGACTTCAGTAAGCCCGCTGATTATCGGCCACAGTTCTGCTCGTCCAATCAGGGGATCTACGTACAAGGGGGAAAAGAGGCGGCACGCAAGATGCTGTACCCCCGCCGGTTACCGAGGGGACTCACGACAGCCGCTAGCGGCCCGCCGGGCCGCCAACGTTGCGAACGTGGAGCGGGGGTTACAGGTAGGCGATGAGACGCCCGCCAACGACCGCCAGAGTCCAGAAAGCGAGCGATGAGCCAGCGAGCACCATGCTCAGCTGCGGGACGCCGCCCGCCGTGTCCCAACCCACGGCTTCGCGCTTCAGGATCTTCTGCGTGTGATACAGGTTAGCGATGCCGAGAATGATGAAGGTAATCTTCACGAGAAACGGAAAGCTCGTGACGTAGAAGCTGGCCTGGGCCATGAAGAGCGAGAAGCCGGAGAAGATGTTCATGGCGATGCCGATCCAACCGAACGCCATCAGACCGCTCAACGTAGCGAATGGGATCGGCTTGAAATAACCCAGCATGCGCAGATTGAGCACGAACATGATACCGACGATGATCGCGAGGCCGACGGCATGGGCCGACAGCATGAGCGGCCACCCTACCAGCCCCGCGACGATCCACTGGGAGTAGGCCGTGGACTCCATCCAGCTTAGTAAACCCATAACTGCTCCCCGTTACGCGGCATCGTGAACGTCCGCGTCCTTGTCAACCAAGTAAAGCAAGGCCCCGACTACGCCAAGTACGACGACCACGAAAAGAAGCGCGATAAAGAACCCCATGCGTTAGCCTCCATCTCCGTAGTAGGGCAGCAATCGGCCGAAGACCAGGACACAAGCCCACGACACAATCGTCGCGGCAGCCATCAGCTTGGCTGTCACCGGCGCGTCTTCCCCGGACTTCACAGCCCATATCTCATCGAAGATCGTGAAATACAGGATCGCCAACCCGCCAATCACCAACCAGATGATCTTCGGTGGAAAACCGTCCATCGCGACGTAGCGGCCTGAATCCGCGATAAAGAAGAACATGCCGGTCACGACGTTAACCAAAAGCCCCAGCGCGCCCAGCGGCAGCAGTCGATGCATCGCGGAGAACGGAATAGCCTTCGCAACGCCGAGCACCCGCAACCCTATGATCAACACGGTCCCGAAGATCAGCGCCATGCCGATGAAATGCGCCGCCTCCATGGAAGGCCACGCCCAGATAATGCTCTGAATGGTGTCCTGGATCCCTTCGGTCAGTCCCGAACCCTGAGCCACCGCCGCCTGCTCGTGGAGGTCCGGACGGACGATCGTCCCGCCGAAACTACCCGTCCTGATCAGCTGGATCACCGAGATGACGGCAAGGATCAAAATGGCATACAGGCTCCAGGCATGCACGCGCTCGAAGCGGCGCCTCTGCCACAGCGCCAGCCAAGCCACGCATCCGGTCAGCCCGAGAAACAGGAACGCCAGCAGGGCCGCATCCTGATGAGCCATGATCACATCGCTCGACACGTCCCCGCGCCCCTGGTAGGCCCACATTGCGGCCGCCCCGGTGATGTAGGTCGGGATGGACACGATCCCCAGAATCACGAAGAGCACGAGGCTGGCCTGCTTGAGTTCCACGCTCTTAAGGTGAAACGTCGGCAGGAACCAACTCTTCAGGTGGATGGAGGTCAGGAACAGCCCCAGCGCAAAGATTGCCCCATAGATGGGGAGATGATTCATGACGATATGCAGATGAGGCCCAGAACTCGGTATCAGATCCATATTCTTTTTATTCCTATGATTACTGATGCCAACGGCCAAGGGACTGTACAGCACGGTCAGCTTGGATGCAATCTGCAAGGCGCGCGCGGACGCCATTTCTCCAGCTCGACAATACAAAGATTATTGTGAACTTAGGTGCACTTTGTGCCCAGCAATCTAGGCTCACTCAGGCTCCTGCCCTCGCTGGTTTCGGCCGATCTATGCTACGGTATCAAGCTGCACGGCACACATTCCTGCGCGCCTTCGCGCGGCGCGAACGATCACGAAACTCGAGGTCAGGCATGGTCAAGGTTCTGGTTTCCGGCTACGGCGTCATCGGGCAACGGCTTGCGGACGGCGTTGAGCAACAGGGTGATATGGAGCTGGTCGGGGTCGTCGATGCCGCACCGACCCTCACGGTTCAAGCGCTGAGGGACAAGGGCATGCCCTACAAGCTCTACGCCGCCTTCGACGGGGCTCGGGAACCTCTCGAATCCGCCGCCATTCCCGTCTCGGGCACCATGGCCGAGATCCTGCCGGACGTGGATATCGTGCTCGATGCCGCCCCCGGTGGCATCGGCGCGCAGAACAAAGAGCTCTATCAGGAGCACGGCAAGAAAGCGGTCTTTCAGGGTGGGGAGAAAGACGAGATCGCCGACGTGTTCTTCCACGGTTATGCGAACTACGAGAAAGGCCTGAATCAGGACTTTCTCAAGCTGACGTCGTGTAACACCACCGGGCTGATCCGCACGATAGACTGCCTGGACCGGGGGGTCGGTGTTGAGCGCGTTGCGATCACGATCGTCCGCCGCGTCGCGGATCCCGGCGACTATCACCGCGGTATCGTGAACGCGCTTCAAGTCGATAAAGCGCCTAATCACCAGGCCGTCGATCTGATGACCATCATGCCTCACGTGGACGCGACCGGGTTGCTGGTCCATACGCCGGTGACGCACGGGCACTTCATCTCCGTGCTCACCACGCCGAAGGACGACCTTTCCATCGATGAGGCCAGAGACCTGCTGGCAGCCCATGATCGAATCCGCCTCGTCTCCATCGACCAGGGGTTTCTGGGCAATGCCTCGATCTTCAAGTACGCGCGCGACCTCGGTCGACCGAGAGGCGACGTCTACGAGGTGGCCGTGTGGGAAGACACGTTCGTCAAATCCGGCCGCGACATCATGTTCGGCATCCACATCCCTCAGGAATCCGTCACGATTCCCGAATCCATCGACGCGATTCGTGCCGCAACGGGCATGGAGACGGATCGATTGACGGCGGTTGGCCAGACCAACCAGTACCTGGGACTCCCGTACTGGAAATAGCCCCCACTGTGACCTGGGTGCGTTACTCAGCTCTCATGGGAGCCGCACGGGGACAGTTTAAGCCGCACGGGGACAGTTTACTGATCTCTCGTGGGAGATAAGTAAACTGTCCCCTCTGACTGGGAACCGCCCATGGCGAACATGACCAGCCTCGAGCACTTCGATTACAGGGGTAAGACGGTGCTATTGAGGGTGGATATCAACTCCCCTATCGATAGCAAGACGAAACTCATCGTCAACGATAACCGGATTCAGAAGAGCATCCCTACCATACAAAGGCTTCTTGATGGCGGAGCGAAGCTCGCCATGATCGCCCACCAGGGCGACACCCTCGACTACCAGAACCTGATCCCTCTGGAGGAACACGCGGAGAAGCTCTCGACCTACCTGAATACCCCGATCACCTATATCGACGATGTGGCCGGACCGGCAGCACAGGATCGAGTGAGAGAACTCGAGGCCGGCGATGCCATCCTGCTGGGCAATCTGAGGTATCTCAGCGAGGAAATTTCGACTTTCGAGAATGCGGTCAAGCTGAAGCCCGAAGAGATGCTGGAGACCTATCTGGTCCGTGGTCTGGCGCCCCTCATCGATTACTACGTCAATGACGCTTTCGCCGCCGCACACCGTAACGCCCCGTCCATGGTCGCGTTCCAGGAGCTAAAGCCTGCGGCCGCGGGTGAACTGCTGTTCGACGAAGTTGCGGCTCTGGACAAGGTCATGCACGCGCCGGAGCATCCTTCGGTTTTCGTGCTGGGCGGTGCGAAGATATCGGATGCTTTCGGCATGATGGAGCAGGTGCTCGCATCCGGCACAGCCGATCGGATACTGACCTGCGGGATCACCGGCGAAGTCATGTTGCTGGCGAGCGGACGCCGACTGGGAGAGGTCAAGGAGCGGTTCCTGAAGGATCGCGAGCTCGACATTTTCGTGGAGCACTCCAAAAACTACTTGCGCGACTACGGTGACAAGATCAGCATGCCCTCGGACCTGGCTTACGGGGTTGATGGCAGGCGCCGGGAGATCGCGGTGGAGAATCTGCCCGCCGAACAGATGTTCATGGACATTGGTGCGCGGACGATCGCCGACTACCAGGCCGCAATCCGGGGGGCGAGAACCCTGTTCGTCAATGGCCCGGCCGGCGTCTACGAGGAACCGGAGTTCGAGCAGGGCACGAGATCGATCTGGGAAGCGATCGCCGCCGCCGAGGGCTATTCGGTCATTGGCGGTGGCGACACGGTGACCGCCGCGGCGAAATTCGTGGATCTGGACGCCATCGACTACGTCTGCACGGCCGGAGGCGCCATGGTTCGCTACCTGTCCGGTAAGAAGCTACCGCTCATAGAGGCTATGGAGAAGGCCCACGCGCGCGACGTACGCACCGGTAACGAGTAACTCAAGCAGAGGCTTCTGGAATAACCGGCAAGAGCAGATAAGCCTCGCGCTCTGGCCCGATGTGCAGCCTGGTCTTGCCTCCGAAGAGCTCCATCGGACGATCGTTCGGGTCGTTGTGGAGAAACGGCCCGCACCCTTTCAACTCGTTCTTGAAGTTCGATAACCGCTCACCGGTCGCTTTGGCGTACTCGTAGTCCTTGCCCCGGATACTCAGTCCGATCCGATATCCGGGGGGTATCACGATACAGGTCGGCCAGATCTCGATATCGAGATCGACCGGAATGCCGGGCACCAGCGCTTCTTTCTCATCGTGGGTGTGGTAGGGCCGCCATGGCTCAGACAACTGCTCGTCCAGCTTTCGATGCGACGCCCGCAGCCACCCCTGTGCGACGGGTGTATGCGGGTCGATCGCGCCCTGGAAGACGACCTCCTCTCCATCGGGTGCGAATACGCGCACCACGACGAAGAGATCCGCATCTGCGGTCGACGAGGAGACAGTCAGCTTCAGTGAGGAAGGCCCGGTCAGCTCGGTCTCCGCCTCCAGCGGCTCACTAAAGAAAGTGACGCCATCGCCGAGCGCATCGAAGCTGATCGAAGTCGGTTCCGTCGGCGGCGACTCGGATAAACGCATCCCGTCGGCATGAAGATAGAAACGGGTCCACCGGGTTCTCGGGATCGGCCAGTCCTGCTCATCCCGTTCGACGAACCGATCGATATGCCTGACCTGCAACTTCACTCTGGGCTGCTCGTCCCAGCCGTTGTCCTCGCCTTTCAGAAAATGATCAAAGAAGCGTTTTTGAAGCTGGACCCCGTAAGCCGTATAGAACTCCGTCCAGTGTTCGATCCCATGCGCTTCGAGCCATTTGTTCTCTGAAGCCGCGCGCACATAACCTTCGAAATTACCGCGCGGATGAAGCCCCTGCCCTCCCCAGTTCGCGCATGATAAGAACGGCGTGGTGACCCTCGACCAGACGGGAGATCGGGCCCGATGGTAGTCATCGTCCAGAGGGTGGGCGAGTATCTCGCCGCCCAGGTCGCCGCGGTTCCCGGCCAGCTCCTCATCGGTGAGGGTTTCGGCGCCGCACACGAGCTCGCCGGTGACCCGGCTCCTGGGGCCGCACTCGCCCAGTCCGTGCTGGACGGTCTTCACCTGCATGTCGTACCAGTTCTCCCAGAAGGTGGAGAGAATCCCGCCGTGGTGGGTCATGTCGCGGTACCAGTCGGCGGCGCCCTCCCAGATACAGCAGGCGGCCAGGTGTTCCGGCTGCAACGTTGCAACGTGCCACTGGTTGATACCGTAGTAGGAGACGCCGTTCAGGCCGACCTTGCCGTTACTCCAGGGTTGCGCCCCCGCCCACTCGATGCAGAGCGCGAAATCCAGCGTCTCGCGAGGCGAGAAATGATCCACATAGCCGGGCGAGCTACCGCAACCACGGGAGTCCACGCGGACACAGGCGTAACCGTCCGGCACCCATTTCTCCGGGTCGACGACTTCCCAGCTCTGATAGAGATTGGAGGAGCCGGCCGTGACGTCGGGATGCTTCTCCGCCATTCGCTCCCAGGCGCTCGGGTAGCCCTCCTGAAAAGCGAGCCCCTTCGCATAGGGGCCGTAAGAGAGGATCACCGGATACCGGCCCTGCGGGATGGGCCGGAAGACATCGGCACGCAGGACCAGGCCATCGTTCATGGGGATGCCGACGTCCCAGTCGATCTGCATCCCGTCGCGGGTCTCTGAGCTCATAAGTCTCCTCAAAAACGGGGGCGTTCCCCTTTTTGTCGGTTAACGAGGAATGTCCCCATTCAGGTTCAGGAGCCGTGCTGCGTTGCCACCCACGATCGCTTCCTTGTCACGCTGCGTCAGTGCGGCGGTGCCGTCGACGAATCCAACCGGGTCGTGCATCCCCATATCGAAGGGATAGTCCGTGCCGAGCACGATGTGATCGCTACCGTAGAGCCCAACCAGGTACTCGAGCTGATGCTCAGTGAAGACCACTGTATCGAAATAGAGCTTCCTCAGATAGCTCGTCGGCGGCTCCTCGATGCAGCGTCGGCAATCCTCGCGTGCCGCGTGCGCGTGATCGATCCGCCCCGAGTACGCCGGGAGGTAGCCGCCGCCATGCGCCACGCAGATCTTGAGCTTTGGATACCGATCCAGCACCCCGTCGAAGATCAGGTGACTCACCGCCACTGTGGAGTCGAGCGGATTCCCGATGACGTTGATGAAATAGTGATCCCCGAGTCTGTCGCCATCCGAGAAGCCGTTGGGATGGAGAAAGACCAGAATATCGAGCTCCTCTGCTTTCGCGAAGATCTTCCGAAACCGTTCATGGGAGAGCTCGTCACCGTTCACATTGGTGGAGAGCTCGATACCCTTGAAACCCAGTTCCGTCACCACGCGCTCGAGCTCCGCGACCGCCATCCCCGGATCCTGCATCGGCAGCCCACCGAGACCCACGAATCGATCCGGGTGCGCTTCCACGACCGCAGCAATCTCGTCGTTGATCAGTCGCGCTGCGGTTCGGCCGAGCTCCGGTTCGAGCGCGTAGTAATACTGCAGCGGGACCGGGGAGAGCGCCTGGACATCGACACCCATCTGATCCATGTCGGCGAGCCGCCGATCTACGGCGGTCAGTTGCTCCCCGATGGTGTCGGCCTGGCGTGCATTGACCTCGCGGGTGACCTGATTGGAGAATCGATGCAGCCCATCCGTCTCCATGTCGAAAAACCCAGCAACCGCTTCGGCGGCCGCGGGAACGAACATGTGGCAATGCAGATCTACGGTGAACGCCCTGCTGCCCGAGCTTGCAATGACTTTGCTTGGCTCTGCTGCTGGCGCCTCTGAGGCCGGGCTGCAGGAATAAAACATCTTCAGTCCTCCATGAGTCAAAACACGCCCAGGTGCTCTGCAAGGTCCAGAGTGGGTTTCATTGTCGAGGACATCCTGATGATGGGTGAGCCGAGCGCGAGCGCTCGGGTCAGGGCATCTTCAGGTAGCGATCGAAGAAGGCGATGGCGTCCGCCACCACGGCCCGCTGCAGCGGATCGGGATCGTACGCGCCTTCCTCGTTGCGCTGGATGAAGATGAATCCGTGATGATCGTGATCGTAGGACTTCCACTCCGCCGGCTTGCCCGCCTCCCTCATCAGCTCGTAGGCGAGTCGAAACGTGGACTGATTGTGATCCCGATCCCGGCCCGCCACGAAGATCGGCATCTCGATCGCGTTGATGCGCGCCATGGCCTGCTGCTCATCGATGCGGCCACGCAGGCCCTCCACTGCGGCGGCCTGCATCTCGGGCGTGTTCTTCTCCATGGTCTCGGGCTGCGGGGGCTCCGGCGGCGCGTTCGGATCCCGCGGCAGCCTCGCCAGATAATCCGTGGCCGCTGGTTCGCTCGCGAACCCCGCGCGCAGACCCTGATACTCCGAGGCGATCTTGAAGAGCATCTCGCCGCCGTGGCTCACACCGACCCAGCCCACCCGATCGGCGTCGACCGCAGGCAGCGCCCGGACGTACTCGACGATGGCTATCGCATCCTCGTACTCCAACGGCCCTCGACTCCAGCGGTCACGACCCTGGAACTCCCGAACGGTGAGCTCGGAGCCGTAAGGCGTGTCCACTTCCGCGCGGTAGCGCATCCACACGACCGCATAACCGGCATCGAGGAACGCTTCGAGCGTCCCGCTGCCGTACTGCGTCCATTCACGGATCCAACGCAGCCCGTAGCCGCCGTTCATGTGCGCGAACAGGACGGTCGGAAAGGGCCCCTCGCCCGCCGGCTTTCTGATTCCGATCGGCGCATACACCCCGTCCAGTAACTCGACGAAACGCAGTTCCACGGGGATGTCCGAACCCATGACTGGCTCAGTCAGGACGGGCTCCTCACCCTCCACGGCCTCCGGCACGAACAACCAGGCTGGATCGACACTCTGGTTCTGCTGCGCCAGGGCCGTCGTCATGACAACGCCCGTGATGAAAGCGGTTACGGTGATTGCAGCAAGAGCGACACGCATCAGTCATCCCCTTATTGTTGGCTCGGAGCACTCGGACGGGTGCCCGTCCGGCAGGGATCACATCATACCAGCGAGCGCCCTGGCTTCGAGCGACCGGCGATGCCAAGGCGCCTTTGAGCCGTCCGTGTCGCATAATGGGCCTGCGCGCCCAGGCGTCGCCGTCGGCGGACTGGCATTCGGGCGGCTTTTCAAGCTTCTCAATGAGTTTAAGAACTTTACTCAACTATTTGAAATATAAGATTTTTATATGAGACTTAGAGCCGTAGAGCTGGTGACCCTCGCGACGCTGCTGCTCGGCGGAGCACTCGCCGCACAGCAAGCCCCACGGTTCGAAGTCGACCCCGGCTTCCCCAAGCCCCTGCCCGAAGGCTGGATCAACGCAACCCTGGGCCACCCCTGTGTCGACGCCCACGACCATATTGTCATCGTCGATCGGCAGAACATCACGGAGGAAGAGGCTGAGACCTCCATGCCCACCCGGCCAATCCTGATGTTCGACCTCGACGGCAATCTGGTCGCTTCCTGGGGCGAGGCGGATCGCGTGCCAGCGAGCATCCACGGGTGCGGGTTCGATGCCGACAACAACATCTGGGTCGTGGGCAACGCCGACGGCATCGCCCAGAAGTACAGCCATTCCGGCGAGCTTCTCGTGCAGATCGGCACGCGCGGCCTGCTCGACACCCATGACGGCACGGCAGTGCGGGCGGCGGATAACACGATCAACCGTGAACCCTTGAATTCGAGTCACGATCGCTTCTTTTTTCCGGCGGGCGTTGCAGTCGATCCCGACAATGGCGATCTCTACGTGGCGGACGGCTATGGCAACAAGCGCGTGGCCGTATTCGACGAGACCGGGCGGTTCCTGCGTCAGTGGGGCCGGCAGGCGACGCCCGCGGAGACCCGCGCCGGAACCGGTGGCGTGTTCACGTACGCGCTGCATTGCGTCGTGATCAGCAACGCAGGACTCGTCTATGTTTGTGACCGGGAAGGACTCCGGGTCCAGGTATTCGATAAGACAGGAAACTTCATACGAAATATCTGGGTGAAGACCGGCAACGCGACACTACCCGACTCCCGCGGCACGGTCTGGGGGATTGCCTTTTCGCCCGATGAGGCTCAACAATTCCTCTACGTCCTGGACGGTCGCCACGAGCAGGTGCACGTGCTCGACCATGCCAGCGGCGAGATCCTGTCCTCCTTCGGTCGCCCGGGTCACCAGCTCGGCAACTTCACGGTTGCGCACGGCATTGCGGCGGACTCACGCGGCAATCTCTACGTGGCGGAATCCGGCACCGGCCGGCGCGTGCAGCGCTTCACGCCCAGCAACTAGATGCTAAATGGGGACATCCCTATTTTTCGATACTGGGGACATTCTTTTTTCATTGACTGCTAAAAAGAGGAATGTCCCCTTTATTCCGTGCTACTCCACGGATCGTTCCACGACCTCCGCGTCACCGCCGACATACTCGTAGGAGGGTGGGATGCGGGTGATGTTCCCGTTAGGGGCGAGATCGTAGCGGACCCGCGTACCATCCTCGTCCAGGAACCGCAGCGACTGCTGAAAGAGCCCCGGTGGCGGCGAGCCCGCCGGCGCCGTCGCCTCGAGGATATAGAGGCGGAGATCGTGCAGATAGATTCCGGCGAATGTACGGGTCTGATCGGGATTGGTGATCTGGAGCTGATGGCCTTCGACCCGCTCGATGTCCGACCATGCGTCGTAGGTCACCTCACCGCCGCGTTTGCGAAAATTCCACGCGGCATGCGCGACCGAGGAGCGCACATCCCACAGCCAGCTGCGGGTGGAGGAGCTCTCGGCCCCTTCGGGACGCTCCCGGTGTAATCTCTCAGCGTCCGTGTAGTCGACGACGGTGACCGAGTACGAGTCCCCCCGGACACCGGCCGCGCTGTAAACCTGCGCTGGGAAGGCGACGCCTTGAGTGGACATGTAGGTGATCTCCCGCACGTCGGGCTCGGCCGGGAAATTGACGCTGAAGTAGCTCGACTGATCGATGTACTCCAGCCAGCCTTGAGCCTGGGAGAGTCCTGAGAACAAAAAAACGGTCGCTGGCAGGATCCGTTTACAGATGCTCATTACCGATCTCCAGGGTTTTTCGCCCACGCTCGTCCGGTCACTAATCCCACTCTTTCTCCACCCCGCCTTCCGGCGTCAGGAACCCGAGGAGACAGCCGTTGGAACCATCCTTGAGCTGGTGACAACGCACGGTGATGCTGTCGCCCACCCCAACGCTGTCGGGACTCCAGCCGTCGCGAAGGAGCGACGTCGGACTGGCGCCCTCCAGAGCCCAGACACTGGTTTCTCCATCGGCGCCCGCCACCTCGAGAAAGATCCACGTGTGCGGGTTCATCCAGTGAAACTCCGTCACCTTACCTTCCAGATGCGTGTACTCGGTTGTCTGGTAATTGCTGTGGGAGTGATGCCCCCAGGCCGGCAGGGCAAGAGCGCCTGCGAGACAGACGGCAAGCTTTACGTGAATTGATCGCGCCATCTTTATCTCCGCGTGGATGTGGCTTCGACAGTTGATTATACCCGCAAAGAACGGCACCTCCGAGGAGCTGGCGTCTATTCACTCACATCGACCCCGCAGAAAACCACAGGACCTGTGTTGGAGGCTTAGTCGAGGCTGGTCTAATTCAGGGTGTTCTTCAGGATCAAGACCGCCGGCCCCGTTCGATCCAGCTCATCGGCGAATTCCGGGTACGGCCCCATGCCCACACGCAGGTATCCCCCGCCGAGGACAACATCGACGTCGTCGTCGCCGTCTAGATCACCGATATCCATGGTCATCCAGCGGCCCCTCATGACCTCCTCATCGGTGGACGCCGTGAACTCGAGGCCACCTTGATTCTCCAGGTACGCGAACGCCTCACGCCGCTCTGATGAGAAGTCCGGGTAGAACGATATCGCGGCGATGTCCAGGTCTCCATCGTCGTCGAAATCCGCAGACTTGGCGATGAACGCACCGTACATCGGGTAGAAGTACGCCTCCTCGAACTCGTACTCACCGCGGTTGAGGTAGATTCTCAAACCATGGTAGTTCTTGCGGGTGTTGTAGGGGTCCGAATCGACGTTGTCTCCGTTCACCACCAGGACGTCCATCAACCCGTCATCATTGAAATCCTGCAGCTCGAAGTAGGTATGCCCGTAGCCGGAGTGAGTCTGGAAAATGAGCTGGTCCGCAAACCGGTTGCCGCCCTGATTGACCAGGAGATGGAGCCCTTCTCTCGCGTCCGACACCAGCACCAGGATGTCAAGGAGCCCGTCGTCGTTGAAGTCGTGGGTCTGGACTCTAACCGCGCCCGGGAGACCCAACAACAGGTGCTCCGTGTAGCCACCGTCCTCCCGTGATTCGAACCATGAGACGTTGCCTGTCGTCGAGCCGAATCCGGCGACGATGAAGTCGAGCCTGCCGTCCCCGTTCAGATCGACCACCTCCATGTCCGCCATCCGGTAGAGGTCCTCCAACAGGACGCTCAGGGTTGCGTCCGCGGTGCTCTGATTGACCAGGCTGACGGCGGCGATGTGGGCCGGCCCGGACTCAGCGGGCTCGGTCGCCAGGAGATCCCCGATGGAAGCCACGTACGCGGTATCGCCCACGAACTCGATATCGACGGGGGTGATGACCGGGCGGAAACGTCGCGGCGCCACTTTCTGGCGACCGTCTCTGTCGAGAATCGTGAGCGCCCGTTCACCCGTGTCACCGATGTAGACTTCGCTCGTATCCTCCCGGATATGAACCAGCGTGGTAATCGGCAGCGGCGGCCGATAATTGGACTCGAAGGCCTGAAATCGGGGGAGCTCCCAACGAAGTGCCGGCTTGTCGCGCTGTGGCAGGGGGGTCGCAGGTGCCGTCTCGATGTAATAGCGGCGCAGCGTTGCCCATTCCTCATCACCGAGAGCCGGCGCCGCCGGCAAGACATCTTCTCTCTGTAGTGCCTGCAGCCGGCTCCTGACATTCGTCTGCACCATCTCCGGCTCCTCGTCCAGGTAGTCGGTATTCTCTATCCCGAGCCAGTAACCCATGTAGCCGAGCGCCGCCACCCAGCTGTGTTTCGGAAGCATGTCCGGCGCGGGCTCCAGGTGACACGAGGAACAATAGAGCGCCGCAAGCTCGGCGCCCTGCCGCAGGTCCATGTGACGCCGGACGCCGACAGTCACGACCACGGCAATCACGACCACGGTGAGGCCGATGAAAATTTTCTTCCCAGGCGTCATCTTGCGGCTCGGACAGATCTAAAGGTGCGGCACGTTCCCCGCAGACTGAACCACGAAGCGGCCCCGTCTCAGGGTCACAGCTACTGGGCGGGGACGAAAGGCAAGAGCACGTAAGATGCCCGGTCACCACCCGTGTAGATGCTGTTGTCCTCCAGATTATAGGCGGCGAAGTAATGCCCCCCGTCGTGGGCGTTCACGTCCAGCCGAATGCGATCACCCTCCTCAAAGACCATGCTGGTCGCCCAGATCTCCACCTCGATGGGCACGATCTCCCCGGGCGTGAGCTTCTGCTCCTCGTCATGGGTGTGGTAGGGCCGATAAGCGGTGGAGAGCTCCGGGTCGAGCTTGCGGTGGGAAGCCTGCAGGATCCCCCGGGTCGCCGTTTCCACGCTGCCGTCCGGTTTCATCTTCCTGAGATACGCGAACACGTCCATGTCATCGGTCTCAGACGACACCCACATCACCAGGTTGATGTGTCCCGTCAACTCCACGGACTCCGTCAATGGCTCGGTCACGAACGTCGCCGTGGGCAATCTTGCGTTCGCGCGGCGATAGGCCTCGGGTCCCGAGGCATAGCTCAGCTCCGCGCCCTGTCGCGGCGGTGTCCGACTGAGCGTCTTGTCGTGGATGGCATCGCCGACGGCACCGGCATCCTGATTGGTCAGGTAATAGCGGACATACTCCGTGCGGGCCAGCGGCCATTCGTTCTCGAAGCGCCACTCGCACTCGGTGACACTGGTGCGGACGCACAGGCTGATGGGCGGCTCATCCATGATGCCGGTGTCGATGTCCTTCAGCCAGTAGTCGTACCAGCGCAGGAGCTCGGCCTTACCCTCGTCCGAATAAAAAGCGTCCACGTGACCGCCGATGTGCATCTGCAGCTTCTTGTTCGCGGAGGCCGAACGGACAAAACCGTCGATGTTGCCGCGCATGTGGTGATTCCACCCGCCCCAGTTGCCGGAGCTGTAGAGCGGCACGGTGATCTTGTCGAACTGGGCACGCGACTTCACGGTGTCCCACCAGTCGCTGTCCATGTGGTGGGCCAGGAAGTTGTAGATCAGGTCCTCGGAGAGCGCCGCGGAGTTATGGGCGCGCGTGTTCTCCAGCAACTGTTTGCCGCGCACGTCCAGCCACCAGCGACCGTAAAAGCCCTGATTGAACACACCGCCATGGAAGACCGAATCCCGGTACATGTCAGCCCAACCTTCCCAGGGCACGATGGTGGTGAGCGAGGGCGGCTGCAGACTGGCAACGTTCCACTGCGTGATGGCGTAGTAGGAGACCCCCACGAGCCCGGTCTTACCACTGCTCCAGGACTGCTCGGCGCTCCACTCGATGGCATCGTAATAGTCCCGCGCCTCCTGCATCGACCAGATGTCCGACTGCCCCGGCGAGGTGCCGGTGCCGCGGGTATCCACGAACACGAGGACATAGCCCCGCGCCGTCCACCACTCAGGCTCCGGCCGCTCCACGTGAGTGAAAGGTGCGTCGTGAGGCAGGATCCGGTCGAGTGCCTTTTGATAGGCACTCAGGCTCATGAGCACGGGAAACTGCTCGCCCTCGGCATCGGGACGATAGACGTCCGCCCGCAGCACCGTGCCATCCCGCACCGGAATGGGCACGTCGTGCTCGTAGATCATCCCGTACTGGGGCTGAGAGGGATCGGCCGCCGACGCGATAGGGCCGGCGAGCCCGAAGAAAACAGCAAGAATCGCGGTCAACGAGACCGCGGCGGTCGCCCAGCGCCCGGGCGCCTTCAGCTCCAGCGTCATGAATTAATCCTCCGTCATCACGTCCAGACGAACCGGGCTCCAGGCCATCCCGTCCGGCCCTTCGTGATTGGACACCATCACCTGCCGATCGCTCAGCCCGTCCAGATTGAAAACTTGAATCGTGCCCTCACCCGGATCACTGGCAAACGCCATGCCGTCCTGGATGAGGACGCCGAAGTTACCGTCCTGGGGCCGGCCGTCCCGCAACGGAACCTCGGTGATCATCTCCCGTGACTCCACGTCGAAGAGTCGCAGGTACTGCGGGACGGGCTCCCCACCCCCACCGCCGTTCGGCACGATGGCGTAACCATCGGGCCCCATTTCCACCCGTCCAGCGTACGGCCGCGAGTCGAGCTCCGCGACCACCTGGAGCGACTCCGTGTCGATCACCGAGATGGACCGCTCTTGCCGGTTCGCGACCCAGACCTGGCTGCCGTCCGCCGAGACGTCGAGTCCTTCGGCACCGGCCCCGGTCTGGATGACCAGCGGGTCACGGTCCTCATCGAGGAAGATCACCGACAGCGTTCCGTCCCCGAGACGGCTGCTGACGTAGGCGCGCGCGCCGTCCGGGCTCAGCCGCACCATGTGACCCTCGCGGCCACCCGTGGGGTAGGTCCGGATCACGCGCATGGCCTCGAGATCCAGCAGAGCCAGCTGATCGGAGTCCTGCATGGTCGCCACCGCGCGCCGGCCGTCCGGCAGAAAGAGCGCGGTGTGGGGCCTGGAGTTCGGGCCGAGATCGATGCGTCCGGCGACGGTGGCGCTCGGCACGTCGATCAGGATGACGTGCCGGCCGGGCGCGCTGTTGGGTCCATACTCGCTCGTCAGGGCGAGTCGCCCATCGGGCGACACGGCCACCTCGTGGGGAATGAATGGGCCCACGGGCACCCGTGCGACCTCGACACCGGTGGGGAGGTCGATAAAGGAGATGCTGCCGCCGGATCGATTGGAGACCAGCAGCGTCCCCTCGAGCGCCATCGCGCTCGAGCCAATCAACCACAAGATAACCGCGGTCCATAACATTCGTCGCTGAGTCATCGTACCCTCCTCGTTATTCTGGGGCTCCGTTGCGGGGCCGACAAATCAGTATGGCCAAAAAAAGGCCCGCGACCAAGCCCTTCCGAATCGGGTAGCATCGCGGGAGCGTTCTTCTGGCGATGAGGCGCAGAAGCTGGTCGTGTTTGCGTTGCCATAGAGCGGCGCGAGAGACTGAGAACGAGGTCGGCGTGCGGCACGAGGACGCGGAGTATGATCGGGCCAGAATTACCTGATTTTCCATGGAGTCATGAGCATTAGTGTCATGAGCATACCGAAACCGATCCGGTGGCCGGCCACCGCGGCCGTCATGGCGATGCTGGCGGCATGCGCCGGTGAAACCGAAATGCTGGAGCTCACCGGGTCCGCCATGGGCACGGGCTACGCGGTCAAGGTCGTGCGGCCGGACGAATCTCTTCCTCTCGAGCCGTTGGGGAGTCGCATCGCCGAGCGCCTCGAGGAGCTGGAGGAGCAGTTCTCCACCTACCGGGAGACGTCCGAGATCAGCCGCTTCAACGCCCACGCAGGCGAGGACTGGTTCGAGATCTCGCCCGCCTTCCGGGACGTGTTGAGGCGGGGCATGGCCGTCACTGCGCTCTCCGACGGCGCCTTCGATATGACCGTGGGGCCGCTGGTCGACCTGTGGGGTTTCGGCGCGAGCGGCACCAACAGCGCCGTTCCGTCGGACGCCGAAATCGATGTGCTGTTGGAGGCGAGCGGATTCGAGAACATCGAGCTCCGGGCCTCACCGCCGGCCGTGCGCAAGCACCGCCCCGACGTCAGGCTCGACCTGTCCGCCATCGCCAAAGGATTCGCCGTGGATGAGATCTGCGCGTTGCTGGATCGCGCCGGGCTGACCGCCTACATGGTCGAAGTGGGCGGCGAAGTCCGGACCCGGGGCCGGCGGGCCGATGGTGGTGACTGGTTGATCGGCATCGAGAATCCCCTGTCGAGCGACGCGGCAGACAGCGTCCAGGATGTCATCTATCTGCGGGACACCGCCGTCGCCACCTCGGGTGACTATCGGAACTTTTTCGAGCACGAGGGCGTGCGCTACTCCCACACCCTCGACCCGCGGACGGGCTGGCCGATCTCCCACGGGCTGGCATCGGTCAGCGTCATCGGGCGCTCGGCGACGGACGCCGACGCTTTGGCCACCGCGCTCATGGTGCTCGGTCCGGAGCAGGGCCTGGCGCTCGCCGTGCGTGAGAACATCGCGGCCCAGTTGATCGTGAGAACCGACTCGGGCGCGCGGGTCCTCAAGACCCCGGCGTACGAAGCCTACCTCGC
>Ga0224508_10001070_pt1 | contig 25074 bp, 23 predicted proteins | sample SF_Jan12_sed_USG_4_FD_170157 | JGI IMG/M metagenome (GOLD analysis project Ga0224508, IMG submission 170157) | Sediment microbial communities from San Francisco Bay, California, United States - SF_Jan12_sed_USGS_21 | ecosystem: Environmental > Aquatic > Marine > Sediment | place: USA... | reverse complement strand
GCCTCAGTCGGGACTGGACGAGCCACGCGGCCCGACCGGCCGCGGTCGGCGAGAACAGGGTCAGCTCGATGTACTCACGGCTGGAAGTCGCCCAACGCGCCTTGTACGCCTCCGACATGTCCCCCTCGAGGTCGTAGAGCTCGATCGCCGGATCGCCGAAGGCGCGCTCGATCTCGGTCGCCAGCAGCAGCATTCCCGGAGCGAACTTCCTCAGCTCCCGCGCGTAACCCATCTTCAGGCCGTACTTCACGCCGTGAGCCTCGACGTTGAACTGGAAGGCGATCGGAGCGCCGTCCAGCCGCAGGGTCGGCACGCGTAGCCAGCCGCGCTCGGCGCTCCAGCGGGCCAGCGCCAGATACAGCGCGCGCTCGTGCTCGCGCTGGGCAAGGGCGCTGCCCTGCTCCCCTTTCCAACCGCTCGCCTCGAGATCCATGCACTCGGCGAGCAACGCCTCGAGGTCGTCGATCTCCAAGCCGGAATCCTCCGTGAGCTCGCCCGTCTCCTCGAGACGACGGCGGACTCGCCGCACCTCGCCCCGGAGCTTGCCGCCGCGCTCGGCCCAGTAGTCATCCCACGTGCCGGCCGTGTCGACCATCGGCCGGTCGGCCACCCGGCGAGTGGCGACGCTGTGGCCACTTTGGCCCGCAGCCTTGGTGAGGGCGGCTACCGCGTCGCCGCCAGCAATCAGCGGCGCCAGGACGAAGGGGCGCGCGTCGAGCTCGAGTGCGGACGCGGCAACCGTCGTCGCCGTTGCGGTGTCGACGGCCACGATGCCAAAGTCCTCGGCCTCGGCCATGCCGGTGGCTCGCCCGTCCTCGTGGAGGGCGAGCGGCATGACGCCAGCCAGTCGGTCACCTTCCCACGCCGTCGCGACCTCGATCTTCGCGTCCGGTGCGTAGCAGCGCGCCCATGCCTGCACGTACTGAGGGTAGAGCGAGGGCGGAGCGCCCACGCGGTCGGCGAGGGCCGTCCACTCGCGCGTGAGGTGCGCGTCGATCGCGGTGGATGCTCCGCGACTCGGCGACGATGGGGCCGGTGTCGAGCTCATGTCTGACATATGGGTACCAGCTCGACGGTGGGGCGCATACCCACTACTGGCTAGCCAGCCGCCTCACGCGCAGGTTCCGCGATCTTCGATCGGCGCCACCCCGCGGTGCTCAGGCCTGACGGCGGGCCGCCTCCAGCAGGAGGCGCCGCTCGGCGGCGGCGACGTTGCGACGGGTGCGATCGAGAGCGTCGATCGTCACGGAGATGGCGTCGATACCGACGCGCACCAGCAGGTCCGCATATCCGGGGTGCACCGACGGAGCCTGGCCGCAGATGGAGGTGCGAAGGCCGAGCTCCCTTGCCGAGCGAATCAGCATCTCGATCGCCGCCACCACCGCGTGGTCGCGCTCGTCGAACGTATCAGCGAGCAGCTCCGAGTCGCGATCGGCCCCGAGCATGAGCTGGGTCAGATCGTTGGACCCGATCGATATCCCTCGCGCGCCGAGCTCCGCGTAGCTCGGGAGGTGGAACAAGACCGAAGGCACCTCGGCCATCACCCACAACTCGAAGCCCGGGCGGTCCATCAGGCCGGCGTCGTCCAGCAGATCGCGCGCCGCCGCGAACTCGTCGGGCGTTCGCACGAAGGGAATCATCACGTGGAGGTTCCGGACGCCCTCGTCCCACAGCCGGGCGATGGCCCGCAGCTCGGGCCGCAGCGACTCGGGGTCGCGGCTGTACCTCAGCGCCCCCCGGTAGCCGATCATCGGGTTGGCCTCCTCAGGCTCGAAGCGATCACCGCCGGCGAGCCCGCGGAACTCGTTTGAGCGAAAGTCGTAGGTGCGGTAGGTCACCGGTCGCGGCGCGAAGGCGCGAGCCACCTGGCCGATTGCCCCCGAGAGCCGCTTCACGAGCGCGTCCTCACCCTGCTCCTCGATGACGAGCTTCGGATGCCTGCCCCCGAGCGCCTCCAGGATCATCAGCTCCGCGCGCAGCAGGCCCACCCCGTCGGCATCGGTGCGCGCCGCCCGATCGGCGAGCGAAGGCTCGCTGACGTTCAGCAGAACGCTGGTCGCGGTCACGGGGGTCGCGGGCGCAGAGGAGGCCGCGGCGGCGGCAGGCCGCTGCACGGCCGCGTCCCCGGGCAGTACCCGCCCGGTGTAAGCATCCACGAGCACGCGCTCGCCGTCGGTGATTCGCTCCGTGGCCTCGCGCGTCCCGACGATGCAGGGCACGCCGAACTCGCGCGCGACGATCGCCGCGTGACAGGTCATGCCGCCCATGTCGGTCACGATCGCCGCCGCGCGCCTCATGGCGGGCGCCCAGTCCGGCGCCGTCATGCGAGCGACGAGCACCTCGCCATCCTTGAGCCGCTCCGCATCGGTCGGGTCGGTTACGACGCGAGCAACGCCGACGGCCTCGCCGGGCGCCGCGCCCAGCCCCGAGACGATCGCCTCGCCGCCCGACCGGTCGTCGGCTTCAGCGGCCCACGCGCCGGTAGCGGTCACCGGTCGCGCCTGGAGCATCCAGATCCGGCCCTCATCGTCGACGGCCCACTCCGTGTCCTGAGGGCTGTCGTAGTGCGCCTCGATCTGTGCTCCGAGATGCGCCACGGCCGTGGCCTGCTGGTGGCTCAACGCGGCACGCCGGCGGTCGGCCTCATCGGCTGTCGTGCGCTCGACGCCCCCGCGCTCGCGCGCGGTGATCAGCGTGTCCTTGTCGGCGATGACCTCGTCGACCATCTCGCCGCGCGCCTTGGAGAAGGTGAAGCGATCGGGGGTAACCTGCCCCGACACCACGTTCTCGCCCAAGCCGAATGAGGCCTCGATCACGATCTTGTCGGGGTCGCCGCTGGCCGGATCGACGGTGAACATGACCCCCGAGACCGCCGAGTTGATCTGCCGTTGCACTACGACGGCAATTCCAAGGCCCGCCTCGCCGATTCCGCGACTTCGCCGGTACGCGATCGCGCGCGCGCCATACAGGGATGCCCAGCACGATCTCACCGCTTCGACCAGGGCGTCTTCGCCGATCACGTTGAGGAAGGTCTCGTTCATGCCGGCGAACGAGGCGGTCGGTGAGTCCTCCGCCGTGGCGGACGAGCGAACCGCGACCGCCCCACTCGGCGCCAGGCCGACCAGATCGGTGTACGCAGAGCGCACGGCCTCCAGCACGGGCTCGGGGATCGGCACCTCGTGGATCAGCTCGCGGAGCTCCTCGGCCGCGTGGGCAGTCGCCTCGGGGTCGTTCGATTCCAGATCCTCCAGGCAGCGCTCGATCGTCTCGCCGAGGCCCGACTCGACAAGGACATGGTCGAAGGCGGGCGCGCCGATGACGAATCCCGAGGGTACCGCGAGTCCGGCCCCGGTGAGCTCGCCGAGGTTGGCGCCCTTGCCTCCCGCGAACGCCAGATCGCCGCTTCCCACGTGGCCGATCTCGCGTACCCAAGCCTCGGTGCTGACCGTTGCGTCGGGCAGGGCTGCGGTCGGGTGGCTCATCGACTCCTCCATGTCACTCGGGTTCAGGTCAGCAGCGCGCCGCCGTCGACGACGATCTGGCTGCCGGTGAAGTAGGACGCGAGGTCCGACGCCAGGAACAGGGCAGTGCGCCCGATGTCGTCGGGGTCCCCCATGCGGCCCATCGGAATGGACGCGAGGAAGGCCTCGATCGTGGCTTGGGGATCGACCCCCTCCGGAGTCGCAGAGCCGGCCTGCATCGCCGCGACCCCCGGTGTGGCGACGCCACCTGGTGCGATGGCATTGACCCAGATGCCGTGTTGGGCGAGTTCCAGCGCGCTGGTCTTCGTGAAGCCCCACGCGCCGTGCTTGGAGGCATCGTAGTGCGCCAGGCCGATCATTGAGGGGTGCAGGGCATCGATCGACGTGATGTTGATGATCCGCCCGCCGCGCCCCTGCTCGACCATCGCCTCGGCGGCATACTTGGTGCAAAGGAAGATGCCGCGCAGATTGACCGCGATCACGCGATCGAAGTCGGCCGGCTCCATGGCGTGGATGGGCTGGTTGGGAAAGATCCCTGCGTTGTTGACCAGGATGTCCACCCCGCCGAAGCGCGACCGCGTCTCCGCGATGAGCGCCTGCACTTGACCGACGTCTGCCACGTCGACCTCCATGCCGAGAACGCGACGCCCGCCGTCGCTGAGCCTTGCGGCGGTCTCGGCAGCCGCCTCACCATCGATGTCGCCGATCATCACGGCGGCTCCGGCCTCAGCCAGGCGCCGCGCGATCGCCTCACCGATCCCTATGGCGCCCCCGGTGACGATCGCAGTGCGTCCATCGAGGCTGACGAGCTCATCTATGCGCGCGGACTCCGTGACTACCCCTTCCGCAACTGAGCGGGCGCGCCCACGATCGAGCCAGTGTGGCGAGCGAGGCATCGGGCGCACCTCGCATCTGGCTTGCGGATGTCCCGCGACGCCAGTCGAGGTGCCACACGGCCAGCGGCAGGGCCGGAGTCTCGGCGATACCCTGCCCCTGTGCCCGGGCAGATCAGCGTTACGGTCCGTCTCTTCGCGTCCATGAAGGAGGCGGCGGGCACCGACCACATCGAGCTCTCCCTCACCAGCGGGACGCCGGCCGGCGCAGTCTGGGGCCATCTGCCCGACGCAGTGCAGGAGCTCGGCCTACCGAAGGCGACCCGTTACGCGATCAACCGGCAGTGGACGCTGCCGGGCGCCGTCCTGCGAGACGGCGACGAGGTCGCTCTCATTCTCCCGGTCTCCGGCGGATGAGAGCGCTGACGTCCGACCCGTTGGATCCGGGCGCGGCGCTCGCTGCGGTGGGCGCGCCGGAGCACGGTGGCGCGGCGATGTTCGTGGGCACGACCCGGCGTGAGGCGGACAGGCGCGAGGTGACCATCATCGAGTACGAGGCGCACGCCGATCTTGCCCGGCAGGAGATCGACCGGATCTGCGGTGAGGCCCGCAGCCGGCATGGAGCCGCGGTCTTCGCGCAGCACCGCCTCGGCAGCGTGGGTATCGGTGAGCCGAGCGTGGTCGTCGCGGCCTCGGCGCCCCACCGGCCGGAGGCCTTCCAGGCCTGCAGGTACCTCATCGACGAGATCAAGCGTCGCGTGCCGATCTGGAAGCGCATCCACTACGCCGACGGCGGCTGCGAGTGGATCGACGGGACGACTCGGCGGCCGGCCGGCCGGCCGGTCCGCACCAGCTAGCATTCGCGCATGCCCGAGACGCCCCAGCCGGATGAGGAGCGCGAGCCGGAGCGCATGATCACGATGGAGCCCGGCGTGATCGAGGAGCTGGATCTGGAGGAAGAGCTCTGGACCGATGAGTCGGGGGAGGACTACACCGGTTGGTACTGCGTCGGCACCGACCCCTGGCCCTGCCCAGCCGAGGGGTGCGGCTTTGTCGCCAACCACCTCACCGCCGCGCACCTGGTCATCGTCTGGCCGGAGATCGACGATCCCAGCCTGCTGCGCCACAGCGCCGCGGCCCGTGACGTGAAGCGGAACCCGAAGGTGATGGAGTACGAGCCGTCGATGGGACCGGCGTGCTCGTACTATCAATGGGAGGCCGCGGGCCACCCCGTCCACGGGGTGCGCTCCGACGGCGACGAGGCCGTCTACCAGTAGCCGGCTGCCAGGTCCCGAGTGGACCCGGGAGCTGCTACGCGCCCTCCGCACGCGGCACTTCACGCCGAAGGCCTGGAGCGGCTTTCTCGCAGAGTCCTTCCGACGCTCGATCGAGGACGCGCGCGAGCGGCCCGATCTGCTTCGCGAGGCGATGATCTGGTCCGTGGCCGGCGGGTTGCTGTGGGCCGGCATGTCGATCCTGAATCCCCATGCGGTGTGGGGTTTGGGCTGGTGGGCGCTCGTGAGCGGGATGCTCCTCAGCCACCTGGGAATGGTCGAAGGCGAGGACGGCTCGCGCCGGGAGAACCTGGGCACCCCGAACGCGCTGACGCTCTCGCGCGCGTGGGCCGTGCCGGCCGTAGCTCTGCTCGTCGGAGTGCCATGGGCGTTCGCGACGCTCCTCGCGGCGGCGGCGGTGACAGACGTGCTGGACGGGCACCTCGCCCGCGCCGGCGGGCAAACGCGGCTCGGCGCCCACATGGATCACGGCGTCGATACCGCGCTCACCATCACCGCGGCCATCGGGGCCGCGGCGGCCGGCTGGATGCCGTGGTGGCTCGCGTGGATCGTGGCCGCGCGCTACGCAGGGCCGATCATCGGCCTGGCCGCGATCTACTTCGCGACCGCGCGCCAGCCCCTGCGGGAGGCCTTCGTTCGCGGCCGGATACCGGGAGGCCTCGTGCTCCTGGGGCTCGCCCTGGTGACCGTCGATCAGACTCGTCTGGCCGGTGGGGCACTGATCGCCGCCGGCGCGATGCTGGGCGTCGTTGCCCTGGTCACCTCTGCGGCGCGGTCAGTGCGCGTCGCGAGGTGAGGCGCCTGGGACCGGCGGGAGCTCATCGGGCGGAACCAGCGCCCGACCGATCGGGAAGAGCTGCAGGGCGGCCATCTGGAGGCCCATGCTGCCGGTCGGGTAGGCGTGGATCGCCTGGGCGAGGCGGCCCGAGAAGCACTTGGTCTGCATGGCCAGCACCGCCTCGTGCAGGATCTCGCCGGCGCATGGCCCGACGACCTGCGCGCCGACCACCATGCCGCCGCCCAGGCGCCCCAGGATCGGACGGCCGGCGGTGATCAGCTTCACGAACCCCCGGGTGCGCCCGGACACCCGCGCGCGATCGATCCGACTCATCGGGATCTCGGTGACCTCGACCTTGCTGTGCTCGCGCCGGGCTTCTTCCTCGGTGAGGCCGACGCGCCCGACCTCGGGGTCGGTGAACGTGACCCACGGCACGACCCGGTAGTCGGCCTTCTGCTTCTTGCCGGCGGCGTTGCGACCGGCGATCACGCCTTCGTACGCACCGACGTGGGTGAACTGGAACCCGCCGGTGACATCGCCGCAGGCGTAGATGCCGTCGACGCTCGTGCGCATGCGCTCGTCCACGACGACGCGCCCCTCCTCGATTGCGACGCCGATCTGCCGGAGCCCAAAGCCGTCGCTGCGCGGCCGTCGACCGACCGCGACCAGCAGAGCGTCGGCATCCACGTCGCCCTGCCCGTCCGGGCCCTCAACGCGGATGCGCACGCCGCCCCTTTCTTGCGTGACTCCCGTTGCCTTCGTCGAGAGGCGCACGTCCACGCCGTCTGCCAGAAGAGCCTCGTGCACGACCTGGCCGGCGCGCGGATCCTCGCGCTGCAGCAACTGATCCAGCAATTCCATGATGGTCACCTCGCTGCCGAAGTGCGCGAAGGCCTGGCCGAGCTCGAGTCCGAGCGGGCCGCCGCCGAGCACGGCTAGGCGGGCGGGTAGCGCCTCGAGATCGAAGACCGTGTCGTTGGTCAGGTGCGGCACGGACTCAAGGCCGAGGCCCCCAGGGATCAATGCGTCGCTCCCCGTCGCGACGACCGCCTTCTCGAAGGTGTGCGACGCGCCGTCGACCTGAAGCTCGCGAATGCCCGTGAATCGCGCGACGCCCGTCAGCACTTCGATACCGGCCTCGCTCAGGGTCTCGGCAGCGTCGTCGCGCCCGATGTCGGCGATGACGCCGCCCACGTAGGCCATCACCTGGCCGAAGTCGAGCCGCACATCGGAGGCGTGTAGCCCGAAGCGCTCACCCTGGCGGGCGTCACGAAATCGGCGCGCCGCCTCGATCAGGGCCTTGCTCGGCACGCACCCCGTGTAGAGGCACTCACCGCCGAGCCTGCCGTCGCGTTCGACCAGCGCGACCCGGGAGGCGCCCTCGGCGGCGGCGGCGCGAGCGGCCGAGAGCCCCGAGGCTCCGGCGCCGATCACCATTACGTCCCACGCCACGCCCACGCGAGGAAACCTACCCCGGCCGGCCGAAGCCGGCCGGGGGCGTTGCGCGTCCTACGGCGATACGCCGGGCGCCAGGTCGACCTTGGTGATCGTCTGGTCCGCGAAGTTCCCTCCAGTGAGCCCCCTGGCGAGAATCGCCCTCAGGGAGTTGACCCGCTTCACCGCCGTGACGGCGATCTTCGAGTTGATCGCCGCCTGGGCGGCGGTGACCTTGACGTTCTGACAGCCCTTGCGGCTGGGCTTGATGATCTTGGTCTCCGACCTTGCCGGCGGGTTGGGATTGGTCGTCGAGGCGGTGACCGAGAGGTTCTGCTGCAAGAGCCCCTGGGTGACGTTGGCGTCGGTGATGTCGCCGCCCGTCAGGCCGCCCCTGATGCGCTTCTCGAGCGCGTTCGCCTGGGCGATCGCCTTCTGGTAGATGCGCTGGTTGATGCAGACCTGGATTCGGGTGACGGCGAAGGTCACGCCGGGCTTCTTCTGCGCCCTGGGGATGCTCAGCGGCCGCGGATCGGCCTGGGGCGGGGTCGGCCCGAGGGGGCCGGTCGCCGTGGTGACGTTGGGGTCGAAGTCCTCAGGGCCGAGCGCCGCACCGCAGAGGTCCTTGGTGAGGATGCCGTCGTTCAGCCACGTGTCGATGGCCGTAGACCGCCGGATCGCCGCGGCTCCGATGGCCTGGTTGATCCTCAGCTGACGGGCGGTGATCTTCGTGATCTGGTCTTTTTCCTTCGGAGCGGGACCGGGCGGCACGGGCTTGCAGTTGGCCGGCTCGCCCGCCGTGGCGGCCGCCGCGCCGAAGCGCCGGCTGTAGATCTCGTACTCGTTGTCCAGCAGTCCGCCGGCATCGTCGTCAGCCTCCCAGCCGAGGAGGTACTCGTTGTCACGGGCGTTGTAGGCCCCGCCGATCAGCCCGAAGGCGTTGTAGGCGGCGTCACCCTCGGCTCCCATCGTCGAGACCCTCGTCTCGGATGCCCCCACCGGCACCCCGTTGCCGGTCAGCGGCCGGGCGTAGATCTCGTTCTCGTTCTCGGCCAGGCCGGGATCTTCCACATCGCCGTACCAGCTGACCAGGAACTCGGCGGCGCGCTCGTGCGACACGACCATGGCCTGGAAGGCGTCGTAGTCGGGATCGCCGCCCGGTCCGGTGGTCGAGACGCGCAGGTCGTCGGCGCCGACCGCTGCGCCGCTGCCGTCGAGCAGTTGGGCGTAGATCTCGGTCTTCGCTGCGGCGATCTTGTTCGCGCGCCACACGACGAGGAAGCGCTTTGCCACCGCGTTGTAGGCCACCTCCGGGCTGCGCGCGTCACCGGCCGCGTCCGGTGTGTCCGAGAGCAGGAAGTCGTTGGCGCCGACCTGTTTGAGTCCTTGCCCGAGGAGCTGGCCGTGGATCTCGAACTCCTCGTTGTTGCCATCGTCGCCGTGGAAGACGACGAGGTACTGCCTTGCGTCGGAGTCATAGGCGATCTCGGGCTGAAGTGCGTCGAAGGCGGCCCCGGGGGGCCCGATGTCCGACACGCGCACCTCGTCGGCATCGATCGAGGTGCCGTCGGGGTTCAGGCGCCGGGCCCAAATCTCGTCCTCGCCGTCACCCGGCGCCGGCTGATCGCCGCGCCACACCACGACGTACTGATTCAGATGGGCGTTGTAGACCACGTCCGGCTGAAGGCCCTCGTAGGAGGCGCTGCCGTTCGCGCCCATCTCGGAGATCTGAAACTGGTCGCTGGCGAAGGTTCCATCGCCGTTGATGCGCCGACCCCAGATCTCTTCCTCTCCGGACATGGTGCCGACGTCGTGGTCGCCGTGCCAGACGACCAGGTACTCATCGATGGAGGCGTTGTAGGCCACCTTCGGCTGACGGGCGTCAAAAGCAAGGTTGCCGGCCGGCCCCATGTTGGAAACGCGCTGGACGCGGCCGATCAGCGTTCCGTCGGCGGCGACAAGGCGCGCCCAGATCTCGTCCTCGCCAGCGGTCGCGGTGTCCCCGCTCCACACGATCAGATAGGTGTTACGTCGACTGTTGTAGGCGATCGCCGGGTCGACGGCATCGTGGGCCGCGCTGCCGGTTCCGCTCCCCGGCCCCTGGAAGGAGACACGCGCTTGAGTTCCGATGGGGTCCGCAACCGCGGCGCTCACCCCAAGCAGTGCCGCGAAGACGAGGCCGAGTGCTACGGCTCCAACGCGCAGCCGCTTGGGGGTCAATATCGCCATGAGTGGGTCTCCTCGAGCCGGGTCTGACGCTCGCCGATCGGCGGCGAACAGGTGAGACTCCTGTGCTAGCGCAATTCCGTCACCGAGTCATCAAACCACTAGCTAGTACTCGAGGGCTCGAGGGTAGGGCGACCGCACCGACCGCCCTACCCTCGAGCAGCCCTACGGGGTCACGCCGGGCGCGAAGTCGGCCTTCGTGATCGTGCCATCCTTGAAGTTGGCACTGCCGAGGCCACCGTTGACCTCGTCGAGCACCTCGTTGATGCGCACCACCGACTGAATGGCGATGCGGCGGTTGATGGCCGCCTGGCCGGTGGTGAACTTCACCGCGCCGCAGCCTTGGCGCTGGGGCGCGGTGACATCGGTCCTCGAGGCCGCGGGCGGGCTGGGGTTGGCCGTGCCCATGATGGTGAGATCCTGGCGGAGGCGACCCTGGGTAAGAGTGCCGTCGGTCAGGTCCCCACCAGTCAGCTGAGCATCGAGGCGGGCTTTCAACGCGTTCGCCCGGGAGATGCCCGCCTGGTAGATGCGCTGGTTGATGCACATCTGGATGGCGTTGGCGCTGAAGGTGGCCCTGGTGTTGCCCGCCGGGGCGATGTCGACCTTGCGCGGATCGGCCTGGGGAGGTGTGGGACCGAGGGGTCCGCTTGTGGCCGTGAGGTTGGAGTCGAGGTCCTCGGGGGCGACCGAGCCGCCGCAGAGGTCCTTGTCGACGATGCCGGCGTTCATCCAGGCATCGAGGGCGTTGGCCCGCCGGACGGTAGCCGCCCCCGTGCGCTGGTTGGTCTTGAGGTAGGCCGCCGTGATTTCGTTCGGGACCTGGACCTCGTTGGGGGTGCCGCGCGGCGGCACCGGCTTGCAGTTGGCGGGGAAGGGCTCGGTCGCCGTACCCGCGCCGTGTCGGCGGGCGTAGACCTCGATCTCGTTGTCCAGCAGGCCGCCGGTGTTGTCATCACCCTCCCAGCCCAGGAGGTATTCCCCGGCGGTGGAGTTGTAGGCGCCGCTGACGAGGACCCGGCCGTCGTAGTTCGCGTCGCCGTCGGGGCCCATCATCGACACGCGCGCCTCAGGTGTGCCGACCGGTACTCCGGCACCGGTGTACCTCTGAGCGAAGACCTCGTCTTCGTTGACAACCAGTCCTGGCTGATCGTCGTCGCCGTACCAGGCGACCAGGAACTCGTTGGCCCGGTCATTGGAGACCACCACGGCCCCGAAGCCATCGTACGAGGCGTTGCCGTCGGGCCCGCTGTTCGAGACTCGGAAGTCATCGGTGCCCGTCTGGGCACCTGTGCCGTCGATCAGCTGCCCGTAGATCTCGTACTCGCCAACTGCCAGCTTGTTCTCGTGCCACGCCGTCATGAACCGCTTGGCCGTCGAGTTGTAGGCCACGGACGGCTCAAAGCCGTCACGGCCGGCTGCCGTCGTCGAGATCAGGAAGTCATTGGCTCCGACCTGCCCGAGGCCCTGCCCCAGGCGCTGGCCGTGGATCGCATAGTCGTTGTCGACGCTGTCGTCGCCCCGGAAGACCACGAGGTACTGCTTGCCGTCGGGGTCGTAGGCGACTCTCGGGAACAGAGCATCGCGAGCGACGTCCGCGGCGGGACCAATATCGGAAAGACGCACCTCGTCGCCGTCGACCGGAGTCCCATCAGGGTTGATGCGGCGTCCCCAGATTTCAAACTCGGTGTCCCCGGGAGTGGGTTGATCGCCGTACCAGACGACCACGTACTGGTCGAGGTCGGGGTTGTAGGCCACGTCCGGAGCGAAGCCCTCGTAAGCCGCCATTCCGTCGGCGCCCATCTCGGAGATCCGGAATTGGTCGCTGGCGAAGGTGCCGTCGCCCTTGATCCGGCGGCCCCAGATCTCGTCCTCGTTGACCGCAAGCCCGTCGAGCTCGTGGTCGCCCCGCCAGACCACGAGATACTCGTCCGCGTTCGGGTTGTACGCCACTCGGGAATCGAAGGCGTCCTGCGCACCGGTGCCCGCCGGCCCGCCCATCGTCGAGACGCGAAGGATGCCGCCTGTCGGTACGCCGTCGGCTCCGATGATCCGGGCCCAGATCTCCTCCTCGCCCGCGGTCGCAGTATCGCCCTCCCAGACCATGAGGTACTGGTTGCGCTGACTGTTGTATGCGACCGTCGGGTCGAGGGCATCGTAGGCCGCGTTGCCCGTTCCATTGCCTGGTCCCTGCACGGATACCCGAACCTGGCTTCCCAGTGGGTCGGCGAACGCCACTCCAGCCATCGCCGCGGCCATGGCGGCTGTCGCGACGAGGCTGAGTGTGCCCAGCTTCAGGCGCCGTCGAGTGATCTTCTTCATGGCTACTGCTCCTGGATGGGGGTCTTACTCACGACGAAGGCATGAACCCGGAAGCACCCGCCCGTTACAGCGAGACCGTCGTGGCACGGGCTGACTCTCCCCCGATATGCCCCGAGAGTGCGTAAGAACTCTCAAAGAAACGGCACTTCTGGCGAATTATCGCCGTGCCCGTGAGCCGGGCGATCGACCAGGAGGGCGGCCCGTAGGATCGCGCGGTGCGCGAGGTGGAGCTCAACCCGGCTACGATCGTGACCGTAATCCGGATCCTGCTGATCCCGGTGGTGATGGTCCTGATCCTCGTGGACCTGCGCTGGGAGGCCGCTGCGCTCTATCTCGTGGCCGCCGCGACCGACTCGCTGGACGGGTGGCTTGCCCGATCCCGGGGACAGGTGACGGTCGCAGGCGCGTTCCTGGATCCCCTCGCCGACAAACTGCTGGTCACGGCGGCCCTCCTGGCGTTGATCCAGACGGGAGACCTCCACGCGTGGATCGCCATGGTCATCATCACGCGGGAGTTCGCGGTTACCGGTCTACGCATGGTGGCCGTAACCGAGAATCTCGTCATCCCGGCGAATCGCTGGGGCAAGTACAAGGCTCTGAGTCAGAATGCGGCCATCCTCGCGGTGATGGCGCCGCATCCGTGGAAGTGGATCGACCCCTGGCTGCTCGGCATCGCGGTGGTCCTGACCGTTCTGAGCGGCGTCTTCTACTTCGTGTTCGCCCGCCAGCGCCTCGTTTCCGGCGATGAGCCGGAGCCGCCAATGGCGGCCGAGTCATGACCGAGGCGCTCGCGCTGATCATCGGCTACCTGATCGGCTCGATCCCGACCGGGTACCTCGCCGGCCGAATCCGTGGCATCGACATCCGCGCGATCGGCAGCGGCAGCATGGGTGCGACGAACGTCTTTCGCGCAATGGGGGCCAAGGTCGGAGCGGCGGTACTGGCGGTCGACGTCCTCAAGGGGCTTGCCGCGGTGCTCGCCGGCGGGGCGATCGCCGGTTCGACGTGGGGCATCCTGGCCGGTGCGCTCGCCATGGTGGGTCATGCCTTCCCCGTATGGCTCCGCTTCAAGGGAGGAAAGGGGGTCGCCACGGGCCTCGGCGTGGTCTTCGGAATCGTGCCCCTTGCCGCCGCGCTCGTGATCCCCGTGTGGGTGGCGATCGTCTACACCACCCGGCTGGTCTCGGTTGCGAGCATCTGCGCAGCGCTGACTCTACCGGCGGTGGCCTACACGCTGGGCGCGGACACGCCCGAGACAGTGTTCACCGTCGTCGCCGGAATCGGAGTGATCGCGCTTCACCACAAGAACATCGGCCGGCTCGCGCGCGGCGAAGAGCTCGCGGTGTCCTGGGGCAAGCGGGACTAGCTACGGAGCCACTGCTCGGGGGTGAGGCCGTCCTCCTCGACACGCTCTCCCACGAGCTCGCGCCGCATTCCATACAAGAGTCCCCATCGGTCCGCGTCCACGTCATGTGCGTGAATGGTCTCGAAGTTGGCCTGGTGCGCGTGCACGAAGGCGTCGTCCGGAAGCTCGGGCAGGCGGTCGACGACCCCGCGGATCATCTCCCGCACGCTGTCTTCCACGAACCGTGGCCGGCGGTGGGCCTTCTCGACGACCCACTGCTCATCCGGACGCTTCATCAGCTCGTAGATCTCCGATGACATGGCGTCCTCGATGATCGCGATGAGCAGGTCCGGGTCGATCGAGAGACCGTTCGATGTGCCCACGAGCAGCGTGCCGCGAGAGCGCTGGTTGTGCGTGGCGCCCGGCACCGCCGCGAAGATTCGCTCGAGCTCGTCGCTGGTGAAGCCACGTGTGGCGAGCTCCTGCTCTGCCCGGGCCTGAACGAGCTCCTGCGCGCATGGGCAGGCGTTCATCCCCTGGGCGGAGGCCCCGGTGAGGCGCCTGGCCCCGTCGGGCGTCGCCGACGCCGAGGCGATCAGCTGGTAGGTCTCCTCGGATGGAAGGTTGGTGACGGGCGTCATTCGCATGACCGGGTACTCGACCCGGACCTGCGCCTCACCTCGCCGAGAATTCTGACGGCTGACCACCTCGCGGGCGATCTGCTCGGCCACCTCGTCGATAGCCATCGCCGGCCCGCTGACGACCGCTTCGATGGACTCGTTGACGATCTCCTCGAAGCGCGACATGTGGACGCCCTTCTGATCGGCGCTCAACTCGGCAAAGCACTCGATGCTCGCCGAGAGCACGCGCTCGCCCTCCGGCAGTCGAAGTCGAACGGACTTCGACGAGCGGGTCACGCCGGCGCGACTGAGCGCCAAACTCGCGAGGGGAACGCTGTCTTGCAGGTCCCGCAGAGCGAGGGTCTGCGCTTGGCCCATCTGTTTCCTCCTGATGAATGGGGCGGTCGCGCCCGGAAGCTCCGGAATGCGCCAGCGGGACCGCCAGGTTGCGGCCGTCGCGCCAAGCCCGCCTATAATGACAAAGAGCTAGTGCTCGAAGACCGAGGCTGAAGGGGTTGCCCGAAATGCCGCGCTCCGCTCAGCGGGTAGAAGCTCAGGGGACGGATGTCGGTATAGATGCGGATGACCTCCGCGTGCTGCTCACGGAGGCCCGAGAGCGCGGCTGGGTCGTGGTTCGAGAATTGGCGGGAGCCGCTCAGGACGCCGGCCTGAACGACGCGGACGTCGAAAGACTTCACCAGAGCCTTACGGAGGCCGGCGTCGAGTTGGTTGAGCGGGAACCCGTTTCCGCCACCGAAGCCGCCATCACCACGGGCCTGATCCCCAATCTCGACTCGCTGCGACTCTATCTCAGCGAGATCGGCAAGGTTCCGCTGCTCACCGCCGACCAGGAGGTGAGCCTGGCCAAGCGAATCGAGCGCGGTGACATGGAGGCCAAGGCCCACATGGTCGAGGCCAACCTGCGCCTCGTGGTCAGCATCGCCAAGGGCTACATGGGTCGGGGCCTGTCCTTCTTGGACCTGATTCAAGAGGGCAGCCTGGGCCTGATCCGGGCGGTCGAGAAGTTCGACTGGCGCCGCGGCTACAAGTTCTCGACCTATGCCACCTGGTGGATTCGGCAGGCTGTGACGCGGGCGATCGCCGACAAGGCGCGCACGATCCGCATCCCGGTCCACATGGCCGAGAAGCTCAATCGCGTCGTCCAGGTGGAGCGCCACTTGGTGCAGCAGAACGGGCGCGACCCGCTGCCGGAGGAAATTGCGAAGGAACTCGGCCTCGAGCCTGATGAGGTTCGCGAGATCCAGCGCATCGCGCAACTGCCGGTCAGCCTGGAGAAACCCGTAGGCGAGGACGATGACTCCCAGCTGGCCGCGTTCGTCGAGGACGTAGGCGCCCCGTCGCCCTTCGAAGAGGCGTCGGACTCTTTGCGCGGCCGCGATCTTCGCCGTGTGCTGGAGGCCCTACCCGAGCGCGAGCGCCAGGTGATCGAGCTGCGTTTCGGACTTACGGGGGGCGAGCCCCGCACCCTGGAGGAGGTCGGGCGCGAGTTCGGGGTCACCCGCGAGCGCATCCGCCAGATCGAGAGCAAGACGCTCCGGAAGCTGGCCCATCTGCCCGAGGCCCAGTCCCTGCGCGACTCCGCGTGAGCGCAGGACCGCGGCCGGCGGTCATCGTCTTTTGCCGGGCGCCGGTGCCCGGCCGCACCAAGACCCGCCTGAGCCCGGCGTACCCACCCGAGCAGGCCGCCGCGCTTGGCGTAGCGATGCTGCTGGACGTTACAGCGGCGTTGTCGTCCGGCGAGCTCGAATTGTCGGCCGCCGTAGCACGAGCCGAGGACCGAGGACCGGTCGCCGCACTGGTGCCACCGGACTGCGCGGTCGCCGTGCAATCCGACGGCGACCTGGGGCAACGGATGCGGAACGCCATTCGTCGCGGCCTTGGCGACGGACACCCGGCTGTGGCGCTCGTCGGGTCCGACTGCCCCGAGGTCACGGTCGACCTCGTCGGCGCCGCGTTCACGGCGCTCAAGGATGACGCGGACCTCGTGATCAGTCCGTCGGGCGACGGCGGCTACTCGCTGATCGCCGCTGCGTCCGACATCGGTCCCGTCTTCGAGGGCATCGCCTGGAGCACGGCCCGCGTCATCGACATGACGCGTGCGGCGGCCGCTGCGGCCGATCTCCGCATGGTCGAGCTTGGCCCGCTCAACGACGTAGACCGCGCCGAGGACGTGGCGCGCCTCGCCGGTGATTCGCTGCGGCCGTCCGCGGCGGCAGTGCGCACTCGCGCGGTCGCAACCGCACTCGCGGCGAGGGATCGTGATTGGCATTCTCAGGTGGAGAGTGCCAATCACCCGTCGCTATACTCCCGCTTCGACGAGGAGGTTGCGTGCCGTTCTACGAGTACACGTGCTCGACGTGCGGAAAGACATTCGAGATCATGCAGAGCATGAGCGACGATCCGCTCACGGAGTGCACCGGCGAGACGTGCGTTCGTGAGGACGGCAAGCGACGCGGCCGCGCCAAGATCTCACGAGTCCTGCACGCGCCGGCGATCCACTTCAAGGGATCGGGCTTCCACAACACCGACTACGGGTCGAAGCAGCGCGGCAACGACGGCGACTCGGGCTCGGGATCCGACAAGAAGTCGGACTCCTCCTCGTCCGACTCGTCCCCGTCCTCGAGCGACTCGGGCTCGAAGACCGTGGGGCTCGACAAGGCCTAACCCCGGGCCAACCACCCAGCGGCTAGATGCTGAAGGCGGAGATCCTCCCCGACTGGCAGTCGATCAAGGCCTTGCCCTGGAGCGTGCGCCAGCGCTTTCGGGGCAGCAGGTCACCCGCCCGCCTGCGGACCAGGAACGCGACTCCCGCGTGGGGAGCGCCCCCAATCTCAAGCGGCTCGAAGCCGGTCACAGTGACGAACCTGAGGCGCTCGGCGCGCGTGCGGCGGACGGAGATGTAGCGCAGCACCTTGGAGCGCGTGCGACCCAGGAAGAAGCCGCGCGCGCTCTTGGTCAGCCCGCGTCGGGTCGCAGAGACCGTGTACCAGCGGAAGCCGCGCGCGTTGCCGTCGAGCACGACCAGCCCTCCCTCTTCCCCGCGAGCAACCGGAACGCTCGTCCGGGTGAAGAACCGCTTGAGCCGTTTTGCCTTGCCGCGATTGAACGCCACGGTGTAGCGCCGGACGTAGGCGCCGACAGCCGCCTGCGTGCATTTGAGCTTCGGGGGTCTGGCCGGAGGCTTCCGTGGCGGATCGTCGCGGGCCCCCGCCGCGAGCCCGCGCTGAGGCCGCGTGGCGAGCGACTGGATCTTCTGCTGCCTGAGCCACTGCTTCAACTCGTCGTGACCGCTCGGCGAGACCTGGTCGGCGGATGTCGCCACAGTGGCCTGAGCCGGGGCCGGCGCGGCCTCCTCGGCAGCTGCCATCGCTGCGGGCGCCACAGTCAGCACACCGGCGGCGGCGAGCAACAGGGCGCGGCGGGCAGACGTCCTCATGAGATGAATTGAGCGACCTCGCGCTCGTTCGCGTCCGGGTCGGGCACGACGAACGACTGGCCGTCGATCAGCTGCGGCGCGCCGCTCAGGAGTATGCGGTCATCCGGCCCCTGATCCAGTCGCGCCTGCAGCCAGCCGAACTTCACGAGATCGAATGCGCCCATGTCGGTGGCGATCGTGCGCGTGACCGCGGCGCCGCGCCACGGAGCGAGCGGAAGACCCGTCAGAGAAAAGACCTTGTCCTTCATCGATGCGATCAGCGCCTGCTGACGAAGTGCGCGCGCGAAGTCGGAGTCGCACTTGCGCACGCGGGCGAACTCCAGCGCTCGGTCGCCGTCGAGCTCGACGGGGCCCTTGGGGAAGCTGACGGTTCGTCCGCCCGGGTAGGGGCAGTTCGACAATTCGGTGGGGTTGTTCACAGTCACGCCCCCTAGCTCATCAACCAGTTGGGGGAAGGAGCGGTAGTTCACCACCATGATGTGATGGATAGGTAAGCCGGTATGCCGTCTAACGGCCCGAATCACGCCGATCTGCCCCCCGTGGAAGAACGAGGCGTTGATCTTCTCCGCACCCCGCACGGGGTGGTTCACACGGGTGTCGCGGGGAATGGAGAGGTACCTGATGTGCCCGGAGCCAGGGTCGGTCCGCATGATCAGTATCGTGTCGGCACGGGAGCGGGTCTCCCCGATACGAGCGTCCTTGCCGATCACCAGCGTGTTGATTGGGGTGCTCAGCATCCCTCCCGGCGAGCCGTCCAGAACGGCAGGTGTCGAGGGGTGGATCAGGGCATGTGAATCGGCGACACCACTTCTTAGGGTGAGAAAACCGGCCACGGCCCACACAACGAAGATCGCCAGAGCCCCGATCGCGATGCGCGCGACCCACCCCATTCGATCGCGCGGCCTTGGGGGCTCGGGCCGCGGCTCATCGGCGGGACTGCCCGGGCGGGCGGGCGGCGCACTGTGAGGTGCCGGCTCGGGCTCTGGACGGGACTCGCGACGCCGATCGCCACGCGAGGCGTTGAGCTCGCGCAGATCATCGAGGCCGCCCTCGTCCGAGCCACGCCGCCGGGAACGAAAACGGCGATAGGGCTTGGAGCTACGCGACAACACGTCGATGGTAGCTTCGGTGCGCGATGACGTATGTCGGCCGGTCATGACAGCACCGCGTCTCACCGTGGTGGCAACCCCCATCGGCAATCTCGAGGACCTCTCGCCGCGGGCCGCCGCTGCCCTTCGGGATGCCGATCTGATCGCGTGTGAGGACACACGTCGCACCCGCATCCTGACCCAGCACGTAGGTGCCCACGCCGAGGTGATGTCGGTACATCAGCACAACGAGGCCGAGCGCACCGCGACCATTCTGGAGCGGGTCCGCTCCGGCGACTCGGTGGTGCTCGTGAGCGACGCGGGCATGCCGAGCGTGAGCGACCCGGGAGCCCGGGTCGTCGCCGCGGCCCACGCAGCCGACCTCGAGGTGAGCGTGATCCCCGGCCCGAGCGCCGTCACCTCGGCGATCGCGGCAGCGGGCATGGCGGAGCGTGCGTTCGCCTTCGTGGGCTTCTTCCCGCGCAAGGCCACCGAGCTCCGCCAGCTGCTTGACGCCTACGACGGTCTGCGGGTCGCGCTGGTCGGCTTCGAGAGCCCGAACCGGGTCACGCGGCTGCTCGAGCTGCTGGCCGAGCGGGATCCGGACCGGGAAATCACGATCTGTCGGGAGCTGACCAAGCTCCATGAGGAGATCATCCGCTGCCCCGCCGGCGAGGCAGCGGAAAAGCTGGGCACGACCGTGCGCGGCGAGGTGACCCTGGTGCTCGCCCCGGCGGTCGCCGCCGAGGAGGCTCCGGACCTCAGGCCCGCGCTGAGGCTGCTGGCGCAGAGTGGGGTCGGCGCACGCGCATCGGCCAAGATCGTCGCGGCGCTGGGAGCGGCCTCGAAAAACGCGGCGTACGCAGCAGCTCTGGAGCTGGCTAGGGAGTCTGAATCTGCGCCGTAGACTGCGGTCATGGCCGACGGACGCTTCTACCTGACGACGCCGATCTACTACGTGAACGCCGAGCCCCACATCGGGCACGCGTACACGACGATCATGGCCGACATCATCGCCCGGCAGCGGCGCCAGTGCGGCGACGAGGTCTTCTTTCTCACCGGAACCGACGAGCACGGGATCAAGGTGGCCCGGTCGGCCGAGGAGGCCGGCCGCAGCCCTCGAGAGCACGCGGACCTGCTGTCGGAACGCTTCCGCGCTCTCGGGGACGTTCTGGCCTCGAGCCACGACTTCTTCATTCGCACGACCCGGGACGAGCACGTGGAAAAGGTGCAGGAGCTCGTACAGAAGATCTACGACAACGGTCACATCTACAGCGACACCTACAGCGGCTGGTACTGCGCCGCCTCAGAGGCCTTCTACACGGAGGCGGAGCTCGGTCCGGACACGACCTGCCCCATCCACAAGACTCCGGTCGAGTGGGTGGAGGAGACCAACTGGTTCTTCCGAATCACCGATTTCCGCGAGCTGCTGCTCGCACATTACGACGCACATCCGGACTGGGTGCTACCCGGGCACCGCGCAAACGAGGCCCGCCGCATGATCGAGGATCTCGAGGACCTGTCGATCACGAGGGCGAAGCTCGACTGGGGCGTGAGGGTGCCCTGGGACGACGAGCAGGTCATTTACGTCTGGGTCGACGCGTTGCTGAACTACGTGACGGCGCTCAGCTTCCCCGATGCTCAAGCAGCCGGCGCCTCCGAGGACCTCTGGCCGGCGGACCTGCAGCTGATGGCCAAGGACATCCTGAAGTTCCATGCGGTGATCTGGCCGGCCATGCTCATGGCGGCCGATCTTCCACCGCCGCGGCGCCTTTTCATCCATGGCTATGTCCTGAAGGGCGGCGAGAAGATGAGCAAGACGGTCGGCAACGTGATCGACCCGTTCCCGTTCATCGAGGCGTTCGGTATCGACGCCCTGCGCTACTACCTGGCTCGCGAGATCCGCTTCGGCGAGGACGGCACCTTCACCCAGGAGGGCTTCGAGGCACGCTACAGCGGGGAGCTCGCCAACGAGTACGGGAACCTGCTGAACCGCACGACCAGCATGGTGGGCCGCTACCGCGATGGCGTCGTGCCGGCCGATAGAGGAGATGACGGCGCACTCGCCGCCGAAGCCGCCCAGGTTGTCGCGGCGGTGACCGAGGCATTCGAGGCGCTCGACCTGACCCGGGCGGCCGATGAGGCATGGGTGCTCGTGCGACGACTCAACCGGCTGGTCGAGGAACGCGCGCCCTGGAGGCTCGCGAGGGACGATGCCAAGGCCGCCGAGCTCGACCAGGCGCTCGCGAGCCTCGCCGAGGGCCTTCGCATCACCAGCGTCATCCTGTGGCCGTACATGCCGGGATCGTCCGAGGCGGCGCTGCGCGCGCTTGGCCAGGACCCCGGCGCGGTGGGGCTCGCGGGCGCCGTCTGGGGCAGGGGCATCGCCGGGGCCAGGGTCGAGCCCACCGGTCCGCTGTTCCCCAAGGTGGAGGACTTCGCATAGTCGATTCCCACTGCCATCTCGATTCCGAGGTCCTGCCGTTGCCCGCGCACGAGGCCATCTCTGAGGCCGCCGAGGTCGGAGTGGAGAGGATCGTCACGATCGGAGTCGGCTGCGAATCCAGCGAGCGTGCCATCACACTCGCCCAGGCCCATGAGGGCGTGAGCGCCACCGTCGGGGTACACCCGCACGACGCCTCCACCTTCACTACGGCCGATCTGGAGTGGCTCCGGGAGCTCGGCACGCACCCTCAGGTCGTCGCCATCGGGGAGTGCGGGCTGGACTACTTCCGCGACCATTCACCGCGGGAGATCCAGGCCGAGGCCTTTATCGCCCAGCTCGGTCTCGCGCGGGAGCTGGGGCTGCCCGTGGTGATCCATACACGCGAGGCGGCCGAGGACACCCTGCGCATCCTGGCCGAGAGTGGCGAAGGGTTGGAGATCATCCTGCATTGCTTCACCCTTACCGAGCATCTCGAGGAGGTGCTCTCGCGCGGCTACTGGGTGAGCTTCGCCGGCCCGGTGACCTACAAGAAGTCCGACGAGCTCCGGCGTGCGGCGGCGTGCGTGCCATCCGGCCGCCTGCTCGTGGAGACCGACAGTCCCTACCTCGCCCCCGAGCCCCGCCGCGGCCGGCCGAATCGACCGGCCAACCTGGCCCACACCCTGGCCGCCATCGCGGAGGTGCGCGGCACAAGCCCGGAGGAACTCGACGCCGTCACCAGCGCCAACGCCGCCCGAGTCTTCGGCTGGTAGCTCCCGGCTGCGGGTTGCCCGGCTGCTCGAGGCCCACGGCCTACGGCCGAACACCGATCTCGGACAGCATTTCCTGCTCGACGAGAACCTCGCGGACCTCGCGGTGCGAGAGGGGCTGGTCGGGCCGGACGACGTCGTACTGGAGATCGGCGCCGGAGTCGGGGTGCTCACCCGCGCGCTCGCGGCGGCGGCCGCCACCGTCCATGCGGTGGAGCTCGACACGCGGCTGGAGCCGGCGCTGACCGACGCCCTGGACGGGATCGACAACGTGCACGTGATCTGGGCCGACGCGATGGATGTCGAACTGGAGGCCTTGGACCCCCCGCCCACGCGCATGGTCGCGAACCTGCCGTATGACATCGCGACGCCGATCATGCTGGAGAGCATCGCCCGCGCACCACAGATCACCCGCTGGTGCGTGATGGTCCAGCGCGAGATCGCCGAGCGCTGGACCGCCTCGCGCGGCAGCAAGGCGTATAGCGCCGCATCGGTCCAGATGGCCCTCACCGTCACCCCCACGTTTCGCCGCTCGGTAGGCCGCGAGGTCTTCATGCCGCGCCCGAGAGTCGACTCCACGCTGCTCGGGCTCGAGCGGCTCGCCGCACCGCTGCCAAGCGGTCTGCGGACCCTGATCCGCGCAGCTTTCGCCCACCGCCGCAAGACCCTCGCGACGGGCCTCGGCATGACGGGCGCCGATCGCGATGCCGTGCGGCTCGCGCTCGAGCGGCTCGGCCGGGATCCCGCCTCACGAGCGGACGCGCTTGCGCCGGAGGACTTCGTGGCCCTATATGGGGAGCTCGGGTGGCCGAGCTGACCCTGGCTGCCCCGTCGAAGTTGAACCTCGTGCTGCGGGTCGGCCCGGTAGCGCCGGACGGCTACCACCCCCTGCAGAGCCTGATGATCGCTCTGAGCGCTCCGCAGGACACCGTGCGAGTCGCGCTCGACTCCCGTCGACGGGTCGACTGCCCGGTCGCCCCGGGCCCCCAGAACCTGGCGTCGTCGGCCCTCGATGCCCTCGAGGCCCAGGTCGGCCGAGCCCTGCCCGTCGCGGTGACGATCACCAAGAGGATCCCCGCACAGGCCGGGCTCGGTGGCGGCTCCAGCGACGCCGCCGCGGTCCTCCGGGCGACGAACGTCGTGCATGCCTGCGGGCTGGCGGACGACGAGCTCGTGCAGGTGGCCGAGCAGGTGGGATCGGACGTGCCGTTCTTCATTCGCGGCGGCACGCAGTGGGCGGCGGGGCGCGGCCACCAACTGCGGACCGCGGCGCCCCTTCCGGGCCTGAACGTGCTCGTCGTGGACGCGGGTGTCCACCTCTCCACCCCTTGCGTCTACGCCGCCTTCGACCGCGCGCCGCACGAGCCGCTTCCCGCCGCTGCCGAGGCGTCTCCCCGCAATGATCTGTGGCACGCCGCGCTCTCGCTGAGGCCGCGCCTCGGCCGGGTGGTGCGGGATCTACGGGCCGCAGGTGCCGATCAGGCGGTGCTGTGTGGCTCGGGAGGAGCCGTCGCGGGTCTGTTCTCCGCGCCAGAGCGGGCGCAGCGCGCGGCGGCCATTCTCGGGCCGAGCTATCGCACGTGGGTGGCCCAGCCCGACACTCCGGAGACCCGCGCCCCGCCGGGCGGCTAGGCTGGGTCCATGTCCGATCCTCTGGTAATCGAGGCTGACGCCGACGGTCGGGTAAGCCGCGAGCACCGCAGCCCATTGGCCGGCCGCAGGATCATGGCCGCGGCGATCATCGCCGTGGCAGAGGTCGTGGCCATCATCGCCTGGCGCCCGAGCCTGCTGCTCGTGGTGCTCGTGGCTTCGGTCGTGACCGTGCTCGCCGCGTGGGCGTCGTTCAAGCTGGCCAAGCATGGCTTGCTGCGTGACGTGCTCTGGGTGATCGCCCTCTCGCAGGCCATGGTCGTGGCGATCCCGCTCGTGCTCGGGGTCTCCTTGATCGCTGCCCTGATCGTCGCGGTGGTGCTGCTGATCGGGATCGTGGTCCTGATCACGCGCTCCCGGTTCTAGCACCGCGCCGCTCAAGCCCGCCGGATCGGGTAACCGATGTTGCCCGTGATGCAACATCGGGTTTTTCACAGCTGCGGATAGGCTGACGGGGCCCCTGAAGCGAGACAATGAGGCATGGCCACCACCGTCACCAGCGGAATGGGTAGCGAGCGAGCGCTCAAGGACCCGTCGCTCTACATTAACCGCGAGCTCTCCTGGCTGGAGTTCAACGCCCGCGTGCTGGCCCTCGCAGCCAGCCCGTCACAGCCGCTGCTGGAGCGCTGCAAGTTCCTCGCGATCTTCTCGGGCAACCTCGACGAGTTCTTCATGGTGAGGGTGGCCGGCCACATGGATGCGCTGGCCGAAGGCCGCGGCATCAGCACCCCGGACAGGCTGCCGCGCGAGGAGACCCTGTCACGGGTTTCGCTGCGCGTACGCGAGTTGATGGACGAGCAGTGCGCGCTGTGGCGCGACGAGCTTCGGCCCGCGCTCTCGGCGACGGGCATCGACGTGCGCGGCATCGACGAGGTCAGCGAGGCAGAGCGCATGCGGCTAACCGGCTGGTTCGAAGAACTGGTCTACCCCGCCCTGACGCCGCTGGCCGTCGGACCCGGGCTCCCGTTTCCCTACATCTCGAGCCTGTCGCTCAATCTCGGCTTGACCGTACGCGATCCGGCCAGCGACGAGACACGCTTCGCCCGGGTCAAAGTGCCGCCTCGGCTGCCGCGCTTCGTCGAGGGGCCCGAGGGCCTGGTGCTACTGGAGGACGTGATCTCGACCAATCTCCGCCGCGTCTTCCCGGGCATGCAGATCGAGAACATCGTCACATTCCGAATCACTCGAGATGCCGACATCGCGATCTCCATGGACGAGGCCGAGGACCTGATGGGGGCGGTCGAGGTGCAGCTGCACCGGCGACGCTTCGGCCACGCCGTGCGTCTGGAGGTCGGCAGCAACGCGCCCGATCGCCTCATCGATGAGCTCCGCGTGGAACACGACCTCGC
>Ga0224508_10001069_pt1 | contig 25089 bp, 20 predicted proteins | sample SF_Jan12_sed_USG_4_FD_170157 | JGI IMG/M metagenome (GOLD analysis project Ga0224508, IMG submission 170157) | Sediment microbial communities from San Francisco Bay, California, United States - SF_Jan12_sed_USGS_21 | ecosystem: Environmental > Aquatic > Marine > Sediment | place: USA... | reverse complement strand
GCCTGGAAATCAGGTGGCGATCTGGGCCTTGCGCTGGGCGGCGGCGGCGCCCGCGGCCTCGCGCATATCGTGATGCTGGAAGTACTCGACGAATTGAAAATTCGGCCGCATCGTATCGCCGGTACCAGCATTGGCGCGGTCATTGGCACGATGTACGCGGCAGGGTTGTCGGGGCGTGAAATTCGCGAGCTCGTCGACAGGCTGACCGTCTCCGAAAATGAATCCTGGCTCAGTGGGCTGTTCGAACAGGACCTGGGCCGCTGGTGGGATCTTATTCAACTGAAACTGGGCAGCGGTGGACTGATCGACACTGATGCTTTCGCCCGTTATATCGAGGAAACCAGCGGCGTGTCCAGATTCGATCAACTGGGTATTCCGCTGCAGATCGTGGCCGCGGATTTCTGGCAGCGCGGGCAGGTGGTTTTCGAAAGCGGCAGCCTGGGTCCCGCGATTCAGGCCAGCATCGCGATCCCGGGGCTGTTCAGTCCAGTACAGCATCGCGGCCGGGTGATGGTAGACGGCGGCCTGGTCAACCCGGTTCCATACGACCTGCTGTTCGATGACTGCGACGTCGTGGTCGCGATCGACGTCTCGGGCAAACGCAATCCGCAATCGGAGGACGCACCCGGTTATTTCGAAACCCTGTTCAATACCATGCAGATCATGCAGGCCCAAATCCTGCACGAAAAAATGCAGCGGCGGCCCCCGCATATTTATATTCGTCCCGAGCTCGAGGATGTGCGCGTGCTCGAATTCAACCGCGTTGACGAAATTTATCGGCAATCGATGCCGGCGCGCAGCCAGCTGAGGCAGGCCCTGCGCCAGCGCTACCAGATCTAAACAGACCCTCGAATCCGATAATCTGCCGCTTTTCTCGCGGGTTTTATGGCTCCTATGTGCCGGTTCCTGACCTTTACCGTGATTTGACTGAGTGTCGGTTCAGGGTCGCACTCGGAAGCTCATTAAAAATTTCTGAGGGCCCGCTTTCGGGAGGTGAGTAGATATGTTCACTCACATTACTCGTATGTAGCAATAATGTACCAACACATCACTACATAAGGCTCATTTACACTCTTTATTACTACATTTCGAGGTTGATCAAGACCGCAAATTGTTGATTTATAAATACTTACCATTTTACCAGTAGGGCTACGAACCGAGCGGTCGGGAGTTCGAATCTCTCCAGGCGTACGAGTTTTAAAACTATGTAAATTAGTAACTTACAAGGGTTATTTAATGTAATTACTAATACTTAAATTTCTTATATGTGGTCAATTATAGAGTGCTTGCTTTACGGTTATTTGCTGGTTTTACAAGGAAAATTTCCCATACCTCGAAATTAGCAGTATCCATCGGCGGTAATTTCTACAAAACAGACGCTGAAAAACTCCTTACCAATGCCAACCTTCGGCCACGAGCGGACATTCGATGTTCGTGTGAGATTCTTTTTTAATGATTCAGCTGCATGCAAGTTTAGTCTAGGCCATAAAACTCCGTTTCTTACATCGAGAACAATTGATATACAAAGGTAAATATCACCCTCAGAAAATTTGAGTACAATGATCTGGCATTAACGATGAGCAAAAGGGATGACGGTTTTAAAATCTATACTCGTGTTAGTTATTTCAACGTCACCAGCAACCCTATATGGAGCAGCAACCGACGAAAACAGAAGCCATAGGCATGACTTCTACTTACTGCAACGCTACAAGCTGAAATACACGAAAGAGATTTTCGATTTTTGTGTAGAAAAACATGGAACAACCGGATCGGCGTTAGGAGGTTGTATGATCGAACAAAATACAATAAAGAATAGAATTCTTGGAGTAGCACACGATCAGTTAGGTAGGCGGTCGCTGGCACAGGATATTTACGATGATTGTGTCGATTACCATCCGATCAATGGAGTCGCAAGGATCAGCAAATGTGTAATGACCAGACTGGTATTGAACAGCAAACTGGAAAATGATTCTGTCGAGCAAGAGATTTATCAAAAGTGCGATTTCAAATGGCGTAAACACGGCTTCAGGGCAATAGATAATTGCGCGAGAACGCAAGCGAATTATTATCGGGATACAGGCCAACTACCGAATTGGTAATATAGATTTAATGCTAGCGCTCGCTTCGGGTCGTAAATCGCCGCTGACTCACCGAGATTGCGTCACTCCGGCAGATCACGGCCCAGTAGCATGGCGCCGAACCTCTCCCGCATGTCTTCAGATCGGTCTCGATAAATCCTGAATTTCGCGTGTTGTGTGGGCGACACCAGGTTGAGCTCGATGCCCCACATCGGTGTGACGCTGGTTGGCAACATCGAGTAGCGAATGTCGATCAGGACGTTGTCACGCCCGGGGTCAGACACCACGAAGTTATTTGAAAGCTGGTAAAACCGTTCAATGTCACGCGCGAGTACGCTGGCCCGCGGAAGTTCGGGAAGATCCCTCTCAGGCACGAACATGCGTGCCGAGCCGCCCGGGTAAAATCGGATTGAGTCCGGCCCGACCCGAATTGCGTCGACGTAAAACACATCGCCGCTGTGGTAAACCGAGCGCCACAGGATCAGGTTCGCGAGCGTCGGTTTGACCAGGATTCGCTGCACGTCGTGGCCGCGCTGCGCGGCGAGTTCCCGCGCGGATTCGAGCGCGTTTTTATGCTGCCACAGGCCAAGCAGCAGGTAGGCGCCGGCGAGCGCCAGGCCGACGCGGGCCGAGCCCGGTTTGTAGTACTTGAAGCCGAGGATCAGTGCGATGAGCAGCACCAGAGTAAACACCGGATCGATGATTGCAATGATGCTCCACGCAATCCGTTCGTCGCTGAAGGGCCACAACAAATGGGTCCCGTAGCTGGTGCAAGCGTCGAGCAGGCCACTGGTGCCATAACCCAGCAACGCATAGAAATAGGTACTTTTAAACCCGATACGCTTACGCAGCAGCAGCCAGAATATCGACGCGACGATCAGCGCCCCGATGGGGATGAAGATCAATGAGTGCGTGAAATGCCGGTGAAACTCGATGTTGAGTAGCGGGTCATCGCTGGCACCGATCAGAATATCGGCATCTGCCGGTAGTGCGGCAGCAAAACCAATCGCCGCTGCGAGGCGAGATTCTTTTTTGTCTGCGACCGACAGCGCCAGCGCACCACCGAGCAAACCCTGAGTTAACGGATCCAAACTTTTTATGTCGCCTACGGGTTGGGCAATCCCCCTACATTACACCGGTTGTCTGATGCTCGCCATCAGGAATGGTCAGAGTCTAACGATCAGGGGGGTGCGGATTTTATCGGGACACACGAAAGTGAAGAGTGCTGTCAAACATCTGGGTATCGAGGTGGATGATGCTCCGGAGATGTCAGAACAGACAGAGATTTAGGGCGAGGCAGCCCGGGGGACGCCGGTTACGGCGTATCTGGGTTTCTCAATGCAAGGGGATGGACTCCTCCTCATCTAATTGGCATCGATGTGCCAAACTGAGATTGTGACATTTCAACTAATGATTAAGAGGAGTCCATCCCATTGCTTTGGAATAGTGAAAATATGTGCGCTCACATTATTTTTGTGTAGCAGTAATGTACCAACCCACTACTAAATTAAGCTCATTTACACTGCTTATTACTACATTTCGAGACCGATCAATATCGTTAAGTTCGGGATGTGATAGTATTTCAATTGCTTGATTTCATTCGGTTTATTGATGGCAATGGATAATCTCGTCGGTAAGCTTGCTGTTTTTCTGCTGAGGGAGGGTATCATCCTACTACTTAATAATTCCCGTTCTGAATGCGATTTCTGATACTGCTTGTCCCTCTGGTTCTGATGTTGATCGGACTCCCGCTCACAGGCATCGTGCTGGCTGGAAAACCGCTTGACCTGTATTTAGAGTTTCCGCCACGAACCGCGCACGTCGTTCATGCAGATTTTTCCTGGTGGGCATTCGTAGCGACATTATTGTTCATTATCGTTTCGGTATCTCCTTTCCTTAACCGGGTAATCCGGTTCCACGCGAGCAGCGAGGAAAAACCGGTAAACGCTGCGTACTTTCCCTGGTGGGGCTGGCTCGCCGTTGCCTGGCTCGTTATCGTCTGGTTTATCGCGTGGAACAGGTTCCCGTGGTTTGCACCCGTCCAGGCATTTACATTCAGTATGCTCTGGTTCGGTTATATAGCGATCGTCAATGCGCTGACATGGCGGCGCACTGGCCGATGCATGTTGACGCATCGCCCGGGGTATACTCTGGCACTGGCCCCCCTCAGTGCCATCTTCTGGTGGTTCTTCGAGTTTTTAAACCGCTTCGTTCAAAACTGGTTCTACATCGGTGTTGATACACTTGGATCGTGGGACTATTTCTGGCAGGCCACGTTGCCCTTTGCCACGGTGTTGCCAGCGGTTCTGGGAACACGCGAATTGCTGGCTACTTTTCCGCGCCTCAGTGGGGGCCTCGAAAATGCCTGGACGATGGCCTGGATAAAGTCAAAACTGATTGCCTGGGTTCTGCTGATCGTTTCTGCTGCAGGGCTCGCAGCTGTCGGTGTGTGGCCGAATGCACTGTTCTCAATGCTCTGGCTTGCGCCACTTGCCTTGATCACGGCGCTGCAGATTATGATGAATCAAGGATCTGTCTTAGATGGGCCAGTAAAGGGCGACTGGCAGGAGATATGGCAGGTCGCTCTTGCAGGTCTCGTATGCGGATTCTTCTGGGAAATGTGGAACTTCGGGAGTCTTGCACACTGGGAATACTCGGTTCCTTACGTGCAGCGCTTCGAGATTTTTCACATGCCCCTGCTGGGATATAGCGGTTACCTGCCGTTTGGTCTCGAATGCCTGGCGGTGGCCAGGCTCCTGGATGTGCTATGGCAAGATAAATATCGAAGGAATATCTTAAACCTGGGCCACTGAAAGAGTGTCTGGATTTTGACTAACAGGGTAGCCAGCAGTTTTCTAATTTCCATTTAAACCAAATTGCCAGTTTCATGGTTGGCAAAAAAATGTGCCATTCCCTCAAGACTTGTATGAAAGCCGGCTATTACTGGGCAGCCGCTTCCAGGTTCAGCAGGGCAGGTACATCGCTCGGCTTATATCTTTTGATTCTTGCCAGGTCGAGCGGTTCTCTCGGCTTGGCGGTAACGATGAGCGTGGATTTCCCGGCCAGGAATTCCTTGTATGGATCGATTACGTATTCATCAAACTCGATGCCATGCAATTTGCCGCGGTACTGTAGCGCGTTCAAATGCGCAGCCAGAATCTGTGCCGGCGTCAATCCCAGCTTTGTGCAGTACTTTTCAACCCGCTGGTTTAACGACTGGTCCGTGATTTTTATACGCAGGTCACTCATCTTCGGTTTATAGTAAGGCCCACTCGCCACGCCGGTCATCAAGTCTCCCGCCATCTGTACACTCATCTCGAGGTCTGCCATATCGACCACGTCGAATTTCATTTCGGCGCTATAATTGTTTTTAGCCTGTCGTAAACCGATCGATACTGACACGAGCATTTCCTCGTATCCGAGTGCCTGGAGTGCCTTTGGTGAATACCCGTACTTGCCGACGCAATGAACCCCACGTTGCCTGATGTCGGGGGGTGCCAGTTTCTTGATGCTTGCCTCGTAAAAATCCTTGTAGTAATCGGCCGTTGCCAGGAATTGAATATCTTCGGCGATAAATCCGAAATATTTCGGTGTTTCGCTGCTTGCCGACGGAGTACCTGCAGCGAAGTCGCTCAAGTTCAGCAGGGTTAGAAAATTCGGGGTATCGATACCCAGTCGTCCGATAACAAAGCCGTCACGGTAGGCCTTCATTTTCACCTTTATATCGTCGATTGTGAGCTCCCCGGTTATGGTTGAACTAATGCCGCCATACTCAATCTCCGCGTAGGGTGCCATCGCCAGGACAGCAGAATCCATGCCATCGCTGACCTTGTAATACAGGTAAAACTTGGCGGCACCAAATGCAAGGCCGATCAGTAAGACGGCTCCAATAAGAATAAATTTCATCGGCTGTTCCTGTGTTCCCCCGATTCAATGGGACGAAACGCTTTAAGGGTTGTTAAACAGGAGTATAGAAGGGACAGAATGGATTTCCATGCGAGAACATTTCAGCCAGGTTACCCGGTAACCCGTGCCGAAACTCGCCACGATTTTTGAATTATACTGCGGGGATTTAGAGCTGTGATTTGCAATGTCCCGGGTAGCTGTTCAAATTGCTGTAATCAAGGGTGATGGTATCGGTGTCGATATTACCGATGCGGCGCTTGCGATCGTCGACGCGGCAGTCGCGAAATCTGCTGCCATCTGCCTGGATTACCGCGAAATATATGCTGGTGCGGCATACTTCCATGAAACCGGACATGACATTGAGGAAGGAGGGGAGCAGGCCGCGGGGAAGGCGGACGCGATATTTCTCGGCGCGATTGGTCTGCCTGAGATCAGACACAGGGACGGTACCGAGATCTCACCCCATTTGCGCCTGCGCGATATCTACCAACTGTATGCCGGGGTGCGGCCGGTCAAGGCTTATCCGAATGTGCCGCAACCTCTTGCCGATCCACGCGCCGGGGATATAGACCTCGTCATATTGCGCGAATCCACGGAGGGTTTGTTTTATTCGGCGGCGGTACATGGCCGAAGTGAGATTGTTAATAACGAGGAGGTGCGCGATGTGTTGCGAATTACTCGCGCTACTACGGAGAAGTTGCATCGCTTCGGCTTCGAACTGGCGCGTAAACGTAAGCAGGGAGGCTCAAATGGTATGTTAACCTGCGTCGACAAGGCCAACGTGTTTACATCGATGGCGTTTTTCAGGCAGATCTACGATGAAATCGCGTTGGAATTTCCTGATATTCAAACCGATTATAACTACGTCGACGCGCAGGCACTCGACCTGGTTCGTCGGCCCTGGGACTTCGATGTGCTGGTTACCGAAAACATGTTTGGCGACATTCTCTCGGACCTTGCCGGTGGGCTGGTCGGTGGCATGGGGATGGCGGCCTGTGCCGAGATCGGAGAGTCTACCGCGTTGTTTCAACCCGCACACGGTAGCGCGCCCGATATCATGGGCCAGGATACTGCCAATCCGCTGGCCGCTATTTTAAGTGGTGCAATGATGCTGGAGTATCTGGCTGACAAAGCCGGGGAGCCGACGCTGGCAGAGGCATCACGCCTGATTGAAACCGCAGTCTCAAGTGGTTTTACCGAGTCACGAATCCGTCCGATCGAGTTTGGCGGTGATATGGGTACACGGGCGATCACCCGCGAGTTGTTGGCTCTTCTCTGACCCTTTATTTTGTCCACTGTAAGATGCCCCCCCCCTATGATTCATCAAGTGTGATTTGGTGCTTCCTGATTCGGAGAACGGGTTCAACATTAAAATAGAATTAACATTAAAATAACACTTTAACTGTTTGTAAATAAACAAATTATATTGATAAAAATTTTATAGTTTTAATCTCTAGCATCGATTTTCACGCGCCAAAAACTTGCCTGACGAACGGCACTGTTTTTAAAACTATCTCTGCTATGCTCCTTAGCATGACGCGCACTGCCGAACTCGATATACAACCTCCCGTAACCCTCGAACAGCTGATTGGCCAGGGCCAGGATTTGCCCAGCCTGCCGGAAATTTATCTGCGTGTCTCCGAACAACTGGAAAACGAATCTAGTACCGTACAGCAGATCGGCGACACGGTACAAAATGATCCTGCGATAACGACGCGCGTGTTGAAAATGGTTAATAGCGCCTACTACGGTATGCCGAACGAGGTCGCCTCGGTTTCGCAGGCGGTTTCGTTACTCGGACGCGAAAGACTCAAGCATATCCTGATCGGTTCGGTACTGCGGGGCGTTTTCAGCACGCAGGAGAACCCGGCCTTCTCGATGCAGGTATTCTGGCAGCACAGCATAAAAACCGCGATCATCGCACGTCAGCTGGCAATACAACTCAGCGCAATCAAGGAACCTGAATCGATGTTTACCGCGGGCTTGCTGCATGACATTGGCAAGCTACTGCTGATTAACAAGGTACCGCATCGTATGCTGGCTGTGGAAGAGTACATGATTCAAAAACGGGTCGACGTATTAACCGCTGAACTGAGCCAGGTCGGCGTTACCCACACCGCCGTGGGTGAGGCCTTGATGGATCACTGGGGCCTGCCGCAATTGCTGATTGATTGCGCGCGTAATCACCACGAGGTGGTTCACGATGGTGCCAATCGCGAAGCCACCCACCTGATTTACCTGGCGAACTGCCTGAGTACCTATGTGCCACCCCTGGACGAACAGGAAACGCAGAATATACTCGACGATATCGAGAACTGGGACCAGGGATACGCAACCCTCGAGCAGATTGCATACGCATGCCAGTATGCCGAAGACATGGTATTCGAAGTCATGGAATCACTCGGTATGGTCGCGCTTGAAATCGCCAACGATTAGCGTAGCCGGGCATCAATCCAGGCGAATTGTCGGTAAGCCTGGTCCATATCAATCTGCCCCAAATGCGAAACTGCCACGGTCAGGCTTTTCCCTGTAATAAGTTTACTACAGTACATTATCTGTACAGGCTGTGATCCTACCAATCGACAGGCACATCTGGTCATAGTCCGGTTTTCCCGGTCCGCAACCTGTCAAGCTCTGTTTACTGCTGATATCCATAATGTTGAAATAATTATTATTATCGTCGACCATACAAATGCTTATGTATTGGAACCGTGCCGGCGTATTAGTAATTGAATGCCCGGCATCTGCGATTAGCGTGAGGAAAATAATTTATGATTGGTGAAAAGACACCCGAAGTAGAAGCCTTCTGGGCGCGTGTTTGCGAACAGCACGGTATTTCAGCAGACAGCTATCATACGCGGACTTTTGGCGACCCGAAATACGCGGAGTATGGCGACCACGTAACCCAGTTGGCGATTGACCGGGTTAAGCGCGCAACGGCGCACCTGGCGATGGATTTCGAGCTGAACGAGGTTCCGCGGCGGGAAGCGGGAGATTACTGGATAATTCTCTGGGAAAACTTCAAACCCGCCTGTGTGCTTGAAATTGTCAATGTCGAGCTAAGACCATTCAAGGACGTGGATGCAGCATTTGCGGCGCGCGAGGGGGAGGGCGATGGCAGTCTCGAGTACTGGAAGCAATGTCACGAAGAATACTTCAAATTGCAGCTTGGTGACTGGGGCAAACCCTGGTCCGAAGATTTACCCGTGGTGCTCGAGTCATTCGAGCTGGTGGCGGTCAACGAGGATGCGACTCCCTAAGTCCGACAGGCGGTACTGGTTATCGATGCGTGTCGCGATATTTTTTCGGCCGCTGCATCATTTCGATTACCAGGTCTTCGCCGCCGAACCCGCCGCGGTTGGGCGTTAGCGCTTGTTGTCCGGGATAATAAAGCGCTTTTTTGACGCCTTCGTCCATCAGATAAGCCGCGCAAATTACAGTCATTATCAGGTTGTAGTCGGATTCTGCAAGGGCACCTAAGAATGCCTCGGGTCCGTTGCGGTATGCATTCATAATGCGGATAAACGGGGCCTCGAGATCAGGCCGCGATTTAAAAACGCGATCGATCGGCCCACGCTCAAGGCTAATTTCGCTCGCCGCCGGCTGGCCGTCACCGCCCGGCAGGACGACGGCGGCAATTTCGGCGATCAGCTTTCTTTGCGGGCCAGTTATCGAACCAGTCATGTCGCAGCAACCCTGGCCTTAAATCTCGTCTCGATGAGATGATCAGCCGTGCGTCGTGCCAGCGCGGCGATGGTTGCCGCGGGATTTACCGAAGACGAAGTCACAAAAACGCTACCGTCGATGATGTAAAGGTTTTCGATGTCGTGGCTGCGCAGCCACTTGTCGACCACCGAGGTTTTCGGGTTGCTGCCCATTCGGCAGGTACCCAGGGCATGCCAGCCGTTATCCGTGACAAGTTTACGCGCGCTGGTTTCGTAAGCGCCGGCAGCGGCGAAAGATTCAACGGCGCGATCCGCCATGAAATCGAGCATGCGTTTGCTATTGTCAGAAACCCGGTAATGCAGGCGTATATTGGGATCGCCGTCGGCATCACGAGAATCCTGATCCAGCGTCAACCGGTTTTCGGAATCCGGCAGATCTTCCGCGGTAATGCCCCAGACTGCCGAACGTCCCAGCCACTTATCGATGCGGCGGTGTAAGTCCTTGCCCCAGCAACGGGATTCGTCGAGCGGGTAGAGCGCGGCGGCCAGGGGACCCCCGGAAGGTGAAAGATTCCACTTCGCACCGCGTACGAAATCGTGCTCGGAGCGGGTTTCTGCGAACTCCAGTGAATAGATACTCTGTCCCCAGTGTCCCTGCCAGCTCATCATCGGCTCGTCAAAAAAGCCGATGATTCGACACAGTGGATGCATCATCAGATTGCGCCCGACCTGACCGGAACTGTTTGCCAGGCCGTCGGGACAGGCAGGCGTTGCCGATTTCAGCAGCAGCCGGGCACTGCCGATTGCGTGGCTGGCGAGCAGAACCAGTTGGGCGTTGACCGTTTTTGTCTCGCCACCCTGGTCGGTGTACAGGGCGCCGCAGGCAAGGCCTTTGTTATTCAGTAAAATTCGGGATACGCAGGCACCTGTGATCAGTTGCACACCGTGGGCAAGCGCATCCGGCCAGTGGGTGCGATCGACGCTCCCCTTGGCCCCCTCGTTACATCCCGCGCGGCATGTCGATCGCTGTACGCAGGGACGGCGGCCTCGGTAAGGCTGGGAAGCAATCGCGTTTGACCCTGGCCACCAGTGCCAGCCGAGCCGGTGATGTGCCGCCGCGACACGTTCTCCCCAGGGTTGTATCGGCAGAGGCGGCAGGGGATACTCGGGACGATCGGGATAGGCCGGATCACCGGCGATACCCGAAACGCCGAAGTCGAAATCATTGAGATCGTAATATGGCGCGAGGTCCTGGTAGCTGATCGGCCAGTTTTCGCCAACCCCATCGAGCGAGCGTACCTGAAAGTCTCCTGGCAGGAAGCGCATCCAGTGTGCGCTGTACAAAATGGTGCTGCCGCCGACGCCATTGTAGAGCATCGGCTTGATGTCGCTGCTATCGTCCAGAATCGCATAGTCGGCAATGGCTTTGCGGGTATTGGGATTGGCATGCCATACGCCCATGGCCTGAAGTTCAAAATCAGCCTTGTTGCCGGGATAGTCTTCCGGGTCGTTCCACTGACCCTGTTCCAGGCAAGTCACTTCGATGCCGGCCTTTGCCAGTTGTAAAGCGGCGACCGCACCGGATAAGCCGGCGCCGATAACCAGCACTTCTGTGTTGATCTTTGACATCTGGCACTAAACCTAGTTGATAGATTTGGCCGGAACAAGCAGAATCTTTTTTCGGGTGGCCACCAGGCGGGACCGAAGTAACTGGATTAATTATTAATTTGCCGGAGCAGTTCGCCACTGCCTCTCCTACGGAACTGATTCATGGCGCAAACACGCTGGACTATCGGAGTTACCCATTTAATCAAACCACCGTTTGATCCGGAACTGGCGGCGTTTTCAAAACACGCGGAAATTATCCATTTTGATACGCGTGACGAATTGGCTTTCGACCCTTCGCAACTAAAACGACTCGACGCCATGCTGGTATGGACACCGTCGATCACCGAGACCACGATTCGACACCTCGACAGATGCAAGATCCTGGTACGCTACGGCGTCGGCTACGACAAGATAGACATCGCTACACTGGAGCGACGCGGCATCGTGTTTTCCAACAATCCGGAATACGGCCCGGAAGATGTCGCCGACACGGCAATGGCGATGCTATTGAGCCTGCAACGCCGTATCCCGGAACACGATACAAAAGCGCGCGGTTACACCGATAGCTGGCAGGAGAATCATCTCGCGCCAACCCTGCATTCGAAAAACGCCTGCGTCGGAATTGTCGGACTCGGGCGTATCGGCACCAGTCTGGGCCTGCGCCTGAAACCGTTCGGGTACAGGATCCTTGCCTACGATCCTTATCTCAGCAACGGCATGTTCCGTGCACTCCAGGTTGAGCGCGCCGACTCGTTGGCGGAACTCGTCGAGCGAGTTGACATATTGTCGCTGCACTGCCCGTTGACCGACGAGACCCGCGGCATGATGAATGAGGCGATGTTTGCGCTCGCCAGACCCGGGCTCATATTCATTAACACCGCGCGTGGCGGGTTGATTGATAATCTCGATGTCATCGAGTCGGCTCTGCGCTCGGGGCAAATCGCAGCAGCGGGGCTGGATGTTTTACCCTCGGAACCGCCAGCCGAACATCCGTTGATTATTGCGTGGCGTGAGCATGCCGAATGGTTACAGGGACGTTTACTGATAACTCCGCATAATGCGTTCTACTCGAATCACTCGATGGCAGAATGTCGCTATAACGCGGCGCAGACGGCCTGCCTGATGCTTGAGAAAAATGTACACCGCAACGCGGTCAATTCAGCCGGTTAAGCGTTAATCGAAAGCCGGATCGAATTTAACCCGGGCTGGATTCACCGGGATAGCGTATGGTGCCACGCAGGGATTCGTAATGGTCAGCGGCCTGTAACAATAGAGATTCTTCGAAAGGGCGCCCGACCAGTTGTATCGCGGTTGGCAGGCCCTCGGCATCAATGCCGGCAGGCACCGATATCGCGGGTATCCCGAGATAATTGGCAAATCTCGTCATCGTCGCCATGCGCGAAAATTCTTCATCGATCGCCGCGGCCTGCAGGTCGGTCTGGGATTGGAACAGTGGTGCGGTCGGCACCGAAACCGGCATCGCCAGAAGGTCGACTTCGGCCAATACATTGGTGGTGAAGGATTGCAGCAGCGCGGACCTTGTCGACAGGGCCTCGATATAACGAACCGCTGGAATTTTAAGGCCCCCTTCGATGACGCTGCGCACCGCGTGCGACATACGCGGATCATTTTCACGTAGTGCGCGACCATGCATGGCGGCGCCTTCGCTCTTGACAACAACCTGTTGCAATTCGGTGTAGCGGGTCAGATCGGGAATCTGTACTGGCTGCATCGGGTAACCTGCCTGTTCAAGTAGCGCCATTGCATTATCGAATTTCGGATCGGCTTGCATGGTGGGGAATTCGGTACGGACGTCCAGGATGCCAATTTTTGGTAATCGGGCATCCGTGTTCGACGGCCTGTCGCACGACACCGTTGCGCTGCTTACCGAAGTCGCGTCGAGCGGATCGCGACCCAGGATCGCGTTAAAAACGATGGCCGCGTCCCGCGAGCTGCGAGTTATCGGACCGATACAGTCCATTGACCAGGTACGCGCCAGCGCACCAAAACGGCTTACGCGCCCATAGCTGGGCTTCAAACCTACCGTGCCACAAAATGCGGCTGGAATCCGTATCGAACCCCCCGCGTCGGAACCGATGGCGGCATAGGCGAGCCCCGCGGCTACGGCTGCCGCGCTACCTCCGGAAGAACCCCCCGTGTTGTGGGCAAGATTCCACGGATTTTTACAGCGGCCGTAAAACGCATTGTCGCCGCTGCCGCCGGCTGCCAGCTCATCGAGATTCAGCACCCCTACAATAACGGCACCGGCGGTTTCAAGCTTTTCTATCAGGGTAGCCTGCGCATCGCTTCCATCCCGGGGTAGCTTACTGCCACCACTGGCAATGTGGCCTGGGAAGTCGAAAATATCTTTTACCGCGATCGGCACGCCGTGCAGCGGGCCACGCCATTTATTGTCCTGCAGTTCCTGGTCTAGCAGCAGTGCACGCTCGAGCGCAGTTGACTCAAACACCTTCAAATAACAATTGATCCCCGGGTTGTGTGCGTCGATACGTTGCAATAGCGCCTGCGTGACACGCTGACTGCTGAGTTCCGCGTGGCGCAGTTTTTCGCTCAAGACGGTGAGCGACATGAAAGCATCCGGGCTATTCATGACTCCGCGTCGACCGCGGCCAGTTGGCCAAGCAAGACAGTGAATTGCAACGGGTCTGGCAGTGGTTGTGCGGTACCTGAACCCGGGATGGCTGGCAAGCGGTGAGACTGTGGCTCGACATCTCCCTCTGCGGGGGATAACGATGTTTGGTGTTCTTCCGTCATTGATGTAAATTGTTCATTTCAGATAACAGTATTAAAACGCATTCGCAATTTCGCCGCTATTAAAAATGACTGTTGAAGCCAGCTCGCTCGATGACAAGTTTCAGTACCAATTCGGTCCTGAGCAGGAGGAATTGCGTCAGTTAAGACGAACCAGGGATCAACTGGTACAGATCATGGATTCGCTGCCGGGACTGGTCGGCTATGTTGATCTGGAACTGAAAATTGTTTACGCGAACAAGTTGATTGAAACCTGGTATCAGCGTTCCAGATCCGAACTCGTGGGAATGCAGTTGAAGACACTGTTTTCCGACGAGCATTATCAAACGGTGGAAACCCTGTTGCAACGGGTGCTGTCCGGCGATGAAATCAATGAAGAACGTGAAATCAGTTATCCCGACGGTGTCACGCGGATGGTTCATTTGAACTATATCCCCGATCGCGGCGAAGCCGGCGTCAATGGCTATTTTTTCCTGGTGCGTGATGTATCGCAGCGCCACCAGGCAGAGGTGGCGCTCAAACAGGCTAACGAATTACTGGATCGCAAGGTGCGCGCGGCTACGCTCGAGCTCGAGCAGCGCAATCGAGAGCTGCAAAACGAAAATACCGCGCGCCGCAACAGCGAGGAACGTTACCGCATCGTTTCCGAGCTGATGTCAGATTTGATTTATGTCTATCAGATCGATGCCGATGGCTCGATGAAGACCGTCTGGCAAACCGGGCGTCTCAGCGAGGAGTTTTCACCGACCTATACGGCCGATGGCCATCACCGGCTGTGGCGCCCGATAATACATCCCGATGACGCACAGGTGCTGGATAGCCGAATTGAGAGGTTACTGCAAAACCAGAGCTCGATAGATGAGTTTCGCGTCATCGATGATAACGGTGATACGCGCTGGCTAAGGGCCTACGGTCGGCCCATCTGGAGCGAAGCGCAGCAGCGCGTCGTACAAATCATGGTCGCAACCCAGGATATTACAGCAACCAAAATCGCCGAGCAGCTGCTCGAGCGCAACCGGCAGATGCTGGCCGCCGCGCTGGAATCCATGTCCGAGGGTTTCATGCTGTTCGATGAGAACGGGGAACTGGTTGAATTCAACGAGAAACTGAAAGAACTGTTTCCAAAAACCGCCTCGCATTTCGTTAAAGGTGTGTCTTTCGAAGAATTGCTGCGTCAAAGCGCGATTTCCGGTGAAGTCAAGGGGGCCCAGCATGACCCGGAGCAGTGGGTTGCCGAGCGGCTGAAAAAGTTTCCCAGCGAGAGTGGTTCGGTCGAGGTGGAATTGTCGGACGGACGCTGGATCCTGTCGACCGATCGTCCAACACGCGGCAAGGGCGTGGTCGGTATTCGTACCGATATAACCGAGCGTAAACAGGCCGAGAAGCGGCACCGGCGCCAGGAAGCCGAACTTGCGCAGGTGTTGCGCCGCGCGTCCATGGGCGAAATGGCTTCCGCGCTGGCACACGAACTGAGCCAGCCGCTGGCGGTGGTGGTTAACTACGCCAACGGTTTATTGCGCAGGCTCGACGAGTCGCCGGTCAACATCGATAGCGCCCGCGAGGCGCTGACTAATATCAACAAGGCAGGGCAACGCGCGAAGGATATTATCAACCATGTGACCGATTTTGTGCGGCTTGGCAAGCCGGAAGTCAGGGTAGAAAGTTTCGACAGCATGATTGAAGACGTGCACGAAATGCTGCGCGACAGGCTCGAACGCAATGGTATATACCTGGACAAGAGTCTCGGGCCAGAGGAAACCGAGGTCGAGGTCAATAAAATTGAAATCAAGCAGGTATTGTTCAATTTGATCAGCAACAGTATCGAATCGTTGCAGCAGTCGGACTCGGAGGAATGCCGTATTGGTATCGAATGTGAAAACTCGGATGGCGAATTCCTGACCGTAAAAGTGCGTGACAATGGCCCGGGGATCGATGGCAGTGTCATCCAGACACTGTTCGAGCCTTATGTGACGACAAAGTCCGAGGGGCTGGGGATGGGGTTGTCGATCTGCCGAACCATCATCGAAGCGCACGGCAGCCGACTCTGGTATGAAGCGGATGACGCGCCAGGCGCCTGCCTGTGTTTTCGCCTGCCGCTCGCGAATTGTGACCATGACTGAAAGCGGAACAGCAACGGTCCACATCGTTGACGACGAGCAAGACGTTTGCCAGTCGGTAAGGTACCTGGTTGAGTCGATCGGATTGCAGGCCTGCTGCTACGCATCGGCGTCGCAGTTTTTCGAAGAATATAAAGACCAGGGGCCCGGCTGCCTGATACTCGATTTGCGCATGCCCGGCATCAGCGGTCTGGAAGCGCTGGAGTTGATCGCCGAAAAGCCTATCAACGAACCGGTTATTGTCGTCACCGGCCACGGCGACGTGCCGGCAGCGGTGCGCGCGCTTAAACTTGGCGCGATCGATTTTATCGAAAAGCCCTGCAACGATAATTTGCTGATACAGAAGATCAATCACGCACTCGAGCTTGACAGCAGCAATCGCGCCGAGCGGGTACGCACCGAGTCGATAACAAAAGCCTACCATTCACTTACAGAACGCGAGCGAGATGTGTTGCGGTTACTCGTGGCCGGAAATTCCAACAAGGAAGTTGCGCGTGCGCTTAACGTCAGCCCGAAAACTGTCGAACGACACCGGGCGAATATCATGCGTAAACTCGATGTCGGCTCATTTGCAGAACTGGTACGCGATTTTTCGGTGCTGAATCATTAGCATTTCAGGGTATGCCATCGGCTGCTCAGGCCCAGGCAGTAACCGGTTAGCCAGCTGCCAGCCCAAACCACTAAGCGGAGCAATCCACTGAGGCAATATTTTCCACTGGCACTGATTTTACTGCTGACGCTGGGCACGCTGCGTGGCGGTGCCACCAGTATTTCGAAATATGTTGCTATCAACGATATCCCGCCGCTCGCTTATTCGATGTGGCAGTCGTTGATCGCGGCTACCTTGCTGATCGCCATGGGTTATGCCAGAAGCGGGCAGCTGCCGCCGCTGCTTCGGTATCGCCGTTATTATACTATCTGTGCCCTGATCGGTGTCGCGATTCCCAACGTCATCTTTTTTTACGTCGTACAAACCGTTCCCGCCGGTACCATGGCGGTACTGCTGACGCTGGTGCCAATCGTAACCTACTCGCTGGTAGTGATGCTGCGCATGGAGCAGATCAATTCGCTGCGCGTCGTCGGCATCGGGCTGGGTCTGGGTGGTGCGTTGATCATTGCCATGCCGCAGATTGTCGGCAAAATTACGATTGACTGGTGGGTGATCATCGGCATGCTGTGTCCGCTGGGTTATGCCTGTATGGGCGTATTTGTATCGCGTAATCCGATAACCGGTTACCACGTATTTTTACTGGCCGGGGGCGCGCACCTGGTCGCTTTTTTGTTTTTGCTGCCGGTCACCGTATTGAATGGCGATTTTTTCCTGTTGTGGAGCAGCCCCGGACTGGTCGAGGCGCTGATCCTAAGCCATGGCGTCATCGCCGCGGTGGCGTATTCGCTGTTTTTCAAAATTGTCGAACTTGCCGGTGCCGTGTTTTACAGTTTCAGCACTTACATCATCGGAATTACCGGTATCGGCTGGGGCTGGATAGTGTTCGGCGAGACCCATCCTCAGCATTTCTGGCTCGCGGTCGCGCTGATTTTTACCGGCCTGACAATCGTCAGTACCCGACGCGGCAGCAAGACCGTTAAAGGTAATGCCGGGGCTTAGCCGGATTAATAAATTATGCGATGGCTAGAACAAAGCAGAACTTGCGAGGCTAGAACCACCGTCGACGAACAAGGTTTGTCCGGTCACGTACTCGGCGTCATCGCCCATGAAAAAGGCAACCGATCGGGCGATATCTTCGGCAGTCGCGAAACGGCCCAACGGTATCCGTTGTAGTTTGCGCTCGCGTTCGGAACTGCCCTCGGGATTGTTGGAGCGGAAAAACTCGGTATCGACAGGCCCCGGCGCCACCGCGTTGACGGTAATGGCATCGCGCGCCAGCTCGAGCGCCCAGGTACGCGTCATGCTGATCAATGCCGCCTTCGAGCCGCCGTAAGCCGTGCGGGTCGGCAGGCCCAGTGCAAGCTCGCTGGATATATTGACGATACGTCCGCGATGTTGCTGTTTCATCGCGGGCAGGCAAAACTTGACGCATTGCATCGCGGCTCCCAGGTTGACCTGAAACACCGCATCGACGATATCGAGATCGATATTTTCGATCAATTCGGGGCCAACGATACCGGCGTTGTTGACCAGGCCGCCGAAGGCATATTGCTGGCACAGGTTTTCCAGCATCGCGTCGAGCGCCTGGCGGTCACCGAGGTCGACACAGTGAAAGTCGCCCGGGAAGTCCTCGGGTTGATGGCGTGCCAGGCCAACCACGTGGTGATTACGTGCGGCCAACAGGTCGGCGCAGGCGCGCCCGATTCCCTTGCTGGCGCCGGTAATCAACGTTACCGGCTTTGAATCGTCGTTCATGTCAGGTCTCCAGTTATGCCTGGTCCGCGGGTTCCACCCAGACCCGGTTGGATTGGAAGGTACTTTGCCCGGCAACGTCGGCGAGTTCATCCGATGTTGTCCAGTTAACGGTAACCGGTTCATCGCCCGGCGCCCAGAAACCGTTCACGGCAATGGCAACACCGGGTCGCACGAGGTCGCTGACACAGGCGCTTCGAATGCAGTAGCCACGGCGGTTGCGCAGCCGCACCTGCTGGGTATCCACGATCTTCCGGGGCGCCGCATCGACGGGATTAATCAGTACTCGCGGCGTTTTTTCTCGCCGTTGCAGGCTGGCAACATTGGCCATGCTCGAATTGACGAAATGATGCGCCGCCGGTGAAACCAGTTGCAATGATGTTTCCTGCTCGGCGTCGAGGTCGTCATCGACTGCCTGCCATTCGGGCAACGGCGATAGCCCGATCTCGGCGTAGGCTTCGCAGTAGAGTTCGATTTTAGCGCTCGGTGTTGCAAAGCGTCCACCTGCAAACGGCACCTCGTCCGCGCTGGCAAAGGCGACCTGCGCGTTTTGCTGCAGGGTTTCAAGCGAGGTATCGGCGAGCCTGTCGGTTGTTGCCCGGGTGGCCTGTAATACCCCATCGATCACTTCGTCCGCCGACTCAAACAGCCAGGAATCTTTGAAACCCATTGCTTTCGACAATAGCTGCATGACTTCCCAGTTGCTTTTCGATTCCCCGAGCGGCGCAATCGCCGGGTGGTTGTAACCGAGCAGGGTATGACCGTAACCGCGATGCAGATCGGTATGTTCTAGCTGCGAGGTCGCGGGCAGCACGATATCGGCGTAGCGCGCGGTGTCGGTGAGGAATAAATCGTGCACCACGGTGAACAAATCTTCTCGTTCGAGCCCCTTCTTGACAACCCCCGTGTTGGGTGCCGAGACCATCGGGTTGGCGCAGAATACGAACAGGGACTGAATCGGTGGATCGGTTACTTCGCCGCGAAGCGCCGCGCCGAGGCGGTTCATATTGACCAGGCGCCCGGCTGGTGGGCAGTTCTGCCAGCGGTTGATCGCCTCGTCATCCCATTGAAAGTAGTCGCCGGTGGAACAACTCAAGCCCCCACCACGAACCCCGTATTGCCCGGTGAGGGCGGGCAGGCAGGCGATTGCGCGTACCGTCTGGCCACCCTGTCGGTTACGATTGACCGCATCTCCGAGGCGGATCATCGACGGCTTGAGTTGACCATAAAATCGCGCAAACTGTTCGATTTGCGCTGCTGGAACAGCAGTTATTTGTGCGACGCGTTCGAGGTCGTAAGACATGACATGCTGGTGAAACTGTTCCCAGCCGTGGGCGTGTTGCTGCAGCCAGTGCGGGTCGTGATCCCCATTGACGATGAGTTCCCGGGCCACGCCCAGCGCGAGCGCCAGGTCGGTGCCGGGCAGGGGTTGCAGGTGCAAATCGCAATGGCGCACCGAACGCGAACGCAGCGGGTCGATGACGACCAGTTTGCAGCCCTGTTTTTGAGCCCTGTGTACGAAGGGCATCAGGTGCGGCGCGGTGCTGACTGGATTATGACCCCAGAACACGAGTAACTTCGAGTCGAGCACGTGGTGATAGGGTGGGCTCATGCGCGCACCGAGGGTAGCACGCACCGCGTGGCGGGTAGCCGCCATGCAGATCGAACGCTCTAACTGGCTGGCGCCGAGTCGATTCCAGAAACGCGCACTGGCGACGGTCATCTGTACCAGCCCCAGGGTGCCGCTGTAGCTATAGGGGAGAATCGCCTCGGCACCGTATTCGTCAATAATTCCCCGCCAGCGTTGGCTGATTTCGTCGATTGCTGCTGGCCAGCTGATTTCCTGCCATTGGTTCGAGCCGCGTGCGCCGACTCGCCTGAGCGGCACGCGCAGGCGTCGCGGATGGTAAACGCGTTCGAGATAAGGCGCGACCTTGGCGCACAACCAGCCGGCGGTTACCGGGTGCCCGGCATCGGCCTCGACCTCGACGGCACGACCGTCGCGCACCCGGGTCTGCATGCCGCAGGCATCCGGGCAATCATGCGGACAGATGCCGTTGACGATACGGTCGGATTCAGACGGGCTCATCGATGACAACGACGTTTTGCGGGAATAATGCGCACAGGATTCATTATGCAGAGCACAACGGTTGTGCGTAATGAGGGAAATCACCCACGCGGATGGGTGAAAGTCTGTACAGGACTGCAGGGATTGCCTAGTAGGCAAGGATGGCTGGCGGCATTATGCTTGGTGGTTTGAATTTTAACGGTTCGGGGGGGCGTTAATGGCCAATGACACGGCTTTCAAGGAATACGCTGAAGTAGCCAAACAACGGCGATCGTTAAAGCAGGGTCCATTCAGGGGATACGACAGGGCGAAGCGGCCGCCGGAGGATAGCGAACTCACGCACGTGGGCCCCGGTACGCCCTGTGGCGAATACTTCCGCCGTTTCTGGATTCCCGTGGTTATGACCCAGGAACTGACCGATATTCCCAGGCGAATTCGTATTCTCGGCGAAGACCTGGTGGCCTACAGGGACAAGTCGGGGCAGTACGGCCTGTTGCATCTGCACTGCAGCCATCGTAATGCCTCGCTCGAATTCGGCGTCATCGAGGAACGCGGGTTGCGCTGCTGTTACCACGGCTGGTTGTACGACGCGGATGGCACCATCCTGGAAATGCCTGCCCAGTCGATGGAAGGTAAATCGAAGCTTTGCCACGGTGCTTACCCGGTGGTCGAGTACCAGGGCCTGATTTTTGCCTACCTGGGCCCGCCGGAGGAAAAGCCGGACTTCCCGCGCTATGACACGACGCAGTTGCCCGATGTCGAAATGGTGCCGTATTCGATCGACTATCCCTGTAACTGGCTGCAAATCTGCGAAAACACGATGGATCCATGGCACACTGTTTTTTTGCATGCGCGGGTTACCGATATTCATTTCGGCGATACCTGGGGTATCGCACCAGTCACCAAATTCTACGAAAAAGAGCATAAGGTTTATGCCACTTTAACCTACCGGGTCGACGACATGATCTGGGTGCGCTCGCAGGAAACAATATCGCCTTCTTTCAGCCAGGTGGGCGCATGGTGGGAAACCGGCCGCGAAGAAAAGTACTTCAAACGCGCCAGTATCACCAAGTGGACCATTCCTCACGACGACGACCATTGCATGATTATCTCGTGGCGCAGTTTTGGCGATGGCATCGATCCCGAGGGTCACGGCAAGCGCGAAGAATGCGGCAAAAACATGGTCGATTTTCCGGGGCAGACCGGGGTCGAACCCTACGAGTATCGACAGCGCCATCCGAACGATTACGAGGCACAGGTCTCGCAGGGCCCGATCAATTCGCACGCGGCCGAAAATCTGGGTTCGACCGACAAGGGCGTTGCCTATTTACGCCATAAACTGCGGCGCGGGATCCGCATGGTTCAGGAAGGCAAGCCGTTGCCGCAATCCGAGCGGGTGGGTGACGAGTGGCTAACCCATACCCAGGACACGGTGTTGCCGATTCCCCCTCATTCAGAGGATGATGAAAAGTTACTCGAAGAAGTCACCGATGCAGTCATGTCGGTGGTATTTGCCGGCGATCGGTATTCGGGTAGCGAGCGCGCCGATTATATTGTCGGCGAGCTGAAAAAAATAAAACACGATCCGCGCTTTAACCAGGGGTCCGGATGATGGCCAGGTGTGTCACCAGGGCATTAAATCGTTTAACAGGAAACGATTAAAAATGAATACGCGCTGGGAATTAGTACTGCTGCCAAGTCTGATTATCGTCGGAATTCTGATCGTGGCGTCGCAGTATGTGTTCCTGGAGGGTAGTTTTTACAAGGATCTCGGGCTCGGGCGCACCGGCGATGTACTCCAGTTGACCAACTACATTCGATTTTTCACCGATTCGTTTTATCTCAATACGCTGTGGATTACCGTAAAAACCTCGGCGCTGGCGACGCTGTTCACGATGCTGCTGGGTTTTCCCGTGGCTTATTTGATTGCCCGTATGCGTTCGCGCTGGTCGATGTTGCTGTTGGCCGGCATCGTGGTGGCAACCTTTGTCACGATCGTCATCAAGGTATTCGGCCTGATAATCATCTTTTCGGCGGACGGCCTGATCAACAAGTTTTTAATGGGGGTGGGGATTGTCGAAACACCCTACACGATTATCGGCAACCAGACCGGCGTCGTGGTCGGCTTGATGCATTTTACGTTGGGATTCGGTGTGCTGCTGTTGTATAGCGTGATCCAGACCATTCCGCGTTCCTACGAAGACGCGGCGCAGATTCATGGCGCCAGCCGCTGGCGCATGCATTATCGCGTGCTGTTGCCGCTCAGTTTGCCGGGACTGACCGTCGGCGCGTTGATGATATTTAACATGAGCATGGGGGCATTCACGTCGGCTGCCCTGCTTGGCGGTGGACGGGTATTCACGTTACCGGTTCTGATTCAACGCACGGTCATGATGGAAGTCAAGTATTCCATGGCCGGCACCCTGTCAGCGGTATTACTGGTGACGGTGTTGTTGATTAACCTGCTGTCGATTATTTTGATTCGTCGACTACGCGCGGCCAGGCTGGTGATTGCATGAGTACGACAACGCCGGATCTTGAGAGCCCTGCGCCGACTCGTTCGAGTGAGGCGGCGATTGTGGCGCGCCGGCGTACCGGGCCGCCGCCCAAAATGGGCCTGCCCTGGGGCAAAATTTTCCATTATGTCTATTGCAGCCTGTCTTATATCTTTCTGCTGTCACCGATGATCGTGGTCATCGGCGCTTCGTTTCATGGCGGCGAGTATTACACCGCGATCAAATTTCCGCCTGACGATCCATCATTCCAGTGGTACTGGAAAATTCCCAGTGGGCAGCTCGAAGCCCTGGGCCTGAGTTTTTTGCTCGCCGGCGCTACCGCGCTTGGCGCCTGCGTGCTGGGTATCCCTGCCGCGCTCGGTATAGTGCGGGGGGTGATACCCGGCAAGACGTTTATTTCAACGATATTCCGGGCGCCGTTGCAGATTCCGGCAATCGTCACCGGGATCGCGTTCCTGCAACTCTTTTACCTGGTGGGCGATGCCACCGGGATGTATCTGCAGGGCACTTTCTGGGGTTTGTATATCGGCCATGTATTCGTTGCAACCCCCTATGTCGTCGGCACCGTCACCGCAATTTTGCAGCGCTTCGATATGCGTCTCGAAGAAGCCGCCTTCAGCCTCGGTGCCAGTCGCTGGAGCACGTTTCGACGTGTTACGCTGCCGGTGATCAAGCCCGGGGTTTATGCCGGGGCGCTGTACTCGTTCATGGTGTCCTTTGGCGACGTGCCGATTTCCATATTCTTAACCGCTCCCGGGTTTGTCACTTACCCGATTGAACTGTTTTACGGACTGGAGAATGATTTCGACCCCAGCATACTGGCGTCGGCGTCCCTGGTCATATTCTTTTGCCTGATGGCTTTGCTATTCATGCAAAAACTGGTTGGTCTCGATACGCTATTGCGATCCGGCAGCCGCTAGCCGTCAGGCTATAAACCCACAACAGAGGATGGAGAAAACGATGAAATTTAGAAGCAAGATTAACCGCAGTTTGATCAGTGCGGCCATGTTAACCCTCGGTGTATCGCTTGCGAGCGTGTCACAGGCGGGCGAGTTCGATGGCGTCACGCTCAAAGTCGCGACCTGGGGAGGTTCGTGGAAGGAAAACATTGTGACCAAGATCGTGCCCAAGTTCGAAGCGATGGGCGGCAAGATCGAATTTGTCACCGGTAGTCCGCAATCCAACCTGGCGAAGTTGATCGCCGGGCGGGGCAAGGCGCCGTTCGACGTGATGGAAGTACTGGATGCGCAGGAGAAAGATTTTTTCATGACTAATGAATTTATCCAGAAGATCGACACTTCGAGCATGCCCAATACTGCCTATCTCGACGACTGGGAATATAACGACTGGCGCATTGCTTCCTGGCATACCCAGGAGTCAATCTGCTACAACCGTGATAAGTTTGCCGAACTCGGTCTTCCCGCACCGGTCACCTACAACGATCTGACCAACCCCAAGCTCAAGGGGCGGATTTCGATTCCCGACATTACCTCGGGCGGCGGTCTGGCCAACTTTGGTGCCATTGCGCATGCGGCAGGTGGCGATGAACAGAATGTGGCGCCCGGACTGGATCTGATCAAGCGCATGAACGCGCTGAAGTTCTGGTCGCGCGGCGGTGAAGTGGTCACCCAGTTGCAGTCAGGTGATGTTTATGCGGCTGTGGTCCATTCTGGTTGGTGTGTGCGCGCCCGTAACGCCGGGGCTAACGTCATGACCGCGCATCCCAAAATAGGCAACAAGGCAGTGGGAGTTCACAAGTACGGCTGGTTGGTAATCATGAAAAGCAGCGAGAATGTCAAGGCTGCAAACTGGTTCCTGAACGCCTATAACGATGCCGATTTTCAGCTTGAATACGCGCGTAAAAGCGGTGTGGTTCCGGTCAACAAGAACGCAATCAAGTCACTGAAGTCCGATCCGGTACTGGCCGAAATGCTGCAGCTGGAGCCTGAGGATATCAAAAAGCAATTGCGTGTCGATTACTCGAAGGCGGACATTTC
>Ga0224508_10001068_pt1 | contig 25091 bp, 19 predicted proteins | sample SF_Jan12_sed_USG_4_FD_170157 | JGI IMG/M metagenome (GOLD analysis project Ga0224508, IMG submission 170157) | Sediment microbial communities from San Francisco Bay, California, United States - SF_Jan12_sed_USGS_21 | ecosystem: Environmental > Aquatic > Marine > Sediment | place: USA... | reverse complement strand
GGTATCTGCACTCACGTCCACGGTTGGCGTCGGCGGCGGCGGTGGATCAGGCGGACCAGAATCCACCGTTACCGTGGTGCTGGTAGCCAGTAGCGTTGTTGAATTTTTCTCGAATAGCCGGAATTCGTAGGCGCCGGCTGTTGTTGGCATCGTCACATCCCAATTCATTGCGGTCGCACCGGCCGGGACGTATATCCATTGTATGTAGACTGAATTGGGATCACCGACCTCGGCCAGCGCCAACCAGTCGTTCGTATTCCCGGGCCCATCGCTCAGGGTGACCGTGACGATCTCGCCACCATTCACGGTATCTGCACTGACGTCCAAGGTTGGCGTCGGCGGCGTCGGCGGATCGGGTGGACCAGAAACCACTGTCACCGTGGTGCTGGTAGCCAGTAGCGTTGTTGAATTTTTCTCGAACAGCCGGAATTCGTAGGCGCCGGCTGTTGTTGGCATCGTCACATCCCAAATCATTGCGGTCGCACCGGCCGGGACGTATGTCCATTGTGTGTAGACTGTGTTGGGATCACCGACCTCGGCCAGTGCCAACCAGTCGTTCGAATTCCCGGGCCCATTGCTTAAGGTGACCGTGACGATCTCGCCACCATTCACGGTATCTGCACTGACGTCCACGGTTGGCGTTGTCGGCGTCGGCGGATCGGGTGGTACGGTATCTGCGGTGACTGTCTCGCTAGTTGCAAGTCGCGTATAGCCGTCGTCTTTAAACAGGCGAAATTCGTAGTCGCCCGACCCTGACGGCATTGTCACAGTCCACGTTCTAGACGTCACGCCACTCCCAACATAAACATATTGGATAAACACTTGCTCGGCATCGCCTACTCTTGCGAACGCCAGCCAATCCCGATCGTTACCGACGCCGTCAGTCAACGTGACAGTCACGTCGCTGCCAGGGGCCACACTGCTTGAACTAACGCTTAGAGCCGGGTGAGCAAGCTGCAGCGACACAACATTCGATACGCCGCCCCCGGGTGCCGGCGAAGTCACCGACACGGCCAGGCTCGTAGCCGCTGTCGCAAGATCGGCTGCCGGTATTGTCACTTTCAGCCGAGTGTCTCTGATAAAGATTGTTGGCCGCGGTTGACCGTCGATGAGGACTTCGGAGGTCGAAACAAAATCCGTGCCATCGATGGTCAACGTCAAGTCTCCGCTAAATGCGGCAACCCGTCCCGGCGATATGGCCGTCACGACGGGCGGCAGTGATTCGACCGCTACCGTTGAGCTCGTTGTAATCAGTGAGAATCCGTTATTCGAGAAAAGTCGAAATTCATAGTTGCCAAATTGCGCCGGCGCGGATGTTGTCCAGCTAAAGCTGCTCACCCCCGTCGGTACATAAATAAAATCAACGTAGCTGGTATTCGGCGCACCGACGGCTGCGAGCGCCAGCCAGTCATTGGTGCGACCTGGCGGATTGGCGACGGTTACCGTGATTGGATCGCCAGGCGCCGCCGTGCTCGGGCCGGCAGTCAAAGTGGGCTGCGTTAGTTGCAGCGCTATCGCGTTCGATGCGCCGCCACCCGGTGGCGGCGACGATACATGAATGCTGAGCGATGTGGCCGACGTCGCTAGACGGCTGGCCGTCAGCGTCGTTGATAATTCAGTGGCGCTCACATAGGTCGTCGGCAGCGGTACGCCATCAACCAAAACTCCCGAACCGCGTACAAAGTCTGCCCCTGAAATTACCAACGTCGTATCCGGACCCCAGGCGGAGAGTGTTGCCGGTGCAACGGAGTTGAGTATCGGAACGGGACTCTCTATTCCGACGGCGCCGCTGAGGCGAATTCGCGGCTTAGTGATTCCCGATCCACCACGATCGTCAATGACCGGTGCGCCAGTGAATTCAAACACGGTTAGCTGATCGTCAACCGTAGCATCGGGATTTAGATGGTCGAGCACCGCCCACGCACCGGCAACGTGCGGGGCCGCCATCGACGTACCGCTCAAAAATTCGAAGCCACCCCCGGGGATCGACGAATTGATCGTTGTACCCGGCGCAAATAATTCCAGACCGCTTGCAACCGACGAAAAACCTGCGACGTTGTCATTGTCATCGACGGCGGCCACGCTGATCGCAGCCGAGACACATGCGGGCGACGAAATCGCTGCCGTCTCACCAGAATTCCCGGAGGCAACGACAGGTGCAATACCGGCAGCTCTCAGGTTTTCCATCGCTGCAGCGACAGCCGGAAATTCGGCATCACAGTCACCGGCAAAAGTTTGCCCACCAAGGCTCATATTTACTGACGAAATCGGAAACTGATCACGAATAGTGTAAACGTGGTCGAGTGCAGCAACGAGATCGCTGGTGAATGCCGACGCACAAACCGGCGTACCAAAGCAGGTCGACGACGGATGAAACACTTGGATGGAAATTAGATCGGCGCCTGGAGCGACTCCGGTGAACGATGCGCCGGCGCCGGCCGCGATGCCAGCGACGTGCGTGCCATGGCGACATCCTGGTTCGAAGGTACACGGTACGCCTGCGCCCGCCGTGAGCTGCGTTGCTTGTCCGTTCGGACAAGCGCCTGCTGAACCGTCTTCGCTTGCGGCGAAACACGCCTCCGCCGTCACCTTTCCAGCGAGAAATGGGTGTTGCTTGTCAACGCCGGAATCGATGATGACGACAACTCTGCCGCTTCCATCAAAGCCTTCTTGATGCGCGAGATCCGCTTCGATTTGCAGAATACTGTCTGCGAGCATTGGCGCGAGAAGGACGTCTTCGTAAATCCCTTCAATGTTGGAGCCAAGCGCTTCGAGTTTCGCAAGTGCGTGTGCATCGACGTCCATTGCGATATAGGGAAGCGAGGTAAACTCACGCCGAACTCTGTACGCAGTACCCTGTAGTTGGTCACGGACGTTTTGCGAACCTTGGCGGATTTCCGCTCGCTGCCTCTGAATCGCGGCGCGCGATAGGCCGATCTCGCCGCGTTGCTGTTGCGCCATACCAAATTTGACGATGACGTGCGCCTGACCGTTATCGCGAATCTCTTCACGTACAGTTTGTGACGCAACATGCTTATGGGTCTCAGCAAGCGCATATTGAGCGCCACTGGCTAGCAGAAGGCAGCATAAGCCGACCAGAACAACGCGGAGACGATACAGGCTACTTATTTTCATGGCGGCCGACCTCGTAATGGTATGGGCGTGCCGAGTGCAGCACTTCGGACCGGGGGAAGTCGTATTGTTCAGTGCACGTCACGCGTGACCGGGGAGCGTACTAACGCCCACTTATTCTTTGTGGCCCAGAATACGCCCGTTACACCTCAAGCTCAAGAAAGCATTGAGCTATAAAACTGTGCAATTGGCAAATGGTTGACTGAAAATGACGCTCGAGACAACTAAAACGTACGGCCGACCTGTGACTACAATGTCTCGAACGTTGAACTGGAGGAATATGTACAACCGCAGGCCGCGAATTTCGAGACTTCTTTGGTGCTGACAAATCCGTAATTAACTTGCGTCAGGATTTGGTCGCATTTGAATGTCCAGTAGCGGCCAGCAGCTGACACGCAAATTTCTACAACAACGATTTTTTGACACGCAAGTTTCGGCCAATAGCGGGCATAGAAAAACCCCGCCACGCGGGCGGGGTTTAGGAATAAAGACAGAAACAGCTTCTACGCGGCGTTAGGATTGAAAATGCGACCGCTCCAGACTTCACCCATGAATTCGCACCCGCCTTCGCCATCGGGGTCGTCCACTGGAATTTGATGCGGACCCGGACTCATGTCTATTCCGTGCTCGAAGAAAAACCACTGACCGGTGAATACACCGGTCCCATGAGCGTTTATATGCGAATCTTTAATAATCGTCAGCCCATTCAGATCAATGGATCTGCCCCTCGGAGCGGAAATGTTGAAGTCGGCTTCCCAGCTGCCAGCGAATCCCGAAGGCTGTAGAACCAACGAGCCGTGTCCGCTGATGTGCCCATTGTTATGAAAGATAACTTCCACTTCCACGGTAGCCTGGCCCGTGAGGCGGGGATCCAGCGAGACCATCCTTGCTAGATTGAGGAGCTTCAAGTGCGTTGTATTGCCTTGGGTGCTTACCTCAAGAACTTGGCTGCTACACAATGGTACTTGTAGTTCTTGCGTGCCAAAAGCATAGGTGTCCGCCGGTACTTGAATTGCAGGAGCGGCCCAAACCACGCTACCCAGCGCGCTCCCCAAAATAAATCCTGTGCATACAGAAACGAAAAGTTTGAGTTTCATCTCACTTCTCCTCGTAGCTTGATTGAATCGTAAAACGACGATCATTCGGCCGCCGAGCGATCTTCAGGGTCCTTCGGGGAGTCATGGATGGCTTCTCGGAGGAAGCGAGGACCCCTGGGCTTTGCGTCCCTGGATTTTGGCCAGGTTTGTCTTTGTCAAAGACGATTTTCATTTATCACACAACGCACAAGGGCGCCTTGACAATTGTCAGGCTGGAACAAGAAACAAGAGTGGCCCTTCAACTGCCCACAAAAAACCCCGCACTAGGCGGGGCTTCCATTAAATCTTGTTATTTGCTCATACTTTCCTTCTACGTCTCGCTAATCCCAATCCAGACAGGCCTATTCCAAGAAGCGCAAGTGTGCCGGGCTCTGGTACCGGTGTTGGATCGGGCGAAAGAAAATCAACGTCGAGATTGAATCGAGAGAAGTCAACGGCAAAAGCTTCGCCGATTCCAGTACTCATTGGGTTTAACTCTGTTGCCACAAATTCAACTTCCACCGTCCCGTCTAGAAACGAGGACAAAATAATATCGGGGATCGTTATCGTCACTAGCCCTGCAATTTCGACGAACTCTCCGGCGGCAGGATCAAAATCAAACTGATCAATTGTGTCGAAAGCGCCTGCAACTTCAATGCCATCGATAAATAGTTGCAGGTCTACGTCACTGTTAAATACTTGTGAATCCCCATCTTGAATACCTAGGGTGAACAACTGAAACACGCCAGTATTAACCGAAGCAAACGGCCCTCCGAAGTCTTGAGTATAGGAAAAGCTACCCTGGCCAAAGTCGCCATTTGGACCGACCGGTTCGTAGTCCGTGAATATCGGATCGTCGGGTTCCCTATTGTCGAAGTTACCCAGCGCTGGCACCCGCGTGTCGCCTTCTTGGAGACCTAGGCCAAATCCATCTTCGTCACCAAGCAGATTCGTAATTGGCACCGCATAAGCTGATGAAGTGGCAACGAACACCAATATTGAAATTACCCATCTAACCCTCAGTAACGGAACAAATAACAGTGACGCAAGCAGGATACGGTTTTTCATCAGACATGCCTCCAGAATTTAGTCGCTCTTTTTGCGTTTTGCAGCATATGATCCCGCTAGCATTAGCGCCGCGGCCAATTTCGCTGACTTTTTTTGATTGTCTAATCCTCTATTCGTGGTTGTTCAGCGTATTCAGCTTTACATAACAAGCAAGTACCATTCCGACTTGATTAATGCGTTCATTTTCAATGTATTGGGAGTGCGCGGAGGATGCAGTATTCGGACTTTGTAAAGAATCTCGACGCAACGGAGGCTGCTACCAGATTGAAAGCTGAATCTCGGGTCAATCCGAACTACCGCAAGGAGTCATTTTTGGTCGTTCGGACTTATCTTAGCTCAACGGCAGCTACCGGGTGTAAACCGGACGTTTGGCCGCGATTTTTCGGAGACTCAAATCTGAACGGCTGCTGTCCCCAAAAGCGGTCGTTCAATCATTGCGAAATTGAACGAAATGACCGGCAGCTTTCGGCTATAAGCCGTCATTCGGGCTCGGGAATTGACCGAACTTTGAGCCTCACGAGGAAATGCTGATAGATACCCATCGCGATTATGCCCAACACAAAAAAGACTATTGCATGAATCAGGCTTGCTTTAGCGAAAATAATTAAAGAAAGGACCGGCAGTAGCCATGCGCCCACGCCAACCACGGCGAAACGTAACCAATCAACTGAGATCTGTGCTCTGCAATTCGGGCAACGGAACTTGCGCAATGGGGCGAGGAACTGCTTGCGCCAAACGCTTATAGCTCGTTGTCTGCAATTCGGACATTCGTGCATCTACAAATTCGCTTCCACTCTGAGATAGAGTTTGTTGACTGGCCGATTCGGGTCAGTAGCAGCCTCTCAGCAGTTTATCACTTGACCGGCGGCTTACGGCCATTAGCGGTCGATGTAACGCGCTGCCTGAACGACACGGTGTGTTATTAGGCATCGGTTTCCCAAGGTTGTTTTGTACGTCCATCCTCAGGCTCCGGACTTTGAACATACAGCTTGCCTACGTACCTGAATGGACCGATCTGTAGTACCAGCCCCGCCGTCAAAACGATTACGTATACGAACGACCCAAACAGCATGATGCTTGGCAAGATCGGCACGTGCAGTAGACCAAGCAACATTCCAGCCACCATCATCGCGAGCGCACCGAAAAAGTGCCGTAGGTATGTCTGTGATCCGCGATTCACGCTATACGATGCCTAACTATAGTCCGTGTTAATAGGTGAAAATATCACGGCACGCAGGGATTAATATCGACCGTCCGCTATGGGTCAAACGCGGTCACTCACGACACTACTGTCTGAACGGCTGCTTGCCGGGTTCGAGCGGACATTCGACGTATGTATAGACAATCTGGCTCGTTACCGAGACGTTTTGCAGACGTTAATCACAATGCATCTTGTGCTGTGAGATTTCTCGCGGACAGAGATGTTCCGCGAATGACTATACAGTATGCGATTCCTGCCGATCGGTATCTGTTAGCTCGTGCCGTACATTTGATCCGGAGTCAAAACGTCCGGAAAGCGCTCCCTCAGCGCACACCGCGATTTGTAGCAAAGATGGCAATGATCGGCGTATCCGTCCTGATGTGGAAGTTCGTATCGGCGAACGATCTCCGCCGGGCCACCCGCAAGTAAGGGTCCGACGATCGGATGATTGTCCGGATCATAGTCGCGCATGATCTCCGCCAGTGGGCGCTCGAGAAGATTACCGATAGCGATGCCCTGGCAAACGTGCAGATATCCAAACGGGTCCACGTGTACGCGCTCGGGTTCCCGCAAATTCTCCCACGGGCATTCAGTAAACTGTTCCCATGGCTTTGCTTCAACGCGTGATGCGAGCACTTCCGCTGCACGGCCTCTGTACAGGACCGCCGACTCGCCGGCCGGTAATTGACCGGCCGTCCCTGGTACTTCGATGGCTTCGGGTTCCGCGACGCTGATAAAGTCAACCGGGATGTCCAACTGCTGCGCGACCCGGCGGGCAGTCTCTGGATGCTCGGGACATTCATCGCTACCGTGATAGGCGTCGCTGCTTATCGAAAGATCGTCGACTAAGCCGGCAAACGGCTTCAACCACTCCATGGCATCGCTATCAGATGTCGCCCAATAGGCGTTGGTGACGATTCCGACCTTAAAACCGGACTCTTTGGCCAAACGAATGCCGGCAGCTAGCATCGTGTAATAAAGAAACGCCTCGCCGCCTTCAAAGTAGATCCATTCGATAGTTTCTAACGCCTCGGCCTGTACGAGGATGTGCTCAATCGTTTCGAATGTCATCGTGCCTGTCTGCGACGGTCCGCCCCACACGAAACAATGCTCGCACTCATAGTTACACTCGTACGTCAGCAAAAGGTGCAGCCCAGACAGTGAACTTGATTGGATCTCTTGGGACGAGTTATGTGCCATACAAGAAACTATAGCTCAATCGAGAATGCTGACGCATGAATATCGCGGAGAAGTTCTTCGTCGCAGCGCTCGTCGCTCCTGCAGGTCGCATTTCGTGCGTCTGTCGGAACGCATCGCGTTCCTCGGATCGAACTCTCGAGCTCGACAAAAAAACGGGGCCACAAGGGCCCCATTCTCTCAATGGGACAGCAATTAGGCGATCTCGAGTGCCCGCTTTTCTCAAAAGCGGTCATTCGAATACCTCAAATATCGTCAATTTGAAAGGCCGCTAACGGCCGGAAGCGGCCATGCAGTTCCGATATCACCGCGGTGGCCAAGGAGGTGTCGGTTTCATTTCAGCGTGCTAGATTTGCCGATACTTGGCTTCTAGGGATTGCAGATATGTCGAAGACCGTCACAGGTGGATGTAGATGCGGGTCGGTTCGCTACGAATTCACGTCGCCACCAACATTCAAGCACATCTGCTGCTGCCGTGATTGCCAGTACTTCACTGGCACTGACAAGATATTCGTTGTAGGTGGCCCACGGGATTCTTTTGAACTCATGAAGGGTGCACCTCGGGACTACGAGGTAGTCGCCGACAGTGGTGCGACGATCGTGCGAGCATTCTGCGGCGAGTGCGGGAGCAGCCTACTTATCTATCCGAAAATCGACGGTGTGTTCTACAAACCTGAGGACGATGTCGTCGAAGTTAGTGCCGGGACGCTAGATGATCCAAACGCGTTTAGTCCGGATTTCGCGGTTTACGTTTCGAGAGCACCAAGCTGGGCAGCTTTTCCAAAAGACCTAATCCTGCATGAGTAACGTTACAGTTGGTTGATTCAAAACGTCGGCTTTGGGTCAGAAGTGGTCATTCGTCACATTGCCACCGGACCGGTCGCTTCCGGTCGAAAAGCGGATATGGCTTTTCAGGACTGGCCTGAATTTTCCCCACAGGCGTCAATAGGCGATAATTTCATCAGATGCTCGCTTGCAAGCCTCACCGTGAGGATTCGAGGCGAATTCGATTTATGCCTGGGCTCACTAACGCGATAAATTAGCTTATCGTTGACACTGGACACCAGATCGTCGGCAAAAGGAAACTCAGATGCGATTCGACCAACTTGTACTCACCACCCTCGCCGCACTCGCGATAGTCGCCTGCCGGCAAAATACAGACCAGCCCGAAACTCCCGACGAGTCAACGCCGCCGGCGTTCGGAACGACGACGACGTACAAATGGTACATGGAGACGACGACGCCGGCCGGGCAATCCGTTGTCGTCAGAGCCGGGGACGGCCGCGTCACCAACGAGTCGTTTGTGCACTGGAACAATCGTGAGTACACCGTCAACTCGGAGCTACAACTTGACGCCAATGGCATGGTGGTCGCACAAAAGATTTCCGGAATATCGCCCTTTCAAGCGCCGATTGACGAGAGTTTTAGTTTTGAGAACGGTGTTGCCACATGGAGTACCGTTGGTGACAGCGGTACAGCAACGTCGGATTCGCCCGCTTTTTACCTGCCAAACGAGTGGGCGTCCGTGGGTGCAATGGAGGCCCTGGTCCGTGCCGCCGGTACGAGAATCGACGGCGAGATCGAATTATTTCCGTCGGGTAGCGCCAGGGTCGAACGAGTTACAGACGTCGAGGTCGATACGGGAAGCGGAACAGAGTCGGTGTCACTGTACGCCATCTCAGGTACGGCATTCACACCGACGTACATGTGGTTCGATGCAGATATGCGGCTCGCGGCGTACGAAGAGGGCGGCTGGCTTGGCATGATTCCGGAGGACTGGGATACCAGCGCCCTGCAGACATTGAGCGAAATCCAGACTCAAGAGTCGGCCCGCAAGATCGAAGCGGGAACTGGAAATCTCGCCAGGTCGATCGAACAACCGTTGCTATTTGCAGACGTCGATGTCGTCGACGTCGAGAACGGCGTAACCCTGGACGGTTACGACGTGCTCGTTGAGGCTGGAAAGATCATCAAAGTCTCGCAAGATTCAATCGAGGCTACCGGCGCGATCCGGGTGGATTGCACCGGCAAGACACTGATTCCCGGATTGTGGGACATGCACGGTCACTTCGACCTCGCAGACGGTGTGCTTAATATCGCCGGCGGCATTACCAACGTCAGGGACATTGGCGGCGTTCACGAAAAGATCATCACGTTGACCGAGAAGTACGATACCGGCGAGGTGATCGGCCCCAACACCTATCGCGCCGGATTTATCGACAAGGCCGGCCCGTATGCATCAGGCTGGTCTGCCGAGTCGCTCGAGGACGCGCTCGAGCGCGTCGATTTCTTCGCCGAACACGGTTACCTGCAAATCAAGTTATACAGCTCAATTCTGCCCGAATGGGTCGAGCCGATTGCCGAGCGCGCGCATAGCCACGGTATGCGCCTGAGCGGCCACATTCCGGCATTCATGTCCGCGCAACAGGCCGTCAAGGCCGGCTACGACGAAATCCAACACATCAATATGGTGTTTCTCAATTTCCTGGTTGGCGACAAAGGCGATACGCGACAGCAAATTCGCTTTACCACTTACGGCGACGAGGCCGCCAATCTCGACCTGGACAGCGAAGAGGTCGAAGACTTCATTACGTTGCTGCGGGATAACAATGTTGTTGTCGATGCAACCGCGGCCATATTCGATACGATGCTGCGGCACAAGCCCGGTGACCCCGACCCGACCTTCGCGACCGTGATCGATCATCTGCCGCCGGGCATTGCACGGCCGTTGTACAGCCCGGCTATGGTACTCGGCGAAAACTGGCCGCGCTCAGCGGTCAAGCAGAGCGCAATGCTGCGCAAGTTGTACGAGAGCGGTATTCAGATCGTGCCGGGGAGTGACTACCATGCGGCATTTACGCTGCACCGCGAGCTCGAGGTGTATGCCGAAGCGGGCATTCCGAACGCGGCTGTACTCAAGATGGCGACGCTCGATTCTGCACGGATCGTCGGCGTCGATGACCGCAAAGGATCGATAGCCGTTGGCAAGGATTCCGATCTGGTTCTACTGGATGCCAACCCGCTGGAGAATATCAGCGCCGTGCGGCGGGCGACCTTGGTAATGAAGGGCGACACCGTCTATCGGCCGGACGAGTTATACAGGGCGGTCGGCGTGCGGCCGTTTCTCGAGTCAACGAGTTTCTGAAGGTGCCCATGCAACAACTGCTGTCGAAGTAGCATTTTCGATCATCGACTGAGCACATAGCCTGCCGCTTCGACCTCGGCCTTGATCTGCTTCCGCGTTTCGCCGCTGGCTAGCATGCGTGCTTGCGCGGCAATTCGGTAGCGCTCGCGGCTCGCGTATCGCTGAAACGCCGGTTCGCCATGTAGCGCTTCAAATACGGGCAATTCGTCGACCGGCAGCGCAATCTGCGAAATGATGATTATGGAATTGTCGATGTCGATAGCTTCGAGTTCGCTTAGCGCGCGCGATACGTTGCCTGCGACGGCGTGAGCCGCGACTCGAATTAGCCGCCGCGGCGGATTGGCTTCGATCGCCTTTTCGGATAGCAGGTCCGAGACTATCAAAGCGGTCAACAGCCGATCAGACTCCTTGGTGCTACCCACGTTCGCGTAACAGTGTGCCAGCAGCACCGCATTGATCAGGTCACTGCCGTCGAGGTACTCGATGACTTCACCCTTGAGTGACGGATACTGGCGCTCCAGCGTCGCAACGGCGTCACCACAGCGACCGGCGATCGTGTCGGCCCAGGCGGAAAGCGCTGCGAAATCCGCATCGCCGGTTTGCTCGAAGACCGACGTTGCCTCCTCGGAGAGCGGCCCCAGGTCCATGTCGAGGCGCGCTTGTACGAGCCTAGAAATGTCGATCCCGTCGCTCGATCGCCGGTATTTTTCCGCGATTTCAAGCGCTTCGTCGGCCCAGCCGAACGCGATATAGTTGAACAGCGCCAGCATATTCTCTTGCGGCGAAGGGGTGAGCTCGGCGGCAATGTCCCTCCAGTAACTGCTCTTGTCGACCCGGCCGACCTGATATTCGATGGTCCCAAGATAGCGGTGCGCCATCGACGACTCCGGAAATAGCGACTGAATCTTGAACAGGTGCTGTCGCGCCTGGTCGTGCAAGCCGAGGCTGAATAACGAGTTGGCAAGGCCTGTCAATGCAAGCGTGTTCAGCGGATCGAGTTCAACGACTTTCTCGAAATTATCACGCGCGCGCTGCGGCTCGTTGATGTCCAAATAAATAGATGCCAGCCATTGCCGCGCCAGTATGTTGTCGGCGTCCTCGCTGATGGCGCGACGGTAATTATCAAGCGCACGTGCTTTGGCCGCTGCTTCATCGAGCGAGAGCGCGCGCAGCTCCTCGACAAGACCGGCGATCGCGAGTACCTCCGCGTCCGGCTCGCGTAGACCGAGTGCGGTGTCGATTGCCGCGCCGGCCTCCGTCATCGCTTCGTCGGCTGGAATGTCCCGATAATTCCAGTACTGAATCGCCACCGCATGCGCGTAGCCAGCAAAGTACGCGGGATTTTCCGGATCGAGGTTCGATGCTTGCGCGTAGAGATCGCGCGCCCTTCTGATGTCACCCAGGCTGCGCCGCGCCATCGCGGCCTTGGCTATCAGGTAGAGGTTTTGCGCTTCAACACTCGCCGCGTGCACGGTTTCTAACACCGGCGTGGTGCCGAGGATTTGGGCCTGCAGCGCGCTGGCGACACTGCGGGAGATCTCGTCTTGAATAGCGAAGGTATTACCGTCGGAACGCTCGTAGGTTTCCGACCAGAGATGGAAGCCGTCGTCTGTCTTGACGAGCTGAGCGGTGACGCGAATCTGATTGCCGTCGCGGCGCACGCTCCCCTCGAGTATGTGGGCAACGCCGAGCGCATCACCAATAGTACGCAAGTCTTCGTTGCGACCTTTGTAGTAGAACGAAGACGTTCGCCCAACAACCTTCAGTTCGTCGATTTTCGTCAGGACATTGAGCAGCTCTTCGGAAAGCCCGTCCGCGAAGAATTCGTCGTCACGCGATGCGCTCATGGCCAGAAAGGGCAGCACCGCGATGGATTTTTCGGGTGCGGCGGATGTCGCGGCAGCCTCCGCGGTCTCTGTCAATTCGGTCGTCGCAGCGACATTCTCTGTTGTCCGTAAGTTGTCGGCGACGAAAACGAGTACAACGAGCGCGACGCCCACCAAAATCAAGTAGTCCAGGCGCCGGCCGGTCTCGGTCGTGATCGACTGGCTACGATCGACGTCTTTCTCGCGCTTGATGCCCTCGGGCGTAAGCTCGAAGGCCCAAGCCAACAGCAGTGCGATTGGGAGACCGAGCAGCAGCACCATGACGAAAGTCTTCAGCACCCAGTCGGGTGCGCCAAAAGTCTCGAACGCAAACTCCGCAACCTGCGCGAGCAACCAGCTACTTACGGCATAGGCGAGACCGACGCGAACGACGTTTCGTCTCTGCAATTCTTTGAGGAACGACACCGCAAATCTCTACGCACCGGGGCAGCCAATATGATAACCGGAACTGGACGTAAATCCCGCGAAACGCAGACGAGACACAGGCGGGAATTCCTAGACCATATATACCCAAGTAACCGGAAGGATTAACTTGGGCCCTCGGCCCTCGCCTTGCTCGGATCGAACCGGCAATGCTTCACGCCGCATAGGTTTGAGGCCAGTCACTTCCTTCCCGAAATTTCCACATACTTCACGACGTTGCGGAATCGTGATGTCCCATAAGGCATTTCAGATCAGCCCAATAACTAGTTTATATTGATTGCTGTGTCTTCCTTCAGTGGGACAGCAATTAGACGATCTCTTGTGTCCGCTTGTCTTAGAAGCGGTCATTCGAATACTTCAAATATCGTCAATTTGACAGGCAACTAACGGCCATAAGCGGCCAAATGAACTGTGAGCGCATTCCGGGGACAGAATACATGACTCAGTTGCGTATACTGCCCCACGGAACTCACGTTCCCGCCTTCCCGTCAGCGTTGAATTATGAATGTTTGATGTTCCTCTTCCTCCCGCCTCCGTTCCTGCGGCCTCTCCCCCGGGATATAATCAGCTCATGAAGAAATCAGAAGTCCTTGAATATTTGAAAGCGAATCAGGATGCGCGGGGGATTGCGCATTGGAAGTTACACAAGGAGAAGTCCGGAGGGCTAAAGAGTTTCGGCATCGGATTGACGAAGCTGCGTAAATTCTCCAAGACGGTCGGTAGAGATCCAAAACTCGCCCGGCAACTCTGGCAAGCGCAGATCTACGAGATGAAGATAATCGCGCTGCTCATCGATGATCCTAAAACCATGACCATCGAACAGGCCGAGACACAGGTTGAACAACTGCAGGGAGGCTACCTGGCACATGTATTTTCTTCCTGCGATGCCACTCTCGCCAAGGCGCCGTTCGTCGTCGAACTCGCCGACAAGTGGATCAAGAGCAAAGACCCCGTTCGCAGAGATTGCGGATATGGCCTGCTCTATGAAATCTCCAAGAGCAAAAAGAAGAGCGCACCGGAAGAAGAATATTTCGTCGCGCACATTGCTCACATCGAAAAGACGTATCAAAAGCAGTCAACCGCGGCCCTCATGTCAATGGCCGGAGCCTTGATGGGCATCGGGAAGCGGAACAAAGAGCTCAATGCCGCCGCCCTCAAGGTCGCCGTGAAGATCGGCCCCATCGATTTCGATCCCGATGGGCGCTGTGAGCCCATGGACGTCGCAAAGCATCTGACCAGCAACTACATCGAAAAGAAACTGGGTCTTTGATTTTCGCATAGGGAGGAACGGGTCAGCTCTTGGCATTTGAAGCCGGTTTCGGCGGGAGTGAAAAGGCAATGTGAAACGTCCGCTTCGGGTCACTAGCAGCCCTTAAACACGAGTTTAGGAGAAAGTCTGCTTCTGAGCGCATAGCGGACGTACTGGAACAGGTATTTCGATCAGCTAGGATTGAACGTCTGCTCTCACCAATAGCAGACGTTCAGATAGCTGGGAAACGAGTGAATTGAAGGTCAGCTAACAGCCACAAGTGGCCGTTCGTGAGGGGAAAGTTTGGGTCAGGACTTGCTGCTGACGCCCTGGATCAGTTTGGTGCCAAATAGGCACGGAAGTTCCGAACTCGATTTTCATTGAACAACGAATCTGGCTCAGGATAACGACCGGGTACCAGGCTGTTTAGTGTTGCCGCTACCCATTTGAGGTTCAATCCAATAGTTTCGTCTCCGTCACCGGCCTCCTCATAAAGCTTGCGGAAATAGTCCAGGAGCTTCTGCTCAAATTCATCATTGACGGATCCGATCTTTCGAAGTATTCGAAGTAGCTCAAGCGATACGTCGGAGTATCGAGTGAAAGCACCTTCCGCATTGTATTCGTCAGATCCTTTTTCATTGAATTGCGGCTGCCCAATTACGTTATCGAGCAACTTCATAATGCTGGGTACAGCGGCAGAACCGATCGGGATAATCTGCTTCCTAATGTCGAGCCAGATGTTCCGCCGAAAATACTCTGTCGCGAAGGAATTCGTACGACCGAATGCATACGCCTCAAAGCAACCTACCCAAAGCTCCGCTTGTTCATTAATGTCAAGCTTCGCAACATTCGCCAGCAACTCACGTCCTTGCCGGATCTCGGGAAACACTCGATCAAACCTGTCTTCGCTAACTGTTTTGCAAACCAGCCGCTCAATTGTCTCTTCGTCGGCATCATGGAAACAGTGGAACGCGACAAAATCATCAGTAACATCAAGCAGACGAAGATCATGGTCCAGACCCCGCATAGCTTCCGCAACTGCGTCGGAGAATCGTTCGATGTTCTTCAGTCTTGCGTTGTCGCTCTTCAGGGTTTCCAAATAGGCCTCAAAGTTGTTCGCCCAAGCGCGCTGGTCGTTAGCTACGCCGCCAAAGTCGACAAACGAGAAGTCGCCTGGGTTGTACTTCAGGCCAAACAGGCCGGTCACCTGATCCTCCGTATAGTGTGGATACTTTGTCTTTCGCCAGTTGTTCAGCGCGGAGACCGTATTCAGGGACAGAATAACGGTGCCGTATTCCTCCATCGTGTCGAACACGACGGCATAGACCTGCTGGTTGTGCACAGAACCAGCGAAATCCTTGAGGGCCCGGCGAGTTGACGCCACAAGGATTCGTCGTAATTCAGAGAAATCGGGTCGGGACATAGCTTCGGCGCTCCTTGAATCTCGTACATGTAACACGAGCGCCCGCCACGGGGCTACATACCAAATCTCAGTAATCGGTCCTTGCGCGTGAATGACAAAACTTGACCCAAAATACCTGCTGAGTCGAGTGTCCGCTTTGGGTCAGTAGCGGCCCTTCAAGATGATAATGGATCAATATCAGCTTTTGGGCGTAAACCGGACATTCGATAGCGGTTCGGCGACGCCTACGAATCGAACTTCCGCTCTCACCGAAAGCAGTCATTCAATCGTCACTAAAACCGCCAAAATGATAGGCAGCTAACGGCCATTGGATGCCGTTCAGCGATATGACCACATCATTAAGAAGCCCCGTACCTGTCGGGGCTTTCCGAAACTTGGCGAATCGTTGCTAGGACCGTTTTCTGCGCCGGGAGAAGCCAATCCCAGCCAGGCCTATGCCAAGCAAAACGATCGTCGATGGCTCGGGCACCGAACGCGTCAGTTGTCCGACTCCGCCGTTTACGAATGCATTGCCAAATGCCGGTATCGTTATTTGCCACTCACCCGACCCGTCATTGCCGAACTGATTCGATAATAGCCCGTCAATGCCCGGCCCAGCAAGATCAGGAAGATTCAGCGTAAAAAGCCCGCCGATGACGTTGCCTACAGCATCGAACAAAAGCTCCGTGTCGGCACCTATGGATTGCCCGCCCGCTGGCGATAACGCAAAAATTCCGGCCACATCGAAGAAGAAATCCAATATGTCATTCGCGCCAGCCATGCCGGCTACAACGGCAACCTCATCGACAACCAGGAAACCCAATATTTGTGACCCAACGAAAATTGGCCCAGGGGCGCCGGCGCTACCGCATGGCCCAGCAGGATCGCCGAACGGACAATTGGTCACTTCAGCGAGATAATCATATTCGATTGTGGTCGCGTTCACGGTAGTTGTCAGCATTACACTGCCTATAAATGCCGCAATTACTAGCCGAAGTAGCCTCAAGTTCCGCTTCATAAGATTCTCCCAGCGTGTTGTTTTTATTTGTGTCCCGACGTAATGCTGTTTGTTCTAATTCTTGTTGGTCAAACCAATATACAAATGTCTGCCCGAATATGCCAACTGCCATTATGTTTAATGTCAGCGGCTGCACTATGGTGTCAGGTTCATTTTTGACATCATTGCCGAATAACAAACCTGACACCTTTTTAACCGATTTGTCGCTACTCGGATCGAACTCCCGACCCACTCAATAGATGCACTGTCTCTTACTGTTGAGACTGTCTCAAGAAGTGGTAGGTTCGAAGCCAGTTATCTGTTTCCCGAATATTCCAGATACTTCACGACGTTGCAGAATCGTAATGTCCCATAGACCATTAAGGCGCACGAGTATTGCTTATATGTATCCGTATTGGACGGCGGTCCCCAGTTCTCGTGAATCAGTCGCGTCTCTTGGCCACGAGAAAAACAGCTTTCCCCTTGCCAGGCTGCCAAGCGTAATCAATATCAAATCCGGCATCCGTCAAGCTGTCCTCCAGCTCTTTCCTGGAAAAGACTCTTACGAGTGGCATTAAACCCAGCACCCTTCCAACGGGGCCGATGAATTTGAAGAACTTCATCGTGTCTCCAAGACACACGGTGCTGCTGACGAAAACGCCACCTGGTTTGAGCATGTCATAAACCTTCGCGATTGCCGCTTCCTTGTTCTCCAGCAAGTGCAAAATACTAAAACCGAACACCGCATCCAGGGTCTGGTCGTCCACGTCGAGTTGCTCGATCGTCAACGTCTCGAAAGTGACGTTGTCGACGTTTTGTGCGTCGGCTTTGCCCTTTGCGATCTCAATCATCTTCGATGAGATATCGATCGCCCGGATTTGCTTGACGTTAGGCGCATGCACGAGCGCCGTCGAGCCGGTGCCACAGCCGAACTCCAGAACCTCCATCTCTGGTCGCAAGTACTCGCGCGTGACCTGTAGTTTCTTTTGATAAGCGGCTTCGTCGGAAACCGGCTTTCGCGAATAGCGCTCTGCGATTCTGTCCCAGAACTTAGTTGACTGACGCATCGTCATTCTCCGTGTGTTCATTTGATCGTCGGCGCAAAATGAAGAACAGACCCAGAAAACCGACGGTCCACTCGAGGATGTTAGCCGAAATGAATAACTCGACAGGCAATTCACCCAGGACGAGGCGCAGCACACGCAAGACGGCATACGGCACCGCAGCCGTTACGGCTGAAGCGTGTCTCGTCGTGTTCCCGACAAGCTGATTGGCGAACAGGTACAGGCGTTTCATTCCGATTCCTCGATTCAATAGGTGACTTCCGACCACGGGACAGATGATATCCATGCAGAAACCGTATTAAAATGCTACAGGATGCATTTTAGATAAACGTATTTGTATGGACTGGCGATCCGTAAAGTTTGACTGGAACCGGGCCCGGGCCTTCCTAGTGACGGCCGAGGAAGGCTCTTTGTCGGCCGCAGCACGGGCGCTGAAAATGACGCAACCAACGCTCGGGCGGCAGGTGGCAGCGCTTGAGAAAGAGCTCGGCGTTGCGTTGTTCGAGCGCCGCGGGCGGGGGCTGGAACTGACGCCTAGCGGGCTGGACCTCGTTGAACACGTACGTGCGATGGGCGACGCGGCGAGTCGTTTGTCATTGTCTGCGTCCGGTCAATCGACTTCTCTTGAAGGAACAGTCTGCATCACGGCGACCGACGTTACAGCGGTGTTTGTCTTGCCCGCAATCATCGAAAAACTCAGGCGGATGGAGCCTGGTATCGACGTTGAACTCATTGCGTCGAATAGTTCGAGCGATCTAAAACGCAGAGAAGCCGATATTGCGGTACGCGCCTATCGGCCCACTCAACCCGATTTGATCGCGCAAAAAGTAAGCGATGTGCCGGCGCGTCTTTACGCCTCAGCAGGCTATCTAAAGCGTATCGGCAATCCGGAGTTGCCGGCGGACTTCAGTGATGCCGACTTTATCGGGTTCGATCGGTCCGAGTTGCTGATCACCGCACTAAATGCTCTCGGCTTCAATCTGACGCAACAAAACTTCCCCGTTGTTACAGAGAATCACATCGTCCACTGGGAGCTAGTCAAGCATGGTGTCGGCATCGGGATTATGCCCGATGAGCTTGGCGACACAGAACCGATGGTGCAGAGAGCGTTGGTTGATCTCGAACCGCTGATGACCGAAATCTGGCTCGCCGCCCATCGAGAAGTACGTACGAGCCGGCGTATCCGCACCGTTTTCGACTTCCTTGCTGCTGAACTCAGTTTTCCCGATGCCAATCGCAACGCACAAGTTCAAACCGATGGGTCTCAAAAACAAAAAGGCCCCAACTAGGGGCCTTTCGGTTATTGGCGCGCCCGGAGAGGCGGAATCGTGATGTCCCATAAAGCGTTTCAGATCGGCCCAATAACTAGTTGAAGTTGATCGCTGTGTATTCCTTCAATGGGACAGCAATTAGACGATTTAGCGAAGCCAAGCAAGTAAATTAGGCGGGACCTAAGGTTCAACATGTAAGCCGCAAAAATAGGTGCACCGTAGGTAACAACGGGCGTAAATCCAACTGAATATGTGCCTAGAAACACTGCCAATAAACCGCGTAGTCCCGTCGGTGCGCTGGAACCAAGATCGAAAAAGAATACCAGAACAATTGCGATCGGAAATGACACCGCGGCTAATGACACCAAGCCAATAATTTCTGCCCGCCAAAGTCGCTGCAAGTAATTCATCAAGACGCCTGACAATAGCTCGTATGCATCAAGGCAGAATAAGATCCCTTTCGGATTGTAATATCGACAGGCCGCTTTGGGTCAGCAGCAGTCGTTCGACAGTTTATCATTCGGGCGGCTGCTTTCGAGGGAAAAGCGGTCGTGCAGCCAACGATTTTTCTGGACCCACTTTCCGAATGTCTGCTTTCATCAATAGCGGTCATTCGATCACTTGTGGAATCGTTAAAATGACAGTCCGCTAACGGCCAGAAGCGGACCCTCGCGACATTATCAACCGAACTGCCCGATCAATATATGGCTACCGGGTTCCCTGGCGATCCAGTGCCGCCTTTGATTTTCAGTGGCGACCAAGCAAAAAAGAACTCATATGTTTTGTCGGCGACGAGCTGGCTCAGATCCAGATTCTCGATGTTCCAAATGCCACTACGTGTCATCATTTTGATATGGCACTCGAATGGTTGGCTGGTTTCACCGCCGCCATTCTTTCCGACCGCCTCGGTGGCATGGTTATCTCCACCCCAGAGAATGATCTTCCGTGATGCCAGATACTCGCAGGCCGAGAGACCGAACCCAGGTGTACCAGCGTTGAATTCGGCTATCCGCTTTTGCTTTTCCGCTGCATCGTAGGTATCCCAATTTGATGGGTCCCAGATATCGCCATGGCCAGTGTATAGGAACACGCAGTCGCCCTCAGCAATCGGATCGATCCCCTGTTTCTGGATCATGGCCGCGACATCCTCAGCTTTGATTATCCCGGGATCGTCGGCGTTGTTTTCGGTCGGAATTGGGAGCCTGCCGCCGCGATACGCAACGGCATCGAGCAACACACCCCGGCATACGAATCCAACTTTGGCAATGTGCTCAACGCCCAAAGGGCCCACGCCGTAGCTCGTGATATCCGGGTCCTCCAGGTAGCGGCCGTTATAAAAAAAATGACCCTTTGAGGTCCTCACGCCAACGTGACCTGGGCCGTCGAACTGCGTCCCGATCTGTCCGATTTCGGCGGCCAGATACTCGTCGTTGTAGACCGCTTCCTGGTCCCCAAAGGGGCCGCCGGTCGGCAGGCCCGGAATTACCAATCGCCATCCACGGCTGCCAAATGCCGGTGCATCCTGTTGGTAAACTTTGCCAAGCGTGGCAACTTTACCTTGCTTAATGAGCTTAGCGGCACTCAATACCATTGCCGGCGTGGTGCGATTCACCGAGCCGACCTTGTCATCCGCTCCCCACACACTGGGTGACCAGTTTTCCGCGAGGGGTTGGTCGTTTTCCGCCCGCGCTGTAACAGTCGCCATTGCGCAAATGCATGCGCCGCCAACCAACGCCAATCGAACGAAACCTGTAAAGATATTCATGTGACTCCCCAATTTGGATGCGGCCGACTTCTTTATCTAGAGAACCAAGGTGCAGTGCGTATTGGCCCCGCTTGCGAAGATGCGACACTTTACCAGCTCAATGTCTGCTTTGGGTCATTAGCGGCCCCGCGGGAAATTCATAGCCCAATAGCAGCTATTGAGTGTAAAGCGGACACTTAATCTCTGCGAGCGACTACGGGAGATTTGCGCGAGTCGGTCCTGCATCGTTAAGTCACAGTACTGCAATGTTGTCCGTGGATGTCTCCTGATTCATTAGTAAAAACAATTAGTTAACATCCAACATCTGAATTCGGGAGGCAGGGGGCGGCTTTGTTTACTAAACATGCGGTTCCGTCAGCAGCAATGCACGATTCGTCGGATGATTGCGGTTGGTTTGCGTATTGGATATTCCCTTTGTTCGATGCGGCCGGCCCGTGGATACACGAGTAGCAGCTGTCGCCTCTTGGCGGCCGTTGGCAAATCGAAGGGCGCGAGTTTTCGATCGGTAACAGGCGACTAGGAGCGGCTATTTACCTGGCAAGTTACGTCGTTGTTACCGCAACGACCAAGGTCGCGCAGTGCCAGACTCAAAAATCCACTCCGATGGTGATCTGAAACTGTTCGATATCGTCGCGAAGGAAGCGGTTAGGGTTGTCATCTTTCGCATTTAGGGGAACGCCATAGCTCAGCCGTAACACTCCGAGCGGCATCAGAAATTGAGCGGCAATACCCACTGATTGACGGAGCTCGGAAAACTCGAACGTGTAGTCAAGGCTTTGCCCATCGTCATCCAGGAAGCTAACATTTTCCGTGGAGAACACGTTGCCTATATCATAGAAGAATCCAATCCGTGTATGCCTTCGCCATTTTTTGGGCAATGGCATTATCAGCTCGAACTGGGTGAAAACTAAGAGATTCCCGCCGTAAGGGTTGCCCAAGCTATCTTTGGGCCCTAATCGGTTCTCACGGTAGCCGCGCACCGAGTTTGGCCCGCCTGCGAACCAGCTGAGATTGGGTGCCAGGGAGGATGTCTTCGAGCCATACTTTGCGCCCAAACCAAGCTTAGTCCCAATCTTCGCTATCCATCCGCCACTGAGAGGCCAATATTTGCTGAGCTCGTAATCGATGGCGTAGTACTCGACTTCGCTCCCTGGAACGGCAATCTTCAAACTGAGCAGCTGCTCTACTCCGGTGTTGGGGAATGCCTTTTTGTCGCGCGTATCGTAATGCCAGCCAAACAGGAATTCGGTGGTCAAATAGTCCGTTGACGACTCATTTCCCTGCACAGTGGGGTTGCCATTGCTGCGCACCCAATTCTCGAGCTGGCTACTTGCGAGTAGCCCCGTAGTGAGTTCCGCATCCTGAAGGGCGAGCCCTAAACGAATCGATTGCCGTTCCGCTACCTGATAGCCGTACTCCAACCGCGCCCTCACCAAATCACCTTCAAGCTCAGTGGTGTCCGCGGTTAGCTGATCGAACCGCCGCGACGTGAGCGCGATGGTTTGACTGATTCCGTTCGGACGAACATAAGGGACCGTATGCGCAAGTTGAGCGACGGTGTGAAACTCACTCGCCTCAACCCGAGCGAAGAAACGCTGACCCGTCCCTAATAGATTCTCGTTGATGAAGTAGCCATAACCACTGACTCGTAGCGATTCAGAGTAGGCTCCGCCAACTCTATATTGCCTGGCCGGTGCTTCAGTGATGGTGATCAGAACATCAATCTGGTCTGGGGCATCCTTGATAGGCCTCTGGGAAACTTGCGCACGCTTAACATACGGTAGTCGCTCCAGTCGCAATCGGGATTGTTCCAATGCGACGGTATTGATGTGAGTACCCTCAAGCTGAAGCAGCTCCCGCCGCAGTACCTGGTCGTCAATCCGATTGGTACCCAGGAACTCGATGCGCCTAACATAGATTCGGCCGTCCCCCGCCTGTGCATGGAGTAAGGAGGGCATCAGTATTATCAGAAACGCTAGCAAACTTAAGTGGCGCATTGGGTCACAAAATAGTCAGAACCGGTCTTTCAATGTTTGTAGAGCGGCTTGGTCGCTTTTAGGCGAAAGCGACCACTCAGTATCCACACATGTCGTGCATTCAACAAGAATAGCCTGACTCGTCACTTGGTTGTCTATGCTCTATGCAAGTGCATTGACCGCTGCGCCGCGGTAAATTTGCGAGATAGAGTCTTTCCGACACTCAAATTACTAAGCGAGTTGTTGGGGCTCTCGCAAAACCTCCATACAATTCGCCCAAAAGAAAAGGCCCACACAAGGTGGACCGATCTTCTTATTGAAGGGCCGCTAACGGCCAATAGAAGCCATTGACGGTGCAAGTGTGAAACGCCAAGTTAGGCAGTGCCCTCACGTTCCACATACTTATCAATCATTTCCTCAAGGCGACGACTGATAGGCCCACGACGAGACGCAAGAACTTCGCGGCCGAGCGGTGACCCCAGAAGACGGAAGTTGTTTTCAATCGTGTTCTGCCAGAGTTCTTGATCAATGTGGCCTCTCTCGTGAAGCGCTAGCATGCTCTCCATGCCGAAGTAGTAGCTTCCCAACACGAACTCGAGTCGCATGCGCTCGTGAAACTCAAGACTGTCGAGCTCTCCTGTAAACGTCTTGGCCAGAATCTTGGCTAGCTCAGAATCATTCGAAACGGCAATTCCGACCGCCCAGAGTTGCTCCGTGGCTTGGTGATACGCGGTAATGCTTGTAGCTTCGGCACCATGGCGAATTTGGCGAGCCAAATAGACAAGCGTTGCAACGACGGCGACAGCACCACCGAGTTCCGCGATTGCTCCAATTGCTTCCCAATTCATATCTGCCAATGGCGCTACCGGATTATTATATTGATTGTTCGAATAATATGAGAGCCAGTATAGACTCCAAATGTCCGCGTTGGGTTATTTCCAGCCGTTCCCTACCCTATCAGGCCAACGGCCGCTTTCGGGCGTATAGCGGACGGTTGGCAGCGAATTTTCAAGGGTCAGCTTCTGAACGTCTGCTTTCATCAATAGCGGTCGTTCAAATAACGTTGAGTTCATCAAAATGACAGGCCGCTTTCGGCCAGAAGCGGACGTTAAACAACCTGTACTTACATCTCGATCAGATGAAAGGTGGCTGGATCAATACGAATTCCTGATTTGTCTGGCGTGAGCGATTTGTGATCTAACTTCTCGCCCGTGGAGGCGTCGTACAGGCCCCACTTATAATTCTTGGCGCATTGCTTGTAGTCGTTTCCTTCTCGGCAGAGGATCTTTCTGACGAAAAAATACCCATCTGGATTTGTCAGTGCGGCTACCAAGTCGCCGCTGTCGTGAGCCAAGAATGTTGCCCCAGCAGTTGGGAATCGTAATTGCTCGTAGAGGGCCCGGGGAACCAATGCATACTCGAAATTGCTTAGACCGATCAATGGGATACTCCACACTTTGAGCATGGTCCACCCCGCAACCTCACTATGAAACCCCTCAAGCGTATACATAGGGTCTCTAGAGGGATCCACTTGACTAGCGAACGCGGCGTATTCTGAGAATATCTCCTCGATGTTCTTCTCCGTGAGTGGCCTAAAGGCAGAGACCTTACCGATAGTGACCAACGCAGTTGGAATACGGCGATCATTCGTACGACCATCTTCTGACTGAAGTTCTCTCAGTTCTACAATTTCCTCCACGCCCCAATCGGAAGCATCATGCATTATACCCTCGGTAGTGCAGCCTGTTGCGAACATGACGACAAGGGCAACAACTAATACCCGCATTAGAGATACTCCCGTAAGCCCACGCTCAATAACAGCGCACCACACTAGATAGAGGTTAGCAGCAAACAACCCGCGCATCGTTACAAACAGTGGGTCGGTTCGCATGTCGGGCTATTGACAAAAAAGATAATGATTTTCGAACATCCGCATTCAGGCACATAACGGAAGCTCAGAATAGGTCTTGATTTAATCCCGGCAGCGGATGTCCGCTTTGGGTCATTTGCGGTCGTTCAGTAGTTTATCAGTCGAACGGCTGCTTTCGGGCTGTGGTTTCAACCGGTGGACGCAACACATTGGCTAAATCGTTCAGCCGGCGTTCTAAAGTCTAGCGTTTTTCTTGGTCGCTCGTTGAGGTGTCTGGCGACGGCATTCAGTTTGTTTTGATGGACATTGGAGAGGTCCATTCCCTTCGGGAAGTACTGGCGTAGCAGCCCGTTGGTGTTTTCGTTCGAA
>Ga0224508_10001067_pt1 | contig 25101 bp, 24 predicted proteins | sample SF_Jan12_sed_USG_4_FD_170157 | JGI IMG/M metagenome (GOLD analysis project Ga0224508, IMG submission 170157) | Sediment microbial communities from San Francisco Bay, California, United States - SF_Jan12_sed_USGS_21 | ecosystem: Environmental > Aquatic > Marine > Sediment | place: USA... | reverse complement strand
TTCTCGAAGCAGTTTGGGGCGAGGGTTATCTCTCGCCAGGCGGCCCCGACGAAGTCGCGAAAGTGGTAGAAGGCGTCGAGCTAAAAGACAAAACAATTTTAGACATCGGTTGTGGCGCCGGTGGTATTGACGTTTTCCTGGCCGAAAGATTCAAACCCGCAAAAATTGTTGGCATTGATGTTGACCAGGAACTGGTAAATCGATGCACGGTAACCGCAAGAGAGAAAGCGTTAAACGAGGTTCTGGAATTTCGCGCTATTGAACCTGGGCCATTGCCATTCGATGGGGATTCATTTGATGTTGTGTTCAGTAAGGATTCTATGATTCATATCGAAGATAAACAGGCTATATTTGCTGAAATTCGTCGCGTGTTGAAACCAGGCGGCGTTTTTTGCGCAAGCGACTGGTTACGCGATAACGATGGGCCAATGTCTGAGGAGCTGCAGTACTACGTGGAGACGGAAGATTTAGGTTTTGGCATGGCTTCGCCACAACGCTACCAGGATGCCATGCAGGCAGCCGGGTTTTCAGACATTGCAATCACTAATCGCAACGAATGGTATCGAACCCTGGCAAAGCAGGAACATCAAGCTTTGTCCGGCAATCTCTACGACACGCTTCGCGAGCGTATCGGAAAAGATTTTCTCGATCATGAAATCGAAGTATGGCGCGCCATGAACGTAGTGCTAGACAGCGGTGAATTACGCCCGAGCCATTTACGTGGATTTAAGGATTGATAGTTTTTAGTGGCTGGTTTTTAGCCACCAGCGGCCGCTTGCATTAGAACAAATGATTGCTTCCTCTCAGGGGAAAGGCTAATCCATGATTGATGCGGTTCGCAAGCTCACCGGCATCCTACCCACGTCTTACGGTGCTCGGCATGACAAAAGATTACTGCAATCTCAATATATTTGTAGGAGCGACGCCTCGTCGCGATGATCACTTGCATACACTCAAAGTTTTTTATCGCCGCAACGATAATTAACAAGATTTTGATTTACAGCTAACCATTGTCTGCCGTCGCTTCCAGTTTGCTGGTGATTTCGAGCCATTGGTGTTCGGTTTCGTCAATCTTTTTGGCCGTTTCTGCTCGCTCCCACATCAGGTCCATCAGTTTCTCTTTGTGCTGTTCTTCGTACAAAGTCGCATCAGACAATAGATCGTCCAGTTCAGTTCGTCTAATCGCCAATTGCTCTAACTTTTTCTCCAGTTTTATGGTTTGTTCCCGCAACGGCTGCAAGCGTTTGCGTGCCTCGGCCTGTAACTTACGTTCTTCCTTTCGATTTAATTGCGGGCGACTTGTGACGGTTTGCGCAGGTGCATCATTGCGTAGCGATTGTCTGTGCTGTTCCGCCAACCATTTAGGATATATATCGAGATCACCGTCAAATGGATTGACTACGCCATCATGCACCAACCACAGTTCGTCACACACGGTGCGTAACAAATGCCTATCATGGGACACCAGCACAATAGCACCGCTAAATTCCTGCAAGGCAACGGTTAATGCATGCCGCATTTCGATGTCGAGGTGGTTGGTCGGCTCGTCCAGCAATATTAAATTAGGTTTTTGGTATACCAACAATGCCAACACTAAACGTGCTTTTTCCCCACCGGAAAATGGCGCTACCGGTTCATTCACCCGAACACCACTGAAACCGAAACCGCCCAAATAATTCAACAAGTCCTGGGTCCTGGCTTTGCCGTCGATCTTCTGCAAATGCTCCATCGCGCTGGACCTTACGTCCAATTGTTCTAACTGGTGTTGCGCGAAATAGCCTGCCTGCAAATCCTGAGCGATATCTGTATCACCACTCATCGATTTTAATTCTTTTGCCAGGCATTTGATTAAAGTTGATTTGCCTGCCCCATTACGGCCTAACAATCCAATCCGATCACCTGGTCGCAAACTGCACTTAACTTTCCGCAACACAACTTGTTCGCCGTAACCAATCGAAACATTGTCCAAATTGACCAGTGGCGTTGGCAGTTTTTGCGGCGTTCGCAGCCTGAAGTGAAATTGGGAATCAATGTGCGCAGGCGCAATGACTTCCATTCGCTCGAGTGCTTTTAGTCTGCTCTGCGCCTGACGTGCTTTACTCGCCTTATATCGAAAGCGTTCCACAAACGAGTGCATGTGTTTTATTTCGCGTTGTTGCTTTACATAAGCCGCTTGCTGACCCGCAAGTTGTTCCGCTCGTTGGTGTTCAAACGCTGAGTAATTACCCGAATACAACGTAACGCTTTGTCGCTCGATATGAGCAATGCGATTAGTGATTGAATCTAAAAATTCACGATCATGGGAAATCAATAACAATGTGCCTTGATAGCTTAGCAACCAATCCTGTAACCAAATCACCGCATCCAGATCCAGGTGGTTCGTCGGCTCATCCAACAGCAACAAATTCGACCTGCACATTAGTGCCTGGGCCAGATTTAAACGCATTCTCCAACCACCGGAAAACGCGTAAACCGACTGATCGAGTTGTTGATTTGTAAACCCAAGACCCACCATCAGGCGAGCCGCTCTCGCACCGGCGGCGTAACCTTCGATTTCTTCCAATCGGCTATGCAATTCCGCCTGACGTTGACCGTTGTTTTGACTTTCCGCCGCAACAAGCTGTTGCTGCACGCGACGCAACTCTACATCACCGTCGATAACGTACTCAATCGCCGCGTTGTTCGTCGCCGCGACTTCCTGGGCGACATGAGCGATGGTAATACCAGATGGGAGTACCAGTTCGCCATTATCAGCACTCAGTTCCCCCAAAATCAAAGCGAATAAGCTGGACTTCCCCGTTCCGTTTGCACCGGTTATGCCCGCCTTGTCACCAGCACGAATGTCCAGCGTGGCATGATCGAATAACAAATGCTGCCCACGGCGTATGGCGAGGTCTATCAGCTTCAGCATGATTTAAAACTAATGGGTGTCGCGCTATTACCGGATATGCGATCAAATAACGGGGCGGCTCCATCGCCGCGAAAATTCAAAGCCTTCTTAGAATTTAGGTATGCAAAAACACTATTGTTGATCTGCTTTCGAACCACCATGACATTCTGGCGAATCCGCCACATCACCTGCACGGTCAAACCATTCATCCGGCGTCAATGTATGCAGAGACAATGCGTGCAAAGGACCATCCAGTTCTTCGTTGAGGATTTCATTGATTAAACGATGGCGTGCTACCAGATTTTTTTCCTCAAATTCGTCTGATACTGCTGTCACTTTAAAATGAGATTCTGACCCCTCGGGTACACTGTGCATGTAACTTTCATTAACCACTTCCAAATGCACTGGATGCAGCTTTTCGGATAGCTTGTGTTCGATTTTGCTTTGAACTGACATGATTCGTACCTTATGTATCGCTAAACCTTATTATAATATATGTAACTACTAACCCCACGGCTTATGAACCCTAAAAATAGGAGTTAATCTCGTAGGTGATAATTACAGATAGATCTTTCAAATAAATGCCCCAAGAGAAAATAACCATAGTCGGTGCCGGTATCGTCGGTTTGTGTTGCGCGTGGTATTTGCAACGTGCTGGCTATCAGGTCACGCTGATTGACCGAAAAGAACCCGGTCTTGAAGCAAGCTTCGGCAATGCGGGTGGATTAGGCATTGCGGAAATCGTTCCGTTGTCATCACCCGGTTTGATATGGAAAGTGCCTGGTTGGTTGATGGACCCGATGGGGCCACTGGCCTTGAGTTGGTCGTATTTACCAAAAATCACACCATGGCTAATGCGTTTTATGCGCGCTGGTAAGCGTGAATCGATGCGCGCCATCAGCAAAGCAATGTCGGCTTTATGTCAGCGCACATACGATGACTTCACACCATTGCTGGAAATCGAATCACTCACGCACCTAATGAATTACCAGGTCGGTGCCTTGTACCTGTATGACAACGAAGGCGAATTTTCCGAGGAACAATGGAAGTGGCAACGACGTCAGGAACTCGGTGTCGGGTGCGAACGCATCGATGGAGATGAGCTATGCGATCTCGAACCGGATATCGCTAAAGATTTCTCCTGTGCCATGTTTGTCAAACACTGGTCACATTTGTCCGACCCGCATCGATTCGCCACCGTGATTGCCGATGAGATCACACGCCACGGTGGGCAAATCATTAAAGATAACGTGAAGACATTGATTTTAGACGCTGATAATCGTGCCAGGATAAGACTCGAACATGAGGGTGGCCACGCAGCGGACATGATTGTCATTGCTGCGGGGGCCTGGTCACACTTATTAACCAAACAAATAAACGAAAATATTCCACTTGAAACCGAACGCGGTTATCACGTGACTATTCCACAAGCCGGTGTTTCGTTGGACCGCGAACTCATCTATGCGGCACACGGATTTGTCATCACCCCTATGGACATGGGTTTACGCATATCCGGTACGATCGAGTTAGCCGGACTCACCACTGCGCCGGACTACCGGCGTGCGCGCGCCTTGTTACCCAAAGCGAAACGCGTGTTTCCTACACTAAATGCAAATGATGGTAGCGAATGGATGGGACATCGCCCGGCGCTGCCGGATACGTTGCCCGTGATAAGCCGTTCGACACGAGCCAACAATGTTTACTATGCATTTGGTCATGGCCATCTTGGCTTGACCATGGCACCGACTACCGGACTCCTGATTACCGATCTTATCAATGGCAACGAACCGTCAATTGATATGACAGCCTATCGCTCCGACCGCTTTTAATGCGATAGCATAGGGTTGAATTTATATCCACGGATTAACCGATGACGCAACACACATTCTTTTGTATCGACGGTCACACCGCCGGCATGCCGGTGCGTATGGTGGTTGGTGGTGTGCCACCCATAGCTGGCGAAAATCAAAGTGAACGACGACAAGCTTTCATGCGGGAATTCGACTGGATTCGCCAATCCCTAATGTTCGAGCCTCGTGGCCATAGTGTGATGTCCGGCAGTATTCTGCTGCCACCCATCAGCGACGATTACGACATGTCGCTGATATACATCGAGACATCGGGCTGTTTACCCATGTGTGGTCATGGCACGATAGGCTCGGTTACGTTTGCGTTAGAACATGGGCTGGTCACGCCAAAAAAGACTGGTGTCGTACGTGTCGAAACACCTGCCGGTCTAATCGAAGCACGTTATCAACGAAACGAGAATAAAGTGACATCTATTCGATTCACCAATGTGCCGTCCTTTCTTCTATATAAAGATCATGAGTTTGATTGTCCGGAACTGGGAAAACTCAAAGCGGACATAGCTTATGGCGGTAATTTTTATCCCATCATCGAGCCGCAGGAGAATTTTACCGACGCCAGCGACTATTCGCCGGAAGACCTGCGTCGTATCGGTGTTCAGGTGTTCAAACAATTAAATGAAGAACTGGAGATAATCCACCCGGAAGATTCAAGCATACGCGGCGCACGTCATTGCATGTGGACGGGCAAACCGACGGTTGACGGAGCGGATGCAAAGAATGTCGTTATCGCCGGCGAATTTCTGGTTGATCGCTCACCTTGTGGTACCGGCACCTCTGCCCGTGTCGCACAGCGCTACGCCAAAGGATTATTGAAGCAAGGCGAAGCCTTCGTCCACGAAAGTGTGATCGGCAGTTTGTTCACGGGTCGTGTGGAAAACACGACCCGTGTCGGTGACTACGATGCCATCTTTCCAAGCATCGAAGGACAGGCGTTTGTTACGGGGTTGAACACTATCTTTGTGGATAGAGACAACCCGTTCGCCAACGGCTTTATGTTGTAGCGTGTAAAAACCTAGTAACGCGGATACGAATAGTATCGACCGTAATGCCGTTCATGCGGTTGGTAGTAACGCCGTGAGTTATAGTGCGACTGGTAACGCGGCTCGTGATATCGTGGCCTAGTTAAACCATAGGTTAACGCAGAACCTAAGATCAAACCGCCTAACGCATAGGCAGTACGGTGGCGACTCTTGCGACGATGCTTGTTGTGAGACCGGTACTTTTTGTGGTGGTAACCATGATGTCTATTACCATGGTGTTTATAGCCGTGACCGTAGCCGTGTGAATAATGACCATGATGTTTATGACCATGTCCATAATTCTTGTACCCACCTGCGGACGCCATTGAGGACAGCATCAGTAATCCTGCTGTTAACATACTTACAATTAGCTTTTTCATAGCATATTCTCCTCGTTAATTACTATTCAAAGCATACTCTTGCCATCTGAATTTTCACTGAATGAAAACTGAACGCCTAAGATATTTTCACGGTTCGTGGTTCGCCACGCACTGCCGTTTGCGGGGTGTCATTGTGAACCCATTCGGCCTCACTCAGGACAGGCTCCGTGAAGCCATCTCTAGTTTCATTTATCGCGCGATTACGAGATCACTACACTACTTGTGCGCCCACGATGTCAAATTTATCGGACATAGCGCATTCAAAATTGCGCGTCATATCTTCCCTCACCCTGAACCCTCTTCCAAAGGGAGAGGGTAAAAAAGGTGTCTGATCCGCTTCCAAGGGGAGAGCGTAGTAAAGACGTTCCTTCCCCCGTCGGGGGAAGGTTAGGGAAGGGGGTGTGTTTTCAAAGTACAGATTATCTCATTCGCACACCCACCGAATAGCCGCGGTCGGCATAACTCAGGTATTCAAATTGCCAGTTAAATTTAGCGCAGAATTCGGTAAAGGCTTTGTATTCGTGTTCCTTCCAGTACGGATAGTTGATGTACTCGTCGAAGACGATAATCGTGCCGGGAACGATTTGGTCTTTGAGTGTCCACAGGATGGTTTTGGTTGAAGAGTATAAATCGGCATCGGCATGGATGAATGCAACCGGTTCCGGGTGCGACTTGATAAATTCGGGCAATGTGTCGTCGAACCAGCCTTTGTGTAGTTTCACGTTGTCCCTGATGTCAGGCAGATTACCCTCAGTATGAAATCGTCCCGCGGGCACGGTGCCCCATTGCTCGGGTAAACCTTCAAAGGAATCGAAACCATGGATAGTTTTCGATGTTTGTTCGGCAATGTGATTTATTGTCGTGCCGGAGTAGACACCGAATTCAAGATACAAGCCATCGACTTTGACTTTCGATAGACAATACTCCAGCACACCAAACGGTGTCTTGTGCCCTTCAAGATGCGGGATCTCCTGCATAACAAAATCAGCCGCTTCCATGGTGGCCTGCCACATTCTCGCCTCGCGAATGCTGTTGGGAATCACGGCCCAATGGCAGTCCGTATCAGAAGGGCGGACATTGGTCTTACGCCACAACTGTTTACCAAATTCTTGATCCTCCGTAACGTACTGCGCCACATCGATAAATTCGTTTCGAAAATTTTCATCCTGTAGTATTTCGCGGGCGAGCTCTCGCATCTCGTTCCTGATTTCCGTTCTTAGTTCAGCTCGCAGCAGATCGCGTTCTCGTTGACCGCGTTTATTGTACTGGGCATTGAGTTTGGTTCGAATACGCGGATGCCACGCCACTACTTCGGTGGCGTTTATTACGCTATTCATTAATTTGTTCTTGATGGCTTGTAGCACGAACTCAGTTACTCCGCTCAGGGTTTAGGTCGCGCTATTTACGCATAACTTCTATTTATTTTCCATCGCTTTCCAATGACGATTACCCCATAATCCACGCGCGTCGATTTGGCCATCTATCTATAATGAATAACAACATAAAATCCGCCGGGCTCATGATTTTGGCGACGCTTGTGTTTACATCACCATTGTTTCTTACTCTGGACGCTGCTGTCGGACAAATTGATGAGACTAATGCTGCTGCGCGTGTTGCGGCCACTCACCAAACGGAAACGGCCGTTCATCACTGTTAAAAGTCACGTATTGCAGAATCTGGTAAATAAATTCGCTTAGGGAGTCACCGAGTTCAAGCAGCTTCGCGTTTCTCGTGCCTTTAAACAAAACGAATCCAAATTGAATGACTACAACGGCGACTACGACGAACTCGGCCACGCTGTAAATAAATGCAAATACAAGAATCCACAATAAACGCCACCACGTGCCGCTCTCGCGCACGCTGTCTTTCACTTCTTGATTCATATTACTTCTCCTGTCTGTATTATCTTTTATATATGGAGACGAAGAGGTCGTATTTAAAGACCCGGGTGGCCCTATATTTTTCAGGCCTGCGCAGCACCCTCACATAGTCACCCCAGGTATCGAGTAGTAAATTCGGGCACTATGGGTTCCAGTCAATTTGTTGTCACGCTTGCATTATGATTAAACTGCGGCACCCACACTAGAGTCACGACCATCTAAAAAAGAATAATGAATACATGAATCGAAAATATGGCTTTGGAGTGATGCTGGTAGTTATCGGTGGTGCTTGTCTTAGCACCGCCGGAATATTACTGCGCAATATCGAATCCGCTAACGGCTGGCAGATTTTATTTTATCGCGGTATCGCATTTTCCGTTACGTTGTTCACAATACTACTGATACGTTACCGCGGCCAAACGATGCATGCGTTTCGTGCAGTCGGCGTACGTGGATTGTGGGTAGCCGTTATTCTCGGTTTGGGTTCATGCGCTTATGTTTTTGCAATGCTGACCACCACGGTTGCCAACGTGGTATTCATCATCGGCGCTGCTCCGTTGTTAACTGCATTGATCGGCTGGCTGTTATTACGCGAACGTTTAACCATCACCAGTATTGTCACCATGATCATTGCGTTTGCCGGTATCGGTTTGATGTTCGCCGACGGCATCAACGCGGGACGCTGGTTAGGCAACGTCATGGCATTAACCGTGGTGTTGTCATTTACATTGATGTTGATACTTGTTCGCGGGGCGAAACATATCGACATGCTGCCTGCTACCTGTATGGCGGGGTTGGTTGCCGCTAGCTTGTCCTTCGTTATGACTGGCAGTCTTGTCGTCTCGTCGCACGATTTGTTGATTGCAGTTTTCCTCGGCAGCGTACAATTCACCGGTGGGTTTATGTTGATTACCATTGCTACCCGGCATGTGCCAGCAGCGGAAGTCGCATTGTTCTCGTTAAGCGAAGCGGTGTTGGCACCGCTTTGGGTCTGGATAGGTGTGAACGAAGTACCCAGCCGTTTGACCATCGCGGGCAGCCTGATCGTTTTTGTGGCAGTGGTGATTTATTGTCTGGTGGCGATTCGAAATGAAAAACAACGCGGATCACTTAAAGTAGCGAGTATAAGGTAACCGATGCAGGAAACTTTTGATGTAAAAGCCATACGTGCTTATCGCTTGAATCGCGTCCGTCAGGGTCTGCGAGATGCGGACTACGGCGGAATTATTTTGTTCGACCCCGTTAACCTGCGCTATGCGACCGGTAGCCGCAATATGCAGGTGTGGACGATGCATAATTTTTGCCGCTACGTGTTTATCCCGACAGATGGTCCGGTCGTTTTGTTTGACCTCCCCAGTTCATCGCACTTAAGCAAACACCTCGAAACAATTGGCGAGATTCGACCTTCTCTTGCCTGCGACTACATGATGGTCGGTTCGCGTGGCGAGGAGTTCGCGCATCGTTGGGCGCAAGAAATCTCAGACTTATCGGGCTTCAGCAAAGTTACGCGTATTGCTATTGATCGGGTTGATTTATTAGTGACAAAGGCGGCCGAAAAACAAGGTATCGATTTGGTGGACGGCAAACCAATCATGGAACGCGCGCGGGCAATCAAATCAAATGATGAAATCGCAGCGTTCAAATACTCATTAGAAACATGCGAACAGAGTGTCGCCGAATTGCGCAATGTGATTGAACCCGGCATGCGGGAATCGGAGGCTCTCGCGATTCTGATCAAATCCAGTGTCGATCGCGGCGGTGAGTATCCCGAAACACGCTTACTGACATCCGGCCCAAGAACTAACCCGTGGTTTCAGGAAACGTCTGATCGAATCATTCAGAACGGCGATATGTTGTCGTTTGATACTGACCTGATCGGCCCGATGGGATTTTACAACGATATTTCCCGCAGCTGGATTGTCGGTGACAAGAAACCGACTGCTCAACAACAACGTTTGTACGACATTGCCCTTGAGCAACTGCAACACAATATAAATTTGTTGCGTCCCGGTATTGGTTTTCTGGAGTACTCGAATAAAGCGTATCAATTGCCCGATTCCTGCATTGCCAACCGTTACGCTGACGTCGCCCACGGTTGTGGTTTGGGTGTGGAGTACCCGTTAATCTGGTATCGTGAAGATGAACAATGGGGTGCGTACGATGGCGTATTCGAAGAAAACATGATCGTCTGCGTGGAATGTTATGTCGGGGAAACTGACGGCAAAGAAGGGGTAAAGCTGGAACAACCGGTATGGCTTGGCACTGACGGTCCAGTCGTGTTATCCGGCTACCCGCTGAGTCTTTAGAATTACCTTAATTTATTGATTTTAAATAATTTTAAAAGACTTCACATTTGTAACAATCGTTAACACCCGTGGCCCGTGATTACTGTTAAAGTAGCACTCGATTCTTTGGGATAAAGAGTCAATACCCCCCCTACAATCTGACACATTTCCCTTCTTAGAGGCTTGGAAAGAGTTACCGGGCATCGCCTTGGTATCCGCGCTTGCGCGTGCCTGCCTGATCGATGACCGCGTAAAGATTAACTTATTTTCGGGAGAGACTAATGTCAGACAGCAAAAAGAAAGTTACCGTCGAACTGGCGAATAAAGAAACCGGCGAGCGTGAAGAAATCGTCACATTGGATAATCGCGTTGTCGTCACCCGCGTTGTTTCATTGTTTGCAAAACGCCAGAATATTTCTATTAATCAAGTGGATGTACACCTGACTCCGGCGGCGCATCACGCCGCTTTGTAATCGCGCTAGCTGAAAAACGACGTATCGAATAATTCTCTGTAGACATGCCGGAAACACATGGTGTTTTCGGCATGCGGCTATTGTTGAAACATTTACATTCTGAGCACACTAGCTAAGCTTATCGTAGAATCAGTCGGCTAATCCTAATAAACGCCACTGGATTTAAAAAGTGACTCCACTATACTGGATATAGATCGGACAGCTTTAAAAATCGAATCCACTCGTGGCGAAACAATCCACAAAAAAATCACGTACGATTTTTATCCGTTTCTGGCAGCGACTGTGCCGGAATATTGTCAGTATTTTTTATCGACGCTTTGAAGTTTCCGGGCTGGAGAATATTCCACCGGACTCGGGCATCATTCTATGTGCGAATCATGTTAACGCCCTGGTCGATCCAGTCGTTCTGCAAGCGTCAACATCGTTAGTCATTCGCCCGCTGGCACGCAGTGGCTTATTCAAGAACCCCTTGTTAAAACCCATCATGGAAACCATTGGCGCGGTACCCATATTTCGCCGCGGCGATCCCGGCAGTGACACTGCGCGAAATGTGGATTCGTTCTCGCGCTGTTATGAATTACTGGCGAAAAACGAAACGTTGATTATTTTTCCTGAGGGCCAAAGTCACTCCGACCCACATTTGCATGATCTTAAAACCGGCGCTGCACGTATGGCATTGGGTGCTATCGAAACAAACAATAAGACACCCGTTGTTATACCCGCTGGATTGACATTCACACGCAAAGGAACATTTCGCAGTGACGTGTTGGTGCAGTTTGGAAAACCGGTCGATCTTGAAATCCCGTCAGACACTGGTCAACGTGATGCTATCCGCTTACTGACAAAACGCATTGCCGATGGTTTGTCGAACGTTACCTTGAACGCGGAATCATGGCAGGACATCGATCTGGTTGATCGTTTGGAGCGTTTCTTTGCTTTTCGTCATGGCAAATACCGTCAACGCGACCTCACCACCCGTTTTCGAACACTACAACGATTGATCGATGGACAAAGATTACTGCGTCACCACGATCCCAACCGGGTACGATCCATTATCAATCAACTACGAATGTTTGAGCGCTTGTGCAACACCTGTGGCATCAAGGACTATCATTTAACGGTTGAATACAAGCCAGTATTAGTCGCGATCTATATTATTCGCACACTGGCCATGCTGTTCCTTATTTTTCCAATAGCCTTGTGGGGTATCTTTAACAGTGTCATCCCGTTTTATCTGACACGATTCCTGTCAAGACGTTTCGCCAAAGGTACTGATCAATACGACACGACAAAAATTGTTTTAGGATTCACATTTTTCCTGTTGTTCTGGTCAATACAATGTTTTTTTGTTTGTTACCATTTTGGCTTAAGCTGGATGTTGCTTTATTTGATCAGCGTGATTATTGGCGTCGCCGTTGCCTTAGCCATTCGGGGCGAGAACAAACGCATTCGCGAAAACATAAAAGTATTCTTCTTGTTTGCGCGTAAACGTCAATTACGAGAATTCCTGGAAACCAAACGTCACGACCTGGAAGTCGAACTGGCGAGATTAGTACGTATCGCCAAACGCCTGCCACAAACCGATCCAATAGAAGATTAACCACAACTCCAAGGGTCCGACGCATCGTAACCACTCACGACAAAAAGAATTCAACATTCATTTGGTGCTAATATTAATGTTTAAAACTACAATACCGAAAAACGACCTATAAAAGGAGAATGAGATGATACTTACAATTCGAATCGTGCTTTCCTGCACCTTGTTACTTGCTTTAAATACCAGCTATGCTCAAACCAGTTTCCAATGGTGGCATGCAATGGGCGGCAAGTTAGGCGAGAAAGTCGCTCAGATTGCCGACGAGTACAACGCATCGCAATCAAGTTGCGCGCTGGATCAAGTTTACAAGGGCAACTACACCGAGACCATGACAAGTGCGATTGCCGCCTTTCGCGCTAAAGAACACCCGCACCTGGTACAGGTATTCGAAGTGGGCACCGCGACCATGATGGCAGCCAAAGGGGCGATATATCCAGTGCATGCTCTAATGAAAGATGCAGGTGCGGAATTCAATCCTGCCGATTATCTCGCTACCGTAACCGGTTATTATCAAGACACCGACGGCAATATGTTGTCCATGCCGTTCAATAGTTCCACACCTGTGTTGTACTACAACAAATCTGCTTTTGAAAAAGCCGGTCTCGATCCGAACACACCGCCTGCGACCTGGCCGGAAGTTGAAACCGCTGCCAAGGCCGCACAGGCGGCGGGTTATACCTGTGGCTTTACGACAGGCTGGCAATCCTGGGTACAGTTGGAAAATTTCAGTGCATGGCACAATATTCCGTTTGGTACCAAAGCAAATGGATTTGGCGGTACCGACGCTGAGTTCGCTTTCAACAGCCCGGCACACGTTCAACACATCGGACAAATGGGTGAGTGGCAAAAAGCGAAAATCTTCGACTATGGTGGTCGTCGCTCTGATAGCGCGCCAAAGTTTTATACTCAGGAATGTGTGATGTATATGAATTCGTCCGCCGCCTATGCCGGCGTGAAATCAAATGTTAGCGAATTTGAATTTGGTGTCGGCGCGTTACCTCATTGGCCTGAGATTGCATCCAAACCACAAAACTCGATTATCGGCGGCGCGACGTTATGGGTGCTGTCGGGTCACGACGAAGAAGAATACAAATGCGCGGCGGATTTCTTTACTTATTTATCCAGCGCGGAAGTACAAGCTGACTGGCATCAATTTACCGGCTACCTGCCGATCACTCACGCTGCGGCGGACTTGACTCGTGAGCAGGGTTATTACGATGAAAATCCGGGGACGGATGTCGCTATTACGCAAATGACGACTAACGCGCCAACGGAAAACTCCAAAGGCTTGCGTTTTGGTAACTTCGTGCAAATTCGTGATGTCATTAATGAAGAACTCGAAGCCGTGTGGTCGGGTACAAAAACGGCACAAGTTGCACTGGACGATGCCGTAGCCAAAGGCAACGAGATGCTACGCAAGTTCGAGAAAGCGAACTAGATATCACTACCGTGTTTTTATTGGACTGAATAAGGGAGCTTTGGTTGTGGGAGCGGCGCCCTCGCCGCGATAGATCGGGGCTCCCTTGTTTAATCTGTCTACTGGATCGTCGTCTTGGAAAAGCGGGTTACATTCAACAACGTTAGCCTTGCATATGCACTGGTTGCGTTACAACTTGGCATCACATTTGTTTTCTTTCTCTGGCCCGCAGGTCAGGCGTTGTACCAATCCCTGCTGGTCGAAGACGCATTCGGTCTTTCCCGGGAATTCGTCTGGTTTGAGAATTTCAAGTACTTATTTGCGGACAAAAACTATCTCGGGTCATTTTATAAAACGCTGACATTCAGTGTCTGCACAACCGCGTTGTCACTCAGCGCGGCGCTGATATTGGCGGTGATGGCCGACCGGGTGCTGAAAGGTACGAATGGCTATCAAACGTTGTTGATCATGCCCTACGCTGTAGCCCCTGCTGTGGCCGGCGTGTTGTGGTTCTTCGTATTCAATCCGACCATCGGGATATTCGCTTACGCCCTGCGCCAACTCGGCATTGACTGGAATCATTTCATCAAGGGTGACCAGGCAATGATTCTAATTATCATTGCCGCCGCTTGGAAGCAAATCAGTTATAACTTTTTATTTTTTCTAGCCGGTTTACATGCGATTCCTAAATCCTTGATCGAAGCAGCCGCAATTGACGGCGCATCGCCTTGGAAGCGGTTTTGGACAGTTGTGTTTCCCTTGCTCAGCCCAACGACATTTTTTCTGTTAGTGGTTAATGTGGTTTATGCTTTTTTCGACACCTTCGGCATTGTGCATGCAACTACCGCCGGCGGCCCAGCCAAGGCGACCGAGATCATGGTCTACAAAGTATTTAATGACGGCTTTATCGGCCTGGATTTGGGCGGCTCAGCCGCACAATCCGTCGTGTTGTTACTCATCGTCGCGGCGCTCACCGTCGTACAGTTCCGCTATATCGAACGGCGGGTGCAATACTGATGGTTGAGAATCGACCATTTATTACGTTTCTCAGCCACGCGGTTTTGATTCTTGGTGTGCTCATCGTATTGATGCCGTTATGGGTAGCATTCGTTGCATCCACACATCCGCCGGAAAACATCATGACCAGCCGGGTTCCGTTGATGCCCGGCGATCAATTCATAAAAAACTATACGCAAGCGTTAACAGTAGGTGTTGATGGCGCAGGTAAAGTACCGTTAAGTCGTATGTTGTTTAATTCTACCGTCATGGCATTGTCCATTGCGATAGGAAAAATATTCATATCGATATTGTCGGCATTCGCCATCGTATATTTTCGTTTTCCGTTTCGTAAAACATGTTTCTGGATCATCTTTATGACGCTTATGCTGCCGGTAGAGGTGCGCATATTACCGACGTTTCAAGTGGTCGCGGACTTAAAAATGCTGAACACTTATGCAGGATTATCGATTCCACTCATCGCATCGGCGACTGCCACTTTTTTATTCCGGCAATTTTTTATGACCGTACCGGATGAATACCTGGAGGCGGCACGTATGGATGGTGCTGGGCCGTTAAAGTTTTTTAAAGATATTTTGTTGCCGCTGTCACGCACCAATATTGCCGCATTGTTCGTCATATTGTTTATATACGGTTGGAATCAATACCTGTGGCCGTTATTGGTTACAACCAACGAAAAATATTACACCATCGTCATGGTCATTCAGCGCATGGTGGCAGTGCCCGACGGAGAGCCTTTGTGGCATTTAATAATGGCGACCGCAATACTGGCAATGTTACCCCCGATGATTGTTGTAATTGTGATGCAACGTTTGTTTGTTAAAGGTCTGACGGAAACTGAAAAATAACATGGCCGATATTTCATTAACCAATCTTAACAAGACTTACCCGAACGGTTTTAAGGCCATTCACGACATTGATCTTGAGATCGAGCACGGTGAGTTCGTTGTTCTGGTCGGGCCCAGCGGTTGCGGGAAATCAACGCTGCTGCGCATGATCGCGGGATTGGAAACCGTAACCGACGGGGAAATCCAGATCGCGAGCCAACGCGTAAATGAACGCGAACCCGCCGAACGCGACATCGCCATGGTGTTTCAAAACTACGCGTTGTATCCACACATGACGGTGTACAACAATATGGCCTATGGGCTGCGCAACAAGGGTACGGCGCGGGATGAAATCGAACGGCGCGTGCAAGATGCGGCTAAGTTACTCGAATTATGCGAATTACTCGACCGTAAACCGCGACAACTATCCGGTGGCCAACGTCAACGCGTCGCCATGGGCCGGGCCATCGTGCGCGATCCCGTCGCGTTTTTGTTTGACGAGCCTTTGTCTAACCTCGATGCGAAATTACGCGCGCAGATGCGTTTAGAGATTAAACGATTGCAACACCGACTTGGCACGACCTCCGTGTACGTTACCCATGATCAAATAGAAGCCATGACAATGGCCGACAAATTGGTTGTGATGAACTCCGGTGCAGCCGAACAAATTGGTAACCCGATGTCGGTTTATGAGAAACCAGCAACGCAATTCGTCGCCGGATTTATTGGTTCACCCGCGATGAATTTCTTGCCGGCGAAACTTCAAAATAACGGCAATTCGGTGCAAATTGAAGGTGGACCTTGTTTAACCCTGACCGATAGTGTCAAATCAATAAATGGCAACCAATCTGTCATTGTCGGCATTCGGCCCGAGCATTTAGTCCCGATGCCCACGGGCGCAATCGGATTCGCAGTTGAGATGATAGAGGCGCTTGGTGCCGAGTCTTTAGTTCATGGCCGTTTAGCGTGTAACGGAACTGATGTCACTTTGCGTGTTGATGCCGCGACGGATATACCCAGTGAATCCGAAATCCGATTGCACGTGTCTACCGATAACCTGCATGTTTTTGATGCAGACACGGGTGAACGATTAAATTGATTTTGGTCCGAATGACCAGCAGAATACGGTCTCAACAAGAATTAGTTACATACAACCAATAGAGGAATTAAAGATGGCTACTAACGATACCTGCGTCACTATTCACCCTTATTTTGAAATTCACGACGGTAAAGTCGATGAATTTAAAGCGCTGTGCGATACCTTCGTCAACCTCACAAAAAATGAAGAAAAGTGCCATTACTATGGCTTCAGTTTCGATGGCAATAATGCACATTGCCGCGAAGGCTATGCTGACGCAGATGGATTGCTCAACCATTTAGAGAATGTTGATGCGCCACTGAAACAGGCCTTAGGGATTTCAAATTTGAGTCGCCTCGAAATACACGGCCCGGAAGCTGAATTAGCGAAGTTACGTGAGCCATTGGCCGCGCTCAGCCCGCAGTTTTATGTTTTGGAATATGGATTTCGAAATTAAAGATCAACTATTGAACGATTAACTTAGAAGAAATGTTTTATTTGGAGTTGCGTATTTGAGCTGATCCCAGAATAACTGATCGGAGGAAACCAGGATGGAATCGTTAAAAGACGCTAGTCATTTATACGAAGTTGAACGCCGTGCCTACCATGTCGAACGGTTGGATTTTCGCATTAGTGAAATACAAATTTCACCGTCACAAAAGGTGCCCTGGCATTTTCATAATCACATAAAAGATACGTTCTATGTACTAGAGGGAAAACTCAGACTATTTCTGCGCGACCCCAAAGAAGAGGTGCATTTGAATCCCGGCGAAATATATGCCGTCGCGCCACGCCGCCCGCATTTAGTTACAAACGGCGGCGATCAATCAACCACCTTCCTGGTTCTTCAAGGCATTGGCGAATACGATTACGTGCCCATTGCTTGACCGATATTTATCTGTTCACACGGTTGTCAAGTATTAATTTTCTGACCTTAAAGAAGTAGTATGGAATAAACACACCAGTTGTAAGCAGCAGAATAAAAAAGTACCACCGAAAGAATTGCCTGCGAACCGGATATTTAAACGCACTCATATAAAAAAACATTAAGTTAACGACAATCAATATGAACAGTATGCACGATGTACGTTTTGATTGTGTTCATTTAGCGATAAATAGATTGCGTATAACAAAACAACATAACCTGCTATTGCAACCAAGAACCATACATTCATAACTTTTACCTTCTAAATCCGTGACGAATCGTTCACTGGCTTAAAAGATTCCTGACGTACATCATAAAATCTCCAACTCAACGTCCCCAGCACCGACAAAACATTCCAGTTTATCGTCAATCAAAGCCTAGGTTCGGCCTTGGATAATGCCTATATTATTTTCGTGGTTTTGCAGATAAGCGTGTGAAACAAATGTCATATTGTTTTCTATCGTGTCATTAAAGTCCCAGCTGATTTGTAACAATTCCAGCCAGATTGGTGGATAACCAATACCGATGCCATAACCAAAACGCATCATGAGTTCTATTTTCGATTATTTGGAGAAACGAGTTTCTGCCTCCAAATTACTTACGGGTGTACGCGACTCAAAACCGCAAATTACGCGATACTCTTATTGAGTAGAAATTTAAATTGAACGTCCATCAAATTCGGTAAGATAAAAATGACATCGAAATCACTTAAGCAGTTACCCACTTTGGATGGGCTTAGGGCAATTGCCATCATTCTGGTACTTCTGTATCACTTGACGCCAGGTAAAAATGCGGACAAAGGGTTACAAAGTATAATCTTTAAAGTTTCTGAATTCGGATGGTCCGGTGTTGATCTATTTTTTGTACTTTCGGGATTTCTAATTACAGACTTAGTCAGAAAACTGAAAAATGAAGAGGAAACAATGCGCAGGTTTTATCGAAATAGATTTCTTAGAATTGTTCCTGTGTACATTCTAGCGCTCATTTCCGTTTTTTATGTCATACCTCTACTTACAAATTCGTATCAAGTTCCAAAAACTACTGATCAGTTAATTTACTACTTCTACATACAAAACTACTTTCCGTTAAAAATTATTGACAACGAATACGTGTTACTAGGACATTTTTGGTCCATTGCCGTCGAAATGCAGTTTTATATCCTATGGCCGGTAGTGATTTACAATTTTCGAAGTGTAACCATAGTAAAAATTGCACTTTATTTGATATTGGTTTTCGCGTTCATCCGATCAGGCTTAATCTTTAATCACACCGACTGGGGGGTCACTTTCAGCTGGACACCGTTTCGAATTGACGGGTTGTTACTCGGTTCAGTAGCGAGTGTATGGATGGCTAGTGGGCGGATAGCACCTTCCCTCTTAAATCGACTGTGGTTAATTACTGCTGTGCTCGCAATTATCGTAGCGTGGTTTATTTGGACTGGAAAAGCTACAGAAATGGTAAAAATGGGGACATGGTTAGAAAATAAAATTATACGATCAACTGTACCTTCGATTGTATCTATTTTTTTTACATTTATTCTGATTTTATCTCTACATAACAATCAGTTAACTTCATTTCTGTCTTTAAGATTATGGAAGCCAATCGCACGGTATAGCTATGGCATCTATGTAATTCACTATATGTTAATACCAACATTCTATTCTACGTTATATCGAGTATTAGAATCTTTTCAACTGTTAAGTTCAGAAATGGTTATATACGCTTACTTCCTATCATGTTCGGTAATTTCATTTGTATTGGCTTTTATTTCATATCATTTTTATGAAATTCATTTTCTAAAACTGAAACATCCAAACTAATCTATTTTTACACAAATTATTTTCAAATTTTGCAATCTCATAGTTTAAACTAAATTGTTTCTATACCTTATCAATTTATCACGCAATTTAAACTCATTTTCGGTGACTTTCCTGGTTCTTCAAGGCATTGGTGAATACGATTACGTGCCACCGGTGTAGTTCGACGCGTTTCTCTTATAGTGTTTCAAAGATATATAAGTCGTAGATAACGGAACAACGTAAACAAGAATTAGCGGCAAAATCGGCAAATACAATTTCTATCCTCGTGTATCTGTTACATACAATACCAAGGAAAGAATGAGTTGAGTTAGCAATTTCGATCTAAGTACAAGCCCGACAAAAACCGCCTCTTTAACTATACTTCCATGACCACCGTAATTATCGCGCCCTGATTCACTCAATAGTCCTGTGTCCGAACTTAGAACCCTAATGAGTATTAGGATTCCAGCTATTAGTAGAACAATGCCAAAAAAATAGTAAACACCCGTAACGATCTTAATGTGTCTAAATACGCTCGAACAATATTTCCAGGGGAAATTTCAAGCATCGTAGTAATCGGGTTCTATTTCAATCCCTAATATTTCCCGCCGGATTAAATCCAGCCCCAGGGCCGCAACGATTTGTTGAAATACAATTCGGTTGCGAGGGACAAAGAACTTGCGTGCTTTGATGTTGGAGGTAGACCCCCACGCCAGCCAGACTGTGCCAACCGGTTTATCGTCTGAACCACCTTTGGGGCCGGCTACGCCCGAGACCGCGACGCCATAATTCGCACCACTGCGTTGCAAAGCACCTGCAACCATTTCTCGCACGACAGGTTCACTAACAGCGCCGTGAGCTTCCAGCGTTGCGGGTTTAACACCCACCATTTCGGTTTTCATCTCGTTGGAATACGTCACAAAGCCCGCTTCAAACACATCGCTGGAACCGGATACCGTTGTCAAAATGGAAGCTATTAAACCACCGGTGCATGATTCCGCTGCTGTAACTGTTTTGCCCTTATTCGCTAACAATTTAACCATTGATTCGGGTAATCGAACATCGCCCTCGCTGACAATGTAGTCACCAATTTCTGTTGTTAGTTTTTCGCGCCATTGATCATGTAATTCATCATACTCGCCCACCTGGGATGTCAGTTTGACTTCCAAGGTCGGTAATCCCGCACGAAAACCCAGATCGATTTCCTTTGGCCAATCCGGAAAAGCATCGCTTATCCATTGTTGCAGGCGTGACTCGCCCAAGCCGAACACGTGAAAGCGTGACTGACGAATTTTTTTAGTATTTGGGAATCGCTCTCTCAACAAAGGCATGACATGCTCTCGCAACATCCGACGCATCTCACTCGGCACACCCGGCGTGCACGCGACCAGACAATTGTTCAATTCCATCCAGAACCCGACCGCGCTACCAAGTGCGTTAGGCAAAACAGAACATCCTGCAGGTAACAACGCTTGTTTACGATTAGCGTCGTTTAACGCACGCGCGCTACTGCTATCGCACCACTCAAGTAAATGCGCCATCGCATCTTGATGTTCGACCAGCTCAACACCTGCCGCTCCAGCTAACGCTTGCGCGGTGCGATCATCAACTGTTGGCCCCAAGCCGCCGTTAACAATGAGCACGTCTGTGATTTGCGATAATCGATCTATCTCGTTCACAAGTATTAGCAAGTCGTCGCCTACAATGACTTTGCCGTGGACTCCCAATCCTTGTTTGGCGAGCGCATGGGCGATAAACGCTGAATTACTATCGACGGTGACGCCGGTCATCAATTCATCGCCGGTCATTAAAAGCTGTATTTGCATAGAAAAGATTAGATAGTGGTTTTGTGAAACATAAAATCGCCCGCTCGTTGCCAGAATACAGGCAATAATACGTTATAATATACGTTATAACTACCCTGGAGACCCAATATGCGACTCAAAATTACAACTGTCGGTAACTCCGTCGGTGTTGTATTACCAAAAGAAATGTTAGCCAAGTTACGCGTCGCAAAAGGCGATACGCTTTTTGCCAGCGAAACCGCTGACGGCTATAAGATTACACCCTACGACGAAGAATTCGAACGCCAAATGGCAGTGGCGGAGAAGATTATGCGTGATCGCCGTAACCTCCTTAAGGAACTAGCGAAGTGAGCAAAGAGCCAACATGGATCGATAAGTCGGTTGCGAATTCGGTTCACGAACGTCAAATTGCCGAACACGGTGGTCTTTCTGGTACTCGGGATGACGGTTTGCTCGACTCCGCCCTGGCCAAACCACAACAACATTTTATCTACTCGGAGCCCACTCCGAGTGTCGCGGAACTCGCAGCGGTTTTAGCATTTGGTATCGCGCGCAATCACCCATTCGCAGATGGCAACAAACGTACTGCTGCCGTGCTTATGGAACTGTTTCTCGGATTGAACGGGTATGTTTTATTTGCGAGTGACGAAGAACTACTGGAAGTATTTCTAAAGCTTGCATCCGGTACGCTAAGTGATACCGAGTTAGGGAAACGGCTCGCCACCAAAATCGCCATTAACATCGAGAACGGTGTCCAGGAAAACAGTGCAAACTACGGCGGATAGTCGGTAGCCTTTATAAAGTACTTGTCATTGCGAACGCGGCGAAGAAATCTCTTTCACAAATATCGGCTGTCAACACTCGGCAATAAAAAATTCATAAGATAAGTCAATTTGTACTGAAAACTGAGTGCTGATCGCTACGTTCAAAATAGAAAATACCGGACTGGTTGAACCAGTCCGGTATTCGCAGTGCAACATTTTTACATTTACTGCTCTACAACCTCCTCCTTGTTATTGGCGAGTTTCAACCAATGGGTTACACGCAATTTAAGTGCAGGGCCGTGGCGATCCAATACAGACGCAATAATGATTGCCGTTGTACCAATCACCGCAAGGCTTCCCCAACTGGTCAGGTCAATGTACTGAATAACTTCTATCAATTGATTGGCCAGTCCAACAAGAAGAGTAATCGCGCCCAGAACAAGAACGAAGCGTCGACGCATCATGTAACCGGCGGTCAATATACCGATACCCGCTATCACACACAGTCCGGCAATCAACATGCTGCTGAAGATAAAAACATTAATCATAAAGCCAGCGGCTAGAACTAAAGCGGCTGCGCTAATGTACAAAGCTTGGTAACGCCCACATCGATAGGCGACGTCAGCCACCATAGCGCCAAACACAGAAACGAAGATGGGTATCAAAAGTGCCTTGTCTACGATATGTTCGATGCCATCAAATAAATTCATAGCAACGACCAACGCGACCAGCGGCGAGACCAATTCCAACACGCTACGTAACCAGTGCTCCGCCTCCAACTGGAGTGAGATATGACGCATGATGACAAATGCGGTCAAGGCGATTGTCACGACCAGAAATGCGTCGGGCTGATAAAAGAAAATACTACGTGCTAAAACGATGACAGCCGGCACGAATGGTAAAAATCGCGCAAATACGCCTTCCGGTGTACGCAACGTTAAATCATCCGTGGCCATACGCGTGATATTGATCAAAACGAACAACGCAATTGCAACGACTAGAATTCCGACATAAAAAGAACTACGAACTGGCAACAATAACGCGCTACTGGCTAACAGTAACGTCATTGCAAGGTTCTTCGACGAGCGCCGTGCCATGACCGAATAACCCAGGAATGCGACGGGTATGAGCACCGCCAGAACAGCAAGAATCGTAAACGTCATGTAACTGAGATCGGTCATTACCCAGGTCGCAAATTCCGGATAAGTGCCTAAACCACCGTCCCATTGAAACTGAGAATAAATCAATGCACCGAGTACGGTGAAGTTGGCCGGTATGGATGCCAGACTGAGTCCGAAAAACACCCTGGCGCCTTTGTTTTCTTTCAACAGAAAACTCAGGCCAAAACCACCAGCGGCCAATAGCACGGTTTGCGCTAACAGAATAAAACATCTAACGGTATCGTTTGTCGAATCCCAGCCTTGCAGCAGGAAAACGGACATGGATGCGACCATGACGGACGCACCCAAAAACCGCAGTATTTGCGAAACACTCGCGAATTGACTTATGGCGGACAAAACCTGTGACTTTTCTTCGGTCACCTCAATCTGATCCGGTCGAATGGTGTCGGTCATACTATTCATTGTGTTTGTACTCCTCGTCATCGAGTAATGCTTCCAGTTCAATACGCAATGCATCTTTGTCTTCTTCCTCAACGAAATCGGTTTCCAGAGAATCCACTGACGAATCTGCACCGGCTGAAAATTCCGTTTCGGTTACCATGATTTCCCAACGATCGAAAATTTCATCGACATCACCAATGCCGGAACCTTCAATCTGACTAATCACCCGAGATGCTTCCGCAGCCGATTGACGTGAACGCATCATATTGCGTTGCTGTGTAATCTCTTGCATACGCGATTCAATCTTTTCGAGATTGCCCGATACTTTGCGTTCGAGCTCGACGTGCTTTGCCAACGACGCTTTGATATTTTTGATTTGATCGGCACAGGCTTTACGCCGTTGCACACACTGCAACGCTTTTGCTTCGTCTGTCTTCGCCGTTCGTTTTGCCCGCTCGGTCCAGGACTTTTCAGACGTTTCGAGTTCGACGAGTTTGGCTTTTAGCTTCTCGCCATCTTTGCGCACCCGAGCAAGCCGAACCCGGGCGCTTGCCGCCGCATGTTGCGTGTCCTTAATCATTGCGTCGACCACAGCGTCATGATTCTCGACACGTGTGACGGCTTTATCCACGGTGGATACGACGGTTGCGGTAATTCGGTTAAATAAACCCATGTTGATCTCCTGTTTGAATAAATGGAGATCGCAGTGTCTCTATGAGTCTACTTTTACGCAACTAATACGGTAAAAGTAGGATTATTCGAGATTATGGGTAACCTATATCGATACTTTTATATACAAACATCATCCACCAGGCCCGCCCTGATATGCTCGACACACATACGCTTCCCATACATAAATTATTACTTTCATTTCCGGACTACAGTCAAGTTGACATTCGTCCTGCATGAAAGTCATTCGACACATTATCGGAATACCCACAAGAAAGATTACTCAAACCCCTGACCCGAATGATGCGAGAGTTACTGCCTTCCCTTAACAATCTGCCTGTTTTTTATACGGTTGCGGTTAGCCTGTTTTTGATGCTGCTGATTGCAGGCATCAGTCTTTACCAAAGAGTGTTCGACGATTCGACTTCGCAACAAACATTGTTTTGGTCGAAGTTAGTCGTGAGTATTCCATTGCTCGTGCTAGGTGCCGTATGGACTTATCTCGGCGCGTATACATTAGGCTTCGTCGCACTCCTTGGTGGCACTCTGATATTTTTCCTGTTAGCACTCGCGTGTATTTTTATCTATGCGATAACAACCTGGGGGCTAATTCGCTGGATTCGCAATAAACGCTTGGGTGACATAAGCGTCATTATTGTCGTCGTCACATTCGCCACTATCATCTACTCCTATCAACGGGCTTATCTATGTGAACCACTCGCCCATAGCGGTTATGGTTTTGCCCAACTATGTACCGCAAAGCTTTACGAAACTGGGACTGGCGGAGTAGTTGCCCGCCGTGCAACGGCACGAGATTGGTATCGCGATGCAGCGCATAGTGGTTAT
>Ga0224508_10001066_pt1 | contig 25111 bp, 22 predicted proteins | sample SF_Jan12_sed_USG_4_FD_170157 | JGI IMG/M metagenome (GOLD analysis project Ga0224508, IMG submission 170157) | Sediment microbial communities from San Francisco Bay, California, United States - SF_Jan12_sed_USGS_21 | ecosystem: Environmental > Aquatic > Marine > Sediment | place: USA... | reverse complement strand
CCAGTTGAGAGATAGCCGCAATGCACTGCTTCGCAATCACCGCCATCTGGGGCGCCCGTCTCTCGATCCTTCGGATGACCGCAAGGCCGTCAGCTCGGGTCACCTCCCTCATGGGCAGCGATCCGATGTGAGGGTACACGTCTCGTTCCAGTAGCCGTTCCCGCTGGCGGTAGGTTCGGTGTGTCCAATGCCGCTTGCAGGACTTCAGCCATTCTTGGGCGACGGCCTTGAAGGTGTTCGCGTTCTCATGAATGGCCCTTAGCCGTGCTCGCTTCCGTTCATGGGCCGGATGAATGCCTTGCTTGACGAGCTTTCGTGCGTCGTCCCGAGCCTCCCGCGCATCCTTCAGCGACACCTCTGGGTACGCCCCAATGGCGTAGAGATTCTCCTTGCCATCCAGACGGTACCTGTAGCGCCATAGGCGGCTCCCCGTCGGCTGAACTTCAAGGACTAGGCCACCGCCATCTGTTAGGCGATAAAGCTTCTCAGACGGCGTCAGAGAGCGTATGCGGGTAGATGTCAAAGGCATGGTATTCGGAAGTTGCCAATCTACCCGCAACCATACCCGCATTCGTATCGGATCTCCAGAGACTCTCTAGACCTCTGTAGACCCTATAAATACTGACCTTACAAGCGGTTCTGGACTTCTCTGGACTCTCCGGGACGGGAAAATTGATTATCGGACACAACCACCCCTCGGGCGTCTCGGAGCCGAGCGAAGCAGATCGCGGGATCACCCTTAAGCTGGGTCGCGCCCTCGCCCTGGTCGATATTCGTTTGCTGGACCATCTGGTCGTCAGCCGGGATGGGCACGTGTCCCTCGCCGAGCTCGGCTGGATATAGGGGTCTCAACGAATGCGCTGTCAAACAGCACGTCTGCGCACCTACCTGATGTGAAGATCCAGCTGGAGGCCCCCGCCCGCGCGGAGGGCATCGAGGTAGTCGGCCCACCACTGCATCATGAGCCTGCCGGCCTCATCCTGCCCGGTTGATCCTTGAGATCGGACGCTTGAATAGCCGAGCTGCCTGTCCAGAACGTCTCGCGGATACCCCGCCTCCGCCAGAATGGCCCGTCCCGTTAACCGGATCCCATAGGGCGTGAGCGTCCCCGCATACCCCATATTCGCGAACGCTTTGATCAATAGCGATTGTGCCGCATGGCGCTCAGGATCCAGCCGGTTGGGAATCAGGAAATCGGACTCTCCCGTCGCCGCGCGAAGCTCGCTGAGCAGGCTCACCGTCTGCATCGACAGCGGCACCGGGTGGGACCCTGGCGGATGCATCCTGCTCTGCGGAATGGACCAGAGCGCCCGTTCGAGATCGAATTCCTCCCACCGGGACCACAGCACCGCCTTCGGCCTCGCCAGGGTCAGCCAGAGCAGCCGTATCGCCGCCTTCGTGTGTCGTCGGCCAGGGTAGCGATCGAGCGCATCCAGGAACTTTGGAATCTGACTGGAGCTCAGCAGGCGTGTGGGTTCTTTCGGGGCCTCGCTGAACGTCGTTTTCAGCGAATAGGCGAGGTCGTTCTCGCTCCGCTCAGTGGCAATGGCGAAACGCGATATCGCCGCCACGCACTGCCTCGCGAGCAACGCCGTTTGCGGCGCCCGGCCGTGGATTCGCTTCAGCGCGGGACGGCAGTGGGCAACCGTCAACTGAGTCATGGGCAGATCACCCACGCTGGGCAGGATATCCCGCTCGAGGAGTCGGCTTCGCTGTTGAAAGCTCCGCGAAGTCCAGCGGCCCTTATTGGCCTCGAGCCATTCCCTGGCGACCGTGCCGAAGGTATCGGCGCCCTCGGGACGGGCTGCCACGCGCGTGGCCTGCCGCCGATGGGCGGGATGAATCCCCCGCTCCACCAGCTCTCGGGCCGCGTCCCGGGCCTCCCTGGCGGCCTTCAGCGACATCTCCGGAAACGAGCCGATCGCGAACACGTTCTCCCTGCCGTCAATCCGATATCTGTATCGCCACAGACACGAACCGGAGGGTCGAACCTCCAAGCTGAGGCCACCGCCATCGGTAATGCGACTGGGCTTGTTCTGGGTGTTGAGAAAACGTATTCGCGTTCCGGACAGCTTCACGACGACGGATATTTATTCTTGTATACCCGCAACGATACCCGCACCCACAGGTGATCACCAGAACAGCAACGAGGCTCGTGAAAGCCTTGCCTGTAAAGGGTTTCAGCATTTGACATAACCTTCTGCCGTGCGCCGTCGGTGCCGATGTGATTCGCTGGAACAAACATCCCTCGAGGTTCGCGAAGACTCGTCTCGCGGTTCCGAGCAGCCGCTCGAAGCGCTCCTCGCACCCCCTTGGGACGGCTCCGCCAGGTTGACCCACCGCCGGGTGTGACGCCTCTCCGGGCACAGGCGAGGCTGGATCCGAGCCCGCTCAGCAGGTATAGTGCGCGGCCTCATTATCCGAGGCCTGACAGGATCCTGCCCATGTCCAGAGTCTGCCAAGTGACCGGGAAACGCCCGATGGCGGGGAACAACGTGTCCCACGCCCATAACAAGACCCGGCGGCGTTTCCTGCCCAACCTTCACACCCAGAGATTCTGGCTCGAGACCGAGCGGCGCTTTGTCAAGCTCAAGGTCTCCCACAAGGGCCTGCGGATCATCGACAAGCTCGGCATCGAGCAGGTCGTGAAGAACCTTCGCCGACGGGGCGAGAAAATTTAGGGGATAAGCTAATGAGAGAGAAGATTCGGCTCATGTCCTCTGCGGGGACCGGACACTACTACACGACGACCAAGAACAAGCGCCTTCACCCGGAGAAGATGGAGGTCAAAAAGTACGACCCCAGAGTGCGCAAACACGTCATCTACAAAGAGACCAAGATCAAGTAACGCCCGGATCCCGGGGGTCCAAACGGGCAGGCTGGGTCGGCTCAGCCGCGTGACCGTTGGCTAGACAGCGGGCTGGGGAACGGGGCGAAAAGACTGAAGATACGCCGCAAACTCCTCGAGTGCCTGAATGCCGCTCTCCTCCGCTCGAGCACACCAGGTCTTCAAGTCGGCCAGTAGCCGCTCGTTACTGGTGTGAGCGCCTTCCCAGAGCTCGCGAAGCTCGTTACGGAACTGCACCACCGTTTTCAGGCTGGGGTGGTTGTCCATCAGCTCCACCAGCCCCTCCCGGGAGACCTGGTCCAGTAGGCCGGGAGGCCGGCCGATCCACGATTTTGCTCTGCGTATCAGGGTGTTAGCGTTGTCTCCCAAATGCTCGATCTCCCGGCGAAGGACGGGAACCGTCACACTCTGACTGTAGTGGCGCAGCACATGCATGCGATTGATCAGGATCGCCCGCAAGGCATCCAGATCAGGCGTCGTGCGCTCTTCCACCAACTCCGGGGACGGTGCAACCCGGCGAATCCTTGCGAGCCCCAGTAGCGAGAAGAGCCTCAGATGCAACCAGCCCATGTCCACCTCCCACGGACGGTGAGAGAATCTTGCCGAGCTGGGAAATGCATGATGATTGTTGTGCAGTTCTTCGCCGGCCACGAATAAGGCGAATGGCCAGAGATTGGTCGACGCGTCATCAGTTTCGAAGTTTCGATACCCCTTGGCATGGGACAGCCCGTTGATGACCCCCGCGGCGAGCAACGGCATGGTGGTCAGTTGGATCGCGTACATGAGTATTCCGGCCCCTCCGAACAAGAAGAGGTCCACGAAGAAAAGCAACGTGATTCCCATATTCGGCCGACGGCTGTACACGTGTCGTTCCAGCCAATCATCAGGTGTGCCTCGCCCGTATTTGTCGAGCGTCTCGCGGTTGCGAGCCTCTTCGCGATAGAGCTCCGCGCCTCGCAAGAGCACGGTCTTGAGGCCAAAGATCTGCGGGCTGTGGGGGTCACCTTCCGTTTCGCACATGGCGTGGTGCTTGCGATGCACGGCAACCCACTCCTTGGTCACGGAGCCGGTATTCATCCATAGCCAGAAGCGGAAGAAATGCCGCAGGACCGGATGCAGGTCCACCGACCTGTGGGCCTGCTCACGATGGTAGAAAAGGGTGATACCGATCAACGTGATGTGGACCATCACGAGCGCGGCCGCCACATGACCCCATAAGCCGAGATTCAGAAAACCATAGTAATGATCGAAGATGAATTGCACGGGTGGGGCCTGCATGGAAGGGGGAACCAAGAGACTATAGCTTACGGCTGAGCCTACTCCAAGGCAGCACGCAGGCTCGTGCGCCAGGTCACGAAAGGGGCCTGTAGCGACGCGGCCTGGGGCCGCGTAAGCTCCGTGCATGCCCGAGCTGCCGGAAGTAGAGACCACGCGTCGGGGGCTGGCCCCCCTCGTTGTTGGAAAGACCATCGCGGCGGTCGCGGTGCGTGAGCGACGGCTTCGTTGGCCTGTCCAGTCCTCGCTCCCCGATCGACTCCAGAACCAACCGGTCACGGCGCTTTCCAGGCGTGGGAAATACCTGCTGATGTCGACGACCGGGGGCACGCTGCTCCTGCATTTGGGCATGTCCGGGAGCCTTCGGTACCTCGCTGCCCCCACCCACCCCTCGAAACACGACCACGTGGATCTGAACTTCTCTTCGGGGGAAGTGCTTCGTTTCAACGATCCGCGCCGTTTCGGGAGCCTTCATTTCTCTACCGAGCCCGAGCAGCACTGGCTGCTCAAGCACATGGGTCCCGAGCCGCTCGGCCCCGACTTCACCGGCGAATACCTCTGGAGAGCCTCCAGGCGCCGCCGTGTCGGGGTCAAGCAGTTCCTGATGAATGCTCGAGTCGTTGCTGGTGTTGGCAACATATACGCCAATGAGTCACTGTTCCGAGCAGGCATACACCCGACCCGCCCGGCCGGACGAATATCGCGCGAGCGCCTGGACGGCCTGGTCCGCGAGGTACGGGCAGTATTGAAGGATGCCATCCGGGCCGGTGGCACCACGCTTAAGGATTTCGTCGGCGGTGACGGGCGGCCGGGGTACTTCCAGCTCTCGCTGGACGTCTACGACCGGGCGGGAGAAAGTTGCCCCCGCTGCGACAAGCCGATTACGGCTCGCACCATCGGCCAGCGGGCAACCTACTACTGCTCGAGCTGCCAGCGTTAACCCGAACGGCTTAGCCGCCGCCGGGGCGTTGAGGACTACGCCGGCCTTAAGGCTCGAAGAAGCGTGGCTCGCCGACGCCGCGAGGATCCGAAGCCGCATCCACGGTGCTCGGCCACCGTTAGCTCCGGCGATCAGTCGCCTATGGCGAGGCCCTCGCGGCGCGGATCCACACCGCCCGATAGGCGCGATCCCTCCTCTCGGTAGTCGACGACGATGCCGTGCAGACCGCTGTTGAGATTTCTTTCGACGACGTCATGCCCGAGCGCTCGCAGCGCGTCGGCGTACGCGAGCAGATCGCTGCCTTCCTCGAGCTCGATCGGCTCATCGCGCGCTACAAAGTGTGGCGCGGCGACGGCGGCTTCAATGTCGAGGCCCCAGTCGAGCACACCGATGAGAGCCTGAACAACGAAATTGATGATGCGCGTGCCACCCGGCGAGCCGATCAGCACCCGCAGACGGCCCCGCTCGTCGAGCACGATCGTCGGACTCATGCTGCTCAGCGGCCGCTTGCCGGCAGCCGCGGCGTTCGCGACGGGCCGCCCGCCCGCGGCAGGCTCGAAGGAAAAATCCGTGAGCTGGTTATTGAGAATGAAGCCCCCAACCATGAGCTGGCTGCCGAAGGCGCCCTGCACACTGCTCGTCATCGAAACCGCATCACCCCAGCGGTCGACAATCGACAAATGGCTCGTCGACGTGAGCTCGGTCAGCGCGCTCGGCGCGTAGTCGAGACCGACCGGGGTGGCCGGGATACCGTGCATCACCGTGTCCAGCGCCGCCGCCGGATCGATGAGCGCCGCTCGCGCTTGGAGATACGCCGGGCTCAAGAGTTCCGCGGCCGGTGCAGCCACGAAATCGGGATCGCCGAGATAGTAGTTGCGATCGGCGAATGCGAGCCGGCTCGCTTCCGAGACGAGATGAATCGCGGTGACCGCGTCGTCGGAGAGCGCTGGCAAATCGAACGTCGCGAGCATGCCCAGGATCTGCTGCACGGCTACACCGCCCGACGAAGGCGGGCGCGGGCCGCATACGCGCCATTGCCGATACGGCGTGCACAGCGGCGCGACGCGCTCGGCTCGATATGAGGCGAGATCGGCAAGCGTCATGCGCCCAGCCAGCACGGCATTGTCAGTGACTGCGTCGACGATCGCCTCGGCAAGCGGGCCACGATACATGGCCTCGGCACCCTCACGCGCCAGCAACCGCAGCGTCGCTGCATACTCGAGATTGATCAGCCTATGCCCGGTAACGTGGGCCTCGCCGTCGGCATCGTAATAGTGAGACTTGAACGCTTCGGCGCGCGCTGAGTTCTTGAACCAATCGAGCAGGAAATACAACCGCGGCGATACGTCGAACCCCAGCTCGGCGAGCTCGATGGCAGGCACGAACAGATCCGCCCAAGGCAAGCGGCCGTGCTCGGCATGGGCGAGCTCGAGCATACGCATGACCCCCGGGACGCCCACCGACAATCCGCCGAAGCCAACCTCCGCGAAGGAGCGCTCGTTGCCGCGCGAGTCGAGAAACATGTCGGGCGTCGCAGCCGCCGGTGCCGCTTCGCGGCCCTGATAGGCAGCGACCTCGGCCGCCATCGTGCCGTCTTCGGGCGCATCGAAGTGCAGCAGGAACGCGCCGCCGCCGATACCCGACGACTGTGGCTCGACGAGCGAGAGCACGAGCTGCACCGCGATTGCAGCGTCTACGGCACTGCCGCCGGCACGTAGTATGCGAATGCCCGCCTCGCTCGCGTGCGGGTTGGCGGCCACGACCATCTGCGACTCGGCACGAACCGGCTCGGCCGCGGCGTACCACGGCGCCGTTCCGGCCACGGCGAAGCTGAGCAAGCCGAGCCAAATCGAAGCAGCGTGCATACGAAGTCGTATCGCGTTCATCCTCGTCCCTGGAACTTATCCTTTAATGCAGTCTCGGCTGAAACCCCTCGCATCAGTGTCCATATATCGTCCTGAGCGCTTCGGCAACGTGGGGATGGACGAAAGCAGAAATATCGCCTCCAAGCTGGGCGACCTCTCGCACCAGGCTCGAGGAGATGAACGTAAAATGCTCGGTGGGTGTCAGGAACACCGTCTCGACCTGTTCCGTCAAATGGCGATTCATCGTTGCCAGCTGGAACTCGTACTCGAAGTCGGAAACGGCGCGGAGCCCGCGGAGGATGGCCTGCAGGCCATTCTCTCGCGCGAAATCGACGGTCAGCCCATCGTAACCCGTCACCACGACGCCTGATACGCCCTCGAGCGCCCGTGCCGCGAGCTCCACCCGCTCCTCCAGCGAGAACAGGGGTGTCTTCCCCGGACTCGCCGCGATCGCTACAACGACCTTATCGAACAGCACGGCGGCCCGCCGCACCAGGTCCTCATGCCCGCGCGTGAAGGGGTCAAAGGTCCCCGGGTAGACAGCGCCAACACTCATCGCAAAGACGGGCCCAAGCTGAAGATTGGCGCATTCTACGCTCGTGCGCGTGCCAGCGTCAGTTCTCGAGTCTCAAAAGCCCGAAGGCCACGCTCCCGGCGCGGCCACGCTTCATGACGCTCGCACCCGGCACGCGGGCAGTCACATCGTCCAATGGGTTCGCGCCCCGCTGCGCCGGTCGCTCCACGTAGACAAGGTTCTCGCGCGCCACCCACGCGGACAGTTTCCGCAGGACCCCTGCCAGATCCATCTCGTAAGGCGGGTCGGTGAACACGATATCGAACAGCTTGGCTGGGGGGCGCTCGATCACGTCCAACGCGTTGGCCTCGATGAGCCGGGCGTTGGCTCCGAGATCCGCTATTCGCTCTTCGAGCGCAGCCACGAGCGCGGGGGAGCGCTCGATCAGCCAAGCCTCTTCGGCCCCGCGGGAGAGCGCCTCGAGTCCGAGTACCCCCGTGCCTGCGAATAGATCCAGGCAGCGCGAGCCGGGGATCACGCCATTCAACCAGTTGAACAGCGTTTCCCGCACGCGATCGGGCGTCGGGCGCACCGAAGTGCGCGCGGGGACCTGGATTCTACGGCCCCGCCATTCCCCACCGATGATGCGTACACCATCGGAACCACGCGTACGGCCCTGCTGCATAGACAACCCCGTGGGATCAGCGTTGAGGAAGGAGCACGGCCCAGTATAATCCTGCGGCGCCGCAGCGCCCCGAAGGCCGCGCAGGAATGCGAGCCACCACTTATGACCTCATCCCAATCATCACAGCCAGGCGCCTCTGGACTCCTGGACAAGCTCAGGTCCACCGTAAACCGGGGCAAGGCCTGGCTCGGCTCCGATCTGCGTTCGTTGTTTCGGGATTCCCGGGACGAGGAGGCGCTCGAGGAGCTGGAGACCCGGCTGCTCTTAGCGGACGTTGGCGTGAATGCCACCAGCTGGCTTCTCGAGGAGCTCAAGCGGGTGGCGACCCGCAGAGGCGGGGATCAAACGAGCATTACCGATGCGCTTCAGAGCCATGTACTCGAGCTACTTCAAACGGTCGAGCAACCCTTCGTTCTCGACTCCACACATCGACCTTTCGTGGTGCTCATGGTTGGGGTCAACGGAGCGGGAAAGACCACGACAATTGGCAAGCTGGCGTCTCGGCTGTCCAGGGGCGGGAATTCGGTCATGCTGGCCGCCGGCGACACGTTTCGAGCGGGCGCCATCGAGCAGGTGTCAGAATGGGGTGAGCGTACGGGCTCGAGCGTCATCGCCCAGTCGGCGGGGGCCGACCCCGCTGCGGTGATGTTTGACGCGTTCGAATCTGCGCGGGCTCGCAATGTGGACGTGCTACTCGCGGATACCGCCGGCCGGCTTCACACGGCCGCCGGTTTGATGGACCAACTCAAGAAAATCAACCGCGTGATGGCGCGCGTCGATCCCACGGCACCTCATGAGACGCTACTGGTACTCGATGCCACTCAGGGTCAGAATGCTTTGACACAGGCCAGGGAATTCAATGACGCGCTCGGCGTGACCGGCCTGGTGATAACGAAGCTGGACGGCACGGCAAAGGGAGGCATACTGCTGGCCATCGCACGGGAACTGGGCCTGCCCGTCAGGTTCCTGTCCATGGGCGAGGACGTCGCAGACCTGTACCCTTTCGAGGCCCGGGCGTTTACGAAGGCTCTATTCACGGAACCGGGCCAATGATTCGTTTCGAGAATGTTGGAAAACGTTACCCAGCCGGGAAGGAGGCGCTCTCCGGCGTCAGCTTCCGTCTGGAAAAAGGAGAGATGGCGTTTCTCACTGGTCCTTCCGGGGCCGGCAAGAGCACCCTTCTGAAACTGGTGGCTCTGATCGAGCGACCGACGCGGGGAACAGTGCTCGTCGGAAATAGGAACACCTCACGCATTGCCCGCAGACACATTCCGTATTTTCGCCGACGAATCGGCATCGTATTCCAGGACCACAAGCTTCTGAATGACCGAACGGTATTTGACAACGTGGCCCTGCCCCTGCTGATCGCTTCCCTGAGACGTCGCGAGCTGGAGCGCCGGGTACGCGCCGCTCTGGACCAGGTGGGCCTATTGGAGTACGAGAAGACCTCGCCGGCGTCGTTGTCCACGGGGGAGCAGCAGCGTGTTGGAATCGCCAGAGCCGTGGCCAGCAGGCCGGACTTGGTTATAGCCGACGAGCCAACCGGTAATCTGGATCCGGAGCTATCTCTGGATATCATGAGGCTGTTCGAACGCTTCAACGAAGTTGGCGTGACGTTGCTCATCGCAACTCACGACCTGGAGCTGATAGAGAAGCTCGAGCACCGCCGACTTCGCCTCGAGCAGGGAAAGGTCGTGGAAGAGCCCCACTGGGACACGACCTGAGTCGTCAGAATGGATGCGATCACCCGTTACCTGTCGCTACATGTCCAGAACCTCGCCGGCGCGCTCGGTCGGCTCGCTCGCCAGCCTTTCGGGAGCCTGATGACGATTGCCGTGATCGCGATCGCCCTGGCGTTGCCCGCGGGGCTACGGGTCATGGTCAACAATGTGCGCGTCTTGAGTGGGTCCTGGGAAGCGGCAGTGGACTTCACCGTCTACCTGGAAATGAGCGTGGACGAAGAGCGTGCCCGCGCGCTGGCGCGCGGGATCGAGGAACGGTCTGATGTGAGCCGAGCCGTGCTGGTCAACCGCGCGGATGCGCTGGCGGACTTCCGAGCGTACTCCGGGTTCGGGGAGGCGCTGGATGCCCTGGAAGAAAACCCGCTCCCGAACGCACTCGTCGTTCGCCCGGCTGGCGGGACCCGGAGTGACGTCGAGGCGCTCGCAAGCGACCTCGATGCGATGGAAGAAACGGCCCTGGTGCAGTTGGACACCGAGTGGGTGGAGCGCCTGCGTTCGATGCTGGAGCTTGCGCGGCGGGTAGTCGACATTGCCACCGTGCTGCTCGGCGCGGCGGTGATTATCGTCATCGGCAACACCATCCGGCTGGAGATCAACAACCGCAGAGATGAAATAGAGGTCGTCAAGCTGGTCGGGGGCAGCGATGGCTATGTCCGGCGGCCGTTCCTCTATCTGGGCTTGTGCTACGGGCTCGGCGGCGGGTTGGTCGCAGCCGTTACCATCGTCGCGGGCCTCGGCCTCATCAGCTCGCCCGCCCGGTCTCTGGCCGAGCTCTATGACTCGGGCTACCGTCTCGTGGGGCTCAGCGCCGGGCAGACAGGACTGCTGCTTGGTGCCGGCGCGATACTCGGCTGGGCCGGCGCCGTGATTGCCACAGCACGCCACCTCCGCGATATAGAGCCTACTTAACTTTCTGTTTTCACGATACTTTCGTCCTCGCGAACCGGGAACTAACGGGCTCCTTAGCACTCTAATCTTCGGAGTGCTAATATTCGCCGCTGGAAAAAGGATGACTGTTTTGACGACTGCCATTGCTCTCAGAGATAGCGAGCTCATGCTCGGTGGACCGATCGGAAGCCTGGATCATTACATCCAGGCGGTAAGCGGTGTTCCTATCCTGACCAAAGAGGAAGAGCTCGAGCTCGCCACGCGACTGCGCGAGAACGACGATCTCGAGGCAGCCCAGCAGCTGATTCTCTCCCACCTGAGATTCGTAGTGCATATCGCCCGCGGCTACTCGGGCTACGGGCTCCCACTGGGAGACCTCATTCAAGAAGGCAACGTCGGCTTGATGAAAGCCGTCAAGCGGTTCGACCCGAAGTTCGGAGTCAGGCTGGTATCTTTCGCCGTACATTGGATACGCGCGGAGATTCATGAGTACGTCCTAAAGAACTGGCGGCTCGTGAAAATCGCGACGACCAAAGCGCAGCGGAAGCTGTTCTTCAATCTGAGGAAGGCGAAGAAGAATCTTGGCTGGCTGTCCAAAGCCGAAACAGAAGCAGTCGCGGACGATCTCGGCGTCAATGCGGCCGAGGTGAACCGGATGGAGCAGCGGCTCGCCGGGCGTGACGTCTCCTACGACACAAGCTCGACCGACGATGAGGACTATGCGCCGGTCGCTTACCTACCCAGCCCCAACGGCGACCCTGCGGAAATGATAGAGCAGGCGGATTGGGAGTCCGACTCCAACGATCGGCTGGCTCATGCGCTGGCCGAGCTGGACGATCGAAGCAGGGATATCGTCGCGCGTCGCTGGTTGGGGGAGAAGAAGACGACCCTGCACGAGCTGGCCGCCGAGTATGAGGTTTCCGCCGAGCGCATCCGGCAGATCGAAGCCAACGCGATGGGCAAGCTCAGGGGCTTCATGACCGCCTAAGTCGAAACGGGGACACGAAATGGGGACATTCCTCTTTTCAGGGTCGACGAAAAAGAGTGCCCCCGCTTCCTCGCGCTATCAGGTCACCGTAATCGGAACCAGGGTCAACTCCACACGCCGGTTGAGCTGACGACCCGATTGGGTGTCGTTACTGGCGATCGGGCGTGACTCTCCCAACCCGACTTCGATGATGCGCTCCGGTATGACGCCGCGGTTCACAACGTAGGTACTGACGCTGGCCGCTCGGCGCATCGACAAAGCCTGGTTATACGCGTCGGTACCGGTGCTGTCGGTGTGCCCTGCGACCTCGACCACCGTTTGATCGAACTCATCGATCACCTTGCTGACGGAATCGAGAATTGCGAAGAAACTTGCATTCAGATCCGCACTGTCGGTCGCAAACGTGATGTTCCCCGGCATGTTCAACGTGATGTTGTCACCCATCCGGGTCACGCTTACGCCGGTGCCCTCGAGCTCCGCCCGAAGCTTCGCCTCCTGACGATCCTGGTAGTAGCCCACCGCACCCCCGGCCAGGGCACCGATCCCGGCGCCCGCCAGCGCCCTCTGTTTGCGCTCCATGGACCCGTCACCGGTAACGAGGCCGACGACAGCACCGGAAATCGCGCCGATCACCGCACCGCGCTGGGCCCTCGCGGTCTTCTCCTCCCGCGTATAAGGATCCAGCGTCGTGCATGCCGATGAGAACAATGCCGCGATGCACACCAGGCTCGTGGCCCTTCCAATATTCCCTATTGTCATAATCCATACCTCCCGTTGGCGCACCTGCGCGCAGGCAGGGCGGTATGATGCCCGTGCGGAGCTGAACAGAAGATGACCGGGATCACGAGTTTTGCGCTCGGTAGTGGAGCGAACCATCATGGAGCATCGCCTTGAGTAGTCGGAAGGGCGCCTGGCAGACGCTCGAAACCACGACGGTCTACGACAATCCGTGGATTCGTGTGGAAGAGCACCAGGTCATCAATCCATCGGGAGGGGAGAACCTGTATGGCAAGGTTTGCTTCAAGAACCGCGCCGTGGCCATCCTCGCGCTGGATACGGATGACCAGATCTATCTCGTCGGCCAGCATCGCTACACTCTGAATGAGTACTCCTGGGAGCTGCCGATGGGGGGTGCCCCGCTGACCGAGGATCTCCTCGAGGCGGCTCAGCGAGAACTGAAGGAGGAAACAGGTCTAACGGCGGCGCGCTGGGAGCAAGTCATGCGCCTGCACCTCTCCAACTCGATCTCCGATGAGATCGGTGTCGTCTATCTGGCGCAGGAGCTGACCCAGGGGCAAACCGAGTTCGAGGATACCGAGGACTTGAGTATCAAGAGACTCCCTTTCTCCGAGGCGCTGGACTGGGTCCTGGAAGGCCGCATTACGGATGCTCCCTCGGCCGCGGGTATCTTGGGACTCTGGGCACGACGCCAGCGTGCACCAGAAGAAAGCCAAGGGCCGTCGCGCTGAGATTGTACCGATGAACTCCGGAAAGCTGATCGCCGTCGTCGAAGATGAAGTTGCGATTCGCGACAACTATCTCGCGGCACTCAAGAGACAGGGGTATCGCGTGGCCGCCTACTCGACTCGCAGAGACGCTCTTTCCGCTTTCGCGGATCACCTCCCGGACCTCGTGATCATCGACATCAACCTGGGCGACGAGGTCGAGGGCGGTTTCGAGCTGTGCCGCGAGTTGCGGGCTCGAGCGGCGCACTTACCCATCATTTTCCTGACCGCACGCGAGAGTGAGCTGGACGCGGTCTCCGGCCTGAGACTGGGTGCCGATGACTATCTCAGCAAGCGCATCAGCCTCGAGCATCTCCTGGCCAGGGTGACCGCCTTGCTGAGACGGGTGGAGGCGTTGACGTCCACGGAAACGCAAGCGCAGCTCTTGAGCAGAGGCTCTCTGGAGCTCGATCTCGACCGCATCACGGCATCCTGGAAGGGGACTCCGGTGCCCCTCACACTGACAGAGTTCTGGGTCGTGCACGCCCTGGCCAAGCACCCGGGCCATGTTCGAACCCGCGAGCAACTGATGGCGGCGGCCAATGTGGTCCTGGATGACGGTAGCGTGACCTCACAGATAAAACGGATCCGGGCGAAGTTCGCAGCGGTCGATGCGGCGTTCTCGGCGATCGACACCGTTTACGGCATGGGCTATCGCTGGGTCAGCGAGCAGGACGCTGCGCGGGGCTGATCATGTCACTACGAATTCAACTGCTGGGCCTGGGGCTGCTCACGCTGGCGCTGCCGTGGGCGGGATACCGCTACGTGCAGGAGCTCGAAGGCGCGTTGCGATCCGGGCTCGAGCAATCTCTTCTCGCCAGCGCCGGCACCATGGCAGCGGCGCTGGGCGATCAGGAGCTGGGCCTTTCCTCAGCCAACCCGTCCGCCGACGCGGAGCACACGATCTACGCACATCCGCTGGGCGCTCAGCCGCTCCTGGACGGGTACCGGGACGACTGGAATACACCGGACGCAACCAGTGTCCCGATCGGGAGCGGAGGACGGTTCTGGCTTGGACTGCACGATCGCACCTTGTATCTGTTTCTCAGCGTCGTCGATCGAGCGCTCGTCTATCAGACCGCGCCCGGCGAGACACCCTATGGGGACAGGGTACTGCTGCTCACGGAAGCCGAGGAGCTGCGTTGGCTGTTACTCCACTCGGCGGCACCGGGCGCCCTCAGGGCCCAGCGGACAGAGGCGCCACTCTTCGCGCCAACGGGCGATTACGAGGCGCGCGTGCTCGGATTCTGGCGGGAAACTCAAAACGGTTTTGCCGTAGAGGCCCGGTTACCCCTCGACCTCGCGGGTCGGCGACTCGGTCTGTCGGTGGTAAACGTGAATCCCGCCGCGAGCGTCGGTATGCCCTATCAAGTGGCCGTGGAGAGTTCCTGGGGGGAAGGCGCCAAGCCGGGGCTCTTGCTCTACCGACCGACGAGCCTCGATGAGATCGCCAGGCGGTTCGAACAGCCTGGCAGACGGCTGAGGGTTGTCGACACCGATGGCTGGGTGCTATTCGATGGAGGCGCCATCGACCCGCTGTCGGCGACATTCGACGACGTCGAGCTCGGCCTCGCGGAACGCTTTTTTCGGCTCGTTCTCCGGCGAGACGATCCGCCGTACGACGATGTCGAACGCCCCCCGGGGCGACTGGCCGATACGATCCTGCGCGCCGCGCTGGTGGGGGACTCTGTGACCGCCTGGTATGCACGCGGGCGGGAGGCAAGCGCTGTCGTCGCCGCCTCGGTCCCCATCTCTCGCGGCACGGCGCAGGTCGGCGCAGTGATCCTGGAACAGGGTAGCGACTCGATTCTGACCCTGACGAACGGAGCATTGGTGAGGCTGATGAGCGTCACGCTCCTGGCAACCTCTCTGGTGGCGATGGGACTCCTCAGCTACGCGACGCTGTTGTCGTTCAGAGTTCGTCGACTGGCGCGAGCGGCGGACAGCGCTCTCGGTCCCAAGGGAGAGATTCATCCCGCTCTGCCAGGCAGAGGGGCGAAAGACGAGATCGGCGATCTCGCCCGTAGCTTCACTCATCTTCTCGGTCGACTCAGGGAATACACCGAGTACTTGACCACGCTGAAAGGCAAGCTCGCCCACGAGCTGAGGACCCCGCTCGCAGTCGTGTCAACCTCACTGGACAATCTGGAGCGAGAACCGCACGGATCCAACCTATCACCGTACCTTGCGAGATTGCGGGAAGGTGTGGGGCGTCTCGACGCCATCCTGAACGCGATGAGCGAAGCGACGATGATCGAGCAGGCGATATCGAGCACCGAGCCCGAGGTCTTCGACGTTCACCCGGTGCTCGAAGCCTGCACGGAAGCTTATCGCGACGTCTACCCAGACCGGAGCTTCAGCTACGAGAATCGAGCCCCGCGGACCAGGGTTCTGGGCTCTGCAGATCTCATCGCGCAGATGCTGGACAAGCTCATCGATAACGCGGTCAGCTTCAGCCCACGGGGCAGCACGATAGAGATATGCCTCGGCGGCACTCCGCGGGAGCTCTCCATCGCGGTCGTCAACCGTGGCCCCACACTTCCCAAAGCCATGCGATCTCAGCTCTTCGATTCACTGGTATCCATTCGGGAGGCGAACGATGACAGTCGGCACCTGGGGCTGGGCCTGTATATCGTTTCGCTGATCGCCGATTTTCATGCCGGGAAGGCGCGAGGCAGCGATCTTGCCGACGGCACGGGCGTGATATTCGAGATCGTCATCCCTCCTGCACCGAGCGGCTAAGAGGACACGACCCCCACGCTGCAGGCGACACCGGTACCGCCGAGGCCGCAGTACCCGCCGGGGTTCTTCGCGAGGTACTGTTGATGGTAGTCCTCCGCATAGTAGAACGCTTTGGCAGGTACGATCTCGGTCGTGATCTCGCCGTGACCGGCTCGGTTCAGCAAAGATTGATAGGCGCGACGAGTCTCGAGCGCCGTCTCGAGTTGCCCTTCGTCGAATGTGTAGATCGCGGATCGGTACTGCGTTCCGACGTCTGCACCCTGGCGCATCCCCTGGGTCGGGTCGTGAGATTCCCAGAAGATTTTCAGCAAGCCCTGGTATGAAATCTTCTCCGGGTGGAACACCACGAGCACCACCTCTGTATGCCCGGTAAGCCCGCTACACACTTCCTGGTACGTCGGATTGGCCGAGACGCCGCCGGAGTATCCGACCGCCGTGGAGTAGACGCCGTCCAGCTCCCAGAAGGAGCGCTCCGCGCCCCAGAAACAACCCATGCCGAATAGCGCCCTTACGGTGTCCTCCGGGAAGGGCGCTTTGATCCGCCGGCCGCTTACGAAGTGGTTCTCGGGTGTGTCCAGAGGATGCTCCCGACCGGGCAGGAAGCTCTCGGTCGTGTTAGCCAAGCGCGGTACCCATCGTTATTCCGGGTGCCGGCAGGCTGCTCGTCCCCACGAGATAGCGATCTATCGCCCTGGCTGCACCGCGCCCCTCGTTGATGGCCCAGACCACTAGGGATTGGCCTCGTCGACAATCGCCGGCTGCGAACACACCCGGCACGGTGGTCTGAAAGTCGCCGTGCCCCGCCTGATAGTTCGAACGTGGATCCAGCGCGACGCCGAGGGCCTCGGCCAGATAGGCCTCTGGACCCAGAAAGCCCATCGCCAGGAAGACCAAATCGGCCTTCCACGTCTGCTCGGTGCCCTCGACCTCGACCATCTCCGGAGTCCCGGCGTTACGCTTCCACTCGATGCCGACCGTGTGCAACGCGGCGACACCGCCCTCATCGTTGCCAGAAAGCGTCTTGGACAGGATGCTGTAGCTCCTGGGATCGGCTCCGAACCGTGCGATGGTCTCTTCGTGCGCGTAGTCCGTGCGCAAAATCACGGGCCAGTCAGGCCAGGGATTGTCCGGCGCCCGTTCGGCGGGCGGTTGATCCAGTAGTTCCAGATTGATCAGGCTGCGGCACCCGTGCCGCAGAGCGGTGCCGATACAGTCCGCCCCGGTGTCACCGCCGCCGATGACGATCACGTCCCTGTCCTTGGCATTGATGAAGCGGCCGTCCTCGAGGTTGCTCTCCAGAAGGCTCCTGGTGTTCGCGCTCAGGAACTCCATCGCAAAATGTACACCGGCTAGATCTCTGCCGGGAATCTGCAGATCCCGGGGATTTGTCGCTCCCGTCGCCAAGAGAAGTGCTTCGAACTCATCCGTGAGCTCCTCGGGATCGACATTTTTGCCCACGTCCCTGCCGGTAAGGAAGTCGATACCGGCCTCCCGCATCAGGTCCACCCGTCTATCGACGACTCCCTTGTCGAGCTTCATATTCGGAATGCCGTACATGAGCAACCCACCAATACGATCGTCCCGCTCGTAGACGGTGACTTCGTGGCCGGCCTTGTTGAGTTGATCGGCTGCCGCCAGGCCCGCAGGTCCCGAACCGACGATGGCGACACGCTTTCCGGATCGACGCTGCGATCGCTCGTGCCGCACCCAGCCCTCGGCGAAGCCCCGGTCAATGATCGCATTCTCGATGTTCTTTATCGTCACCGGCGGATCGGTGATACCCAGCACGCATGCTCCTTCGCAGGGTGCGGGGCAGGTACGCCCAGTGAATTCCGGGAAGTTGTTGGTCTTGTGGAGCCTTTCGAGGGCCTCTCGCCAGCGTCCCCGATAGACGAGATCGTTCCACTCCGGAATCAGGTTGTCGATGGGGCAACCCGTGGCGGACTGGCAGAAGGGAACCCCGCAGTCCATGCAGCGAGCTCCCTGGCGCTTGAGCTGCTTCTCTGCCGGTTCGGTGAAAATCTCCTTGAAGTCACCAACGCGCTCGACAGGATCCCGATAGGGGACGACCCTCCTGGGGTACTCCATGAAGCCCGAATGCTTACCCACTCCGGCTACCCTTCAACCGCCATGAACTCACCGGTCTCGTCTTCGTGGATCGCCGACTCTATCTCCTCATCGTGTTTCTTTCGCTCTGCCAGGACGCGCTTGTAATCCGTCGGCATGACCTTGACGAATTCCTCCAGGACATCCGTCCAACGCTCGAGTATTCGCCTGGCGACTGTCGATCCAGTGTACTCCTTGTGAGCCTCGAGCAGTTCCCTCAGCTCGACGATATCCTCGTCGGCTTCCACCTCCTCCAGATCGACCGTACCCTTGTTGCATCGCGCGTCGAAGCTCTTGTCGGGGTCCCATACGTAGGCGACGCCCCCCGACATCCCCGCGGCGAAGTTCAAACCCGTCGGCCCCAGAATCACGGCCCGACCGCCGGTCATGTACTCACAGGCGTGATCCCCCACGCCTTCTACGACGGCCCTGGCACCGCTGTTGCGAACGCAGAACCGCTCGGCCGCCCGGCCCCTGAAGAACGCGCGTCCGCCGGTGGCGCCGTAGAGCGCCACGTTACCGATGATGACATTTTCCTCCGGGACGAAGGTGCTCTCTCGTGGCGGATAGATGATCAGCCGTCCTCCTGAAAGCCCCTTACCGACGTAGTCGTTACTGTCTCCCTCGAGCTCCAGCGTGATCCCCCTTGCCAGGAACGCACCGAAGCTTTGCCCCGCCGAGCCCTTGAATCTGAAATGGATAGTATCGATCGGCAGAGCGCGCTCGCCCCAGACCTTAACGACTTCGTGGCTGAGCATCGTACCCACGGTGCGGTTGATGTTCACGATGGGGAGCTCCACATCGATCTTCTTGCCGTGGTGAATCGCATCGCGGGCAAGCTCGATCAGCCGATTGTCGAGGGCGTGCTCCAGGCCATGATCCTGCGCCTTGGTGCAACGCACCTCCACGCCCTCGTGACGCCTGACCGCTGGCGTAAGAACAGGCGTAAGATCCAGGCCGTCGGACTTCCAATGGTTTACCGCGTCCCGTGCCTCCAGCACGTCGACGCGTCCGATCATATCGTCCATGCGGCGAAAACCGAGTTCGGCCATCAACTGACGCGCTTCCTCCGCCACCATGAAGAGATAATTCACGACGTGCTCCGGCGCACCCGAGAATTTCTTTCTCAGCACTGGATCCTGAGTCGCGATACCTACGGGGCAGGTATTCAGATGACATTTGCGCATCATGATGCAACCCAGCGCGATCAGCGGCCCGGTGGAGAACCCCATTTCTTCGGCACCGAGTAACGCCGCGATCACGACGTCGCGGCCGGTCTTCAACCCGCCATCCGTCTGCAACACAACCCGACTTCTCAGATCGTTCAAGACCAGGGTCTGATGAGTCTCGGCAATCCCGAGCTCCCAGGGCAGACCCGCGTGCTTGATGCTGGTCAACGGCGAAGCACCCGTGCCACCGGAATCTCCGGATATGAGGATATGGTCCGCGTGGGCTTTTGCGACACCCGCCGCGATCGTGCCGACCCCGACTTCCGAAACCAGCTTGACGCTGATCCGCGCCGAAGGGTTCGCGTTCTTCAGGTCGTGGATGAGCTGAGCGAGGTCTTCAATGGAGTAGATGTCGTGATGTGGTGGGGGGCTGATCAAACCGACGCCGGGCGTCGAGTACCGTATCCGCGCAATGATCTCGTCGACCTTACGGCCTGGCAACTCGCCACCTTCACCCGGCTTGGCGCCCTGGGCCATCTTGATCTGCAATTCGTCGGCATTGCTGAGATACCAGATCGTGACGCCGAACCGACCCGAGGCGACCTGCTTGATCGCCGAACGCCTGGAATCCCCTGAAGGCAGCGTCTTGAATCGCTCCGGATCCTCGCCACCCTCGCCCGTGTTGCTCCGGCCTCCTACCCGATTGAGGGCCACCGCGAGCGACTCATGGGCTTCGGCGGAGATGGAACCGAAACTCATCGCCCCCGTGCAGAAGCGTCTGACAATCTCGCTCGCCGGTTCGACCTCCTCGATAGCGACAGGCTTCTCAACCCCGGGCCTGAAGCGCAACAGCCCGCCCAGGGCGCAGTTTGCGCGTGCCTCATCATTAGCCTGCGCCGCGAATCGCTCGTAAGCGGTCTTATTGCCGGAGCGCGCTGCCGTCTGCAGCGAAGAAATGACAACCGGATCCCAGCCGTGGCGCTCGCCCCCGCTCCGCCAATGGAACTCGCCGGGATTCGGCAGCGTTTCGAGAGGCTCCTGTCGAGCTTCGGGATACCCCAGCGCGTGTCGCCTGAGTGCTTCCTGTTCGAGCACTTCGAGCTTTACGCCCTGTAGCCTGCTGGCGGTTCCCACGAAACAGCGATCGATGACCTCATCGGCCAGACCCACGGCCTCGAATATCTGCGCCCCCTTGTAGGACTGCAGGGTAGAGATCCCCATCTTGGCCATGACCTTCAACATGCCCTTGGCGACACCCTTGCGATAAGCCGACACCACCGAGCGCTCATCCGGGTGCACGGTCTCATCCAGGAGGCCGTCCAGTCTAGCCTGCCAGAGCGCTTCGAAGGCCAGATACGGATTGATCGCGTCGGCGCCGTAACCGACCAGAAGGCAATGGTGGTGAACCTCGCGGGCCTCGCCGCTCTCCACGACGAGTCCGATCCGGGTCCGTTTGGCGCATCGGACAAGATGGTGGTGGACGGCCCCACACGCCGCCAGGGCGCTGATGGGCACGCGGTCCCCATCCATCTCACGATCCGACAGGACGACGATGCTGTAACCCTCATCAATGGCCGCTTCCGCCTCACGACAGATCCTGTCGAGACCTTCCGTCATTCCCCCGGCAGCGGCTCCACGATCGAAGGTGATGTCGATCGTCTTTGATCGCCAGCCGCGATGGTCCATATGCTTGATGGCCGCCAGCTCCTCATTCCTGAGTATGGGATGGCGGATGCGCAGCCTGTGGGCGTGCTTTCGAGTGGTCTCCAGGAGGTTCGGTTCCGGCCCGATGTAACACTCCAACGACATGATGATCTCTTCGCGGATCGAATCGATCGGAGGGTTGGTGACTTGTGCAAACAGTTGCTTGAAATAGTCATACAGCATTCGCGGCCTGTCGCTCAGGCACGCGAGTGCCGAATCGTTACCCATGGAACCGACGGGATCCCGCAGCTGATCGATCAGAGGCTGCAACATGAACTGCATCGTCTCCACCGTGTAGCCGAACGCCTGCATTCGCCGCAGCAGTGTCTCCTGATCGAGGCCGAGCGCCCTTGGCTCCGGCATCAGGTCTCTGAGAGCAAGCCTCTCGGATTCGAGCCAGTCCCCGTAAGGCGCGCGGGCCGCGAACTCCTGCTTGAGTTCCTCATCCGGCACCAGCCTCCCTGCGACGAAGTCGACCAGGAACATGCGCCCGGGCTCCAAGCGGCCCTTGAACTTGACCATCGCCGGATCTACGGGCAGGACGCCGACCTCACTGGCCATGATGACTCGGTCGTCGTGGGTGAGGTAATAACGGCTTGGCCGCAAACCGTTCCGGTCCAGAACCGCACCGATGTAGTGTCCATCCGTAAACGCGATCGAAGCCGGGCCGTCCCATGGTTCCATGAGGCAGGAATGGAACTCGTAGAAGGCCCGTTTGTCTTTCGGCATCAGCTCGTTCTTCTGCCAGGCCTCCGGAATCATCATCATGACCGATTCCTGGAGTGTGCGGCCCGTCATGAGAAGGAACTCCAGGACGTTATCGAATACGCCAGAATCTGAGCAATCAGGCTCGACCACCGGGAACAGGCCCTGGACCGAGTCGCCAAAGAGCTCACTTTTGGCTACGCCCTGACGCGCGGTCATCCAGTTGATATTCCCCCGTAGCGTGTTGATCTCACCGTTATGCGACATGAAGCGGTTGGGTTGCGCCCGGTCCCAGCTGGGGAAAGTATTGGTGGAGAACCGTGAGTGGACCATGGCCAGATGGGTCTCGTAGTCGCTCTCGCGAAGGTCTGGAAAAAACAGCATCAGCTGATTGGGCGTCAGCATCCCCTTATAGATGAGCACCTTCGTGGACAGGCTGCACACGTAGAACGCTTTCGCCTGCGTCATCTCGGAGTCGGAACGCAACAAGTGGCTGGCGCGCTTGCGGATGAGGTAGAGCCTGCGTTCGAACGCGTCCCCGATGAGACCATCCCCCGCGGCGATGAAGATCTGTTCGATTCGTGGTGCGCCCGCCCGCGCCGTCGGACCCAAATCCGCCTCGTCGGGATGCGTCGGGACGACCCGCCAGCCCACCAGTGATTGGCCTTCTTCAGCACAGATCCTCGCCACGGCCTGTTTGCACTTGTCGCGCTCTGACGCCTCAGTCGGCAGAAACACGACTCCCGCGGCGAACCTGCCCGGCTCCGGGAGCTCCGTGTCGAGCTCGTCCCGGGCAACCCGGGTCAGGAACGCATGCGGAAGCGCGGTCAGGATGCCGGCACCATCACCGGTATTCGCTTCGGCACCACGAGCCCCTCGATGGTCCATACGGCAGAGCAGATGCTCCGCATCGCGAATGATCTGATGGCTGGCCTGGCCTTTCACATGGGCAACGAATCCAACGCCACAGCTGTCCCGCTCCCGTTCAGGAGAGTACAAACCGTTTGCCGGCGGAAATACGCCCCCCGGCGTCATGTCGCGACTCAGAGTCATGCCATCCCTTGGCGGAGCCGGCGCTCCGCTCGTTTGCAGGGCTTCTAGGCGGCCCGGCGCCGGTGATTGCTGGCAGGCCGCGGACCTCTTCGCGCGGCCTCGCACGGGGCGTGCGCCGCTGTTCGGGTCTCTATGGGCCGGTGCCGGCGCCGATTATAGCACCGCCACACGCCCAACCCTGGCGCCGGAGCGACAACGAGAGCCTTAACTCGCGATATTTATGTTATTTTTCATAGCGTTATGGGCTATTACCCCTGACCGTCAGGGGCACCTGACCCCGGGAGGCGATCGCCACCGGATCCCGCAGGCCCACATCCAGCGTGAGCTGTCCCTGGAGCTCGTAGCTCAGCGTATTCTCCGGGCCCTGGGTGAGCGACATCAGCCGCGACACCGACGATACGATCTCACTGAAGATCTGGATCTGCACCGTCTCCCGACCCTGGCCCGGCAACGTGAATGGCACCGCAGTCTCCCCGGCCAGCAAGCCTTCTCCGGCCAGACGCACGTCGAACTCCAACCGTCGCACGGGTATGTCCGCCTCGTTGGGGTTCGTCAGCAGAAGCTCCACATCGAAGCTCTGCCCTTCAAAGCCCTCCTGCACCATGTCCAGGCTCAATAGCTGTGGTTGTATCGGGGCCAGCCCTCGCGGAATCGTCGAGCAGCCGGCCAATGTTATTGCCGAGAGCACCACCAAAGACAGCCGGAGCTGGCAAGAGACTGGCACGGGTTGAACCACTCGTTTCCACATATCGATTACTCCACAGAACGTTCCCATTGAGCGCCGATGACCTGCCAGTCACCGCCCTCAGCCACGAGCTCGAGCTCGATGCGGTAAAGCTGACCCTGCAGTCCCGAGATCACAGAAGCCCCCTCCCGGCGGCCTACGAGCCCGGCATGCAGGACGACCTGCGCGGCATCGGCCCCGCTCACCGAGATCGACTCGACCCGCGTGATCATTTCGATGGATTGGTGGGCTAGAAAATATCCTCGCAATGTCGCGACCAGCCGATCGCGATCATTGCCGCGTCTGTCGGCATAGCGGTCCGAGAGCACGTCACGGAAGAATCCCGTATCACGCTCCTCGGCTGCAAGCTCCGCCCGGTCGATCAACGCTCGAAGCTGGGCATCCGGCTCCTCGGAGCCGCAACCCACCAGGGCGGTCAACATCCACCAGGCCAGGATCCCACGGCCGAGCATCTTCGTCTCCCCTTCCGATCGCCTGCCATTGTAGTGGAAGAGCGAGCTTCGAGTGGCTCGTTCCGTGAAACGACTTGGCCGCAGCCCTCGCGGGCTTTAATGTAAGCGCTGTCGGATTGACCCTCTTGTCCATGGAGAAACCCTATGAGTCGAAAAGCTAACAAGGAGGAAGGCTGTGCGTAATCAGCCGGCACGACCGGTGGCGATCGTCGGAAGCTTGCGGATCCCCTTCGCCCGTGCCCACACGGCGTACCGCGACTGCTCGAACCAGCAGATGATGACCAGAGTACTGGCTTCACTGGTTGAGCGGTTCGAGCTCCGCGGGGAGCGGCTCGGCGACGTCTCACTCGGCGCCGTCATCAAACATTCCAGGGACTGGAACCTCGCCCGGGAGTCCACACTGTCCTCCGGATTGGCGCCCGAAACACCCGCTTTCGACATTCAGCGTGCGTGTGGCACGAGCCTGTCTGCCGCGGTACTCATCGGAACGAAAATTTCGACAGGGTTGATTGAGGCGGGGATCGCGGGCGGCACGGATAGTATCAGCGATGTACCGCTCGTCTACCCCGAAGCCTATCGTGCCATTCTCATGGAAAGCGCACGCGGGCGAACTCTCGGGCAGAAGATAAAACCGTGGCTCGGCCTGCGCCCACGCCACTTCAAACCTCATTTCCCCGGTGTAGTCGAACCGCGCACGAAGCTCTCCATGGGCGAAAGCATGGAGCTCACCGCCAAGGAATGGCAGCTCAGCAGGGAGGATCAGGACGCTTTCGCGCTGGAGAGTCATCGCAAAGCGGCAAAAGCCCAGGAAGAGGGTTTCTATGATGACCTCTGGATCGAGTACCAGGGACTCAAGAAAGACAACAACGTCAGATCGGATTCCAGCCTGGAACAACTGGCCAAGTTGCGGCCTGTGTTCGACCGCAGTGGATCCGGGACGATGACCGCCGGAAACAGCACGCCATTAACGGATGGCGCCTCAGCGGTGCTTCTGGCGTCCGAAGACTGGGCCCGCGAGCGGGGACTGCCCATACTCGCCTACCTGACATACTCGAGAGTTGCCGCGGTGGACTTCGTAGACCGGGAGGGGCTCCTGATGGCCCCCGCCTATGCGGTCTCCGACATGCTCGGCGACGCGTCGCTGTCGCTGCAGGACTTCGATTTTTACGAGATTCACGAGGCCTT
>Ga0224508_10001065_pt1 | contig 25113 bp, 29 predicted proteins | sample SF_Jan12_sed_USG_4_FD_170157 | JGI IMG/M metagenome (GOLD analysis project Ga0224508, IMG submission 170157) | Sediment microbial communities from San Francisco Bay, California, United States - SF_Jan12_sed_USGS_21 | ecosystem: Environmental > Aquatic > Marine > Sediment | place: USA... | reverse complement strand
ACATATCAGATTCAAGTCCTGTAACCCCTAGTTTTGTTGTAGATGTTTCTTTATTCACTGAGAAAGAAAGATAAAATACAAGAAAACAGACAGTGAACATCTTAAAGGAGTATATAGCAAACCAAAGAATACCAATAATGTCTAAAAAATGTGAAACTTGTGGAGAAAATTTGGGGCCATTTGAAAGGGATGTTTGCGGTCCATGCAGAATAAAAGATCCCAAGTTTAAAGAAGAATTAGATGAATGATCTAACAATCATTTTGTAACAAGTGTGACCACAATATCAAAGAATGTGATTTACACATACTCCTCACAGATTAGATGAATGTTATTCTGTTGTTTAGATATTTTATGTAATTGACATCCAATAATTTTTGGCCAATAAAAAACGTAAAGTCACAATAAATTAAATAAATTCAGATGCAAATTTATTAAGAAATCCATCAGAGAGATTTCATGAGCGAGGATCAACTAGAGGAATTAATTATTCAAATCATCAATGGTGCCGTATCAACAATCCCGGCATATTTAGAAGAAATCAAAGAAAACAAAGAAACACTCAAAGTAGAAAATCCACAAGAATTTGTCTATGGAATTGTCATAGGCATGGCACTGGGCATGGGAGGTGCAATTCTAAGTGCACAAAAAGAAACACCAACTGAAGAAGATCAAATGAAAATAAGAGACATCGTATACAGACACATCCCTGAAATAAGAGAACGAATTTTTAATTGATAGAATTTAGTCAAAAAGAAATAGAATTTCTAAAAAAATTAGAAGTAAGAATAGCTACATCTCATGACAACATATCGCATGTAAAACCAGTATCATTTGTATTTGAGGACAATGCAATAATTATAGCCACAGATTATAACACACGAACATACGCCAACATCAAATCAAATTCTCAAACAAGCATTGTAATTGATGTTTACAAATCAGGAGATCATAAAGCAATATGCATCAAATTTAGAAATCTAGTCTGTCATGCATCCATGTTTGATAGCCCAAGACTCATTTGCAAACTCACTAGACGAACAAAACCTCAATTCCAAATGACCCAAACTAGCATCAAGTAATTCTTCATTGAGAATCATGTCATTGCAGGTAATTATCCCGACCATTCTGGCATGATCATCTAAAACATGTCCATCATCCTCATCTACCAATACTTCAGAGCCAACAGGACAGATTGTCTGAATAAAATTCTTCGAATCCACTCCCCCATATCCCTCTAAATTAGGAGCTGATACCAATGCAAATCGCACAGACTGATCATCGACATGAATGGTATCTCCATCAATTATTTCAGTCACAGTTCCTATGATGCATCCTGCAGTTCCAGAGCAATCTTGTGAGAAATGCTGGGAAATATCGAATTCAGTTTCCTGCAAAAGTTGTGATGAGGTTGCAACGCTTTCAGGGGGGCCGGTTGCTTTTTCCACTGTCACATCTACTCCAATTGATTCAGTTATTTGATTTTGAGTCATATTATTTCCTGCAATTATTACAACGATTACAATTATTCCTGCACCGATTCCGATCATTGCACCTTTTTTCATAATTAACTCATGCAATTACTATAATTAAAAACACTCCGACAAACAAATTTCCGTTATAATTTAGGTTATGTTACATTTTTTGTGTCTACAGGAAATTTCTATTTTTACTGATTGTCGATAAAAATAGAATTCTCACTTTTCATTTCCATTAGACAATTCTATGAAAACCTAATTATCGAATTGGGCTATCGATGATCCCATTTGCAATTAGAACCATCAATGCTACTGGCACACCAGTTCCTACTAAAATTCCAGTTAAAACCAAAGTATCTCTTTTGTCCATTATGTATCAATAGCTAGCTCTAGGGAGGTTTAATTCTTTCGTCTTGCTTTAATCTCTAGAAAATTTTACGGAACAAAAGACAGTGAAATTAGAATAATCCCATACAAGATTATTTAACCTTAGATAGGAATAGGACATTAGAAAAAAGAAAAACAGTTTTGAATATATTTAGTTAAATAATTGTTTATAAAAAAGACAAAAAATAAAAAATTGTTAAGATGTTTTATCTCCTTACTTAAGTATCTCATAAATATTCAAAGTTTAAGGTTCGACGAAATCAAAAAAGACGCTTCAATAACCCACCCCCGGTTGTGAACTGTTGACATTTCGATGAACCTATTTTTTTATATTTAATCTTAAAAATAATAGTCTTTCATAATCCTATACAAGATTATGTAGTTTGTAAGTTTTGAATATATTCTTGACTTTAGCACACCAATTTATGAATACTAATAATCAGTACCACAAACTGAGCAATGACATCTTCCATCTGAATATGTATTATTCCTACAATTAGGGCACCAATTTTTTGACATTTTATACTCAATCAAAGGATCAATAATTTTGTTTTTACCAAGTAATGTTAAAATATTTTGATTTTGAATTAAATATTTCATAATCTTAGATAGAATTATGAAAAACTACGAGAGAAATTATCATTACATTACCTACATAACCTCTCCATAATCTGAATACTGAAAATACTCTGGTTTGTACCAAGTGGAAGAAGAATTGTAAAAGTTACACTCGTAATACATTGGATATAATGGTCCTAGCCTTTCACGTTCTGCATCCATGATTTCCTAGTGAAATCGCACCCTTGGAATTCCTGCTTCAAATCCGCCTCCGACTCCAAAATAATCAGGTACCTGTTCAGGCACTTGTCCTCCTACAATGATTCTTTCTGATTTGTCCAAGTATTTATTAAAACAAGGAGGTGGTAGAAAAAGAGTATTAAAATGTCTAACAAGATAAAATGTTCTCACATCCTAGTTGAAAAACAAAGTGAATCCCTAGTCATTTTAGAAAAGATCAAAAATGGTGAAAAATTTGGAACCTTGGCAAAAGAATTCTCAACGGATAAAGGCAGTGGGAAAAAAGATGGAAACTTGGGCTATTTTACAAAAGGCATGATGGTAAAACCTTTTGAAGATGCAGCATTCAAACTTCAAATTGGAGAGATTTCAGAGCCAATTAAAACAGAATTTGGATACCACATCATCAAAAGATTAGGATAGGTTATTTCGGAGATCACATCTATTAAACCAAAATAAAATACACAACGTTTTTTGCAGATTTAAAATTAAGACATTCATGGTACTTACTGAGAAAACACTTGAAGAGATTATCTCATATCTAGACAAATCCATCAATAATTTAGCAAAAGATGCATTTAAAAATCTAGAGGTAGATGGAGGGTTTTCAGGAGTTGAAAATTTTCTTCAAAATCAGTTTGATGTGAGATTAGAGAATTTACTAGTTGCAAAAAAGAGTGGTATTCATCATTTAGAGTCAGGAATGAAAAATAAAATAATTCAAAGAAAACAAATAATTTTTGACAACATAACTAGACAGTACAAAAACTAGAGAAATGCATCTAGTCCTGTTTTTTTAGATTCAATTTCTTGATTTTTCTCCAAAACTTGAGTCATCTGTTCACCCATGAATTTGGCAGCAGTCATTTTTCGTTTTCCTATCCAATAGTATGTTTCATCAATAGTATTTTTTGCAATTAAAACTACAAGTTTACCAGTATCTTTTCTGCCAGTTCTTCCCCTCCTTTGGATAAATCTAACAGAGCTTGGCACGTTGTCATAAAAAATTACTTGATTAACTTCAGCAATATCTAATCCTTCCTCCCCAACACGAGTTGCAACTAGCACACGAAAAAGGCCATCTCTAAAATTTTGCACAGTTTCAATTTGCTTTTTTTGTTTTAATCCAGTTACACCAGCTTTGCCAATTAAAATTCCTGCAGAAATACCAAGTTTAGTAAGCTGATTGAAAATTAGATCAACAGAATCCCTATAGCTTGTAAATATCAAAACTTTGCCTGGAACAGATTCAATGATTTCTTTTAGTTTTGGAATTTTTGAATGTTCAATTCCACGCAATTGTGCTTCTTTTGCCAAATGTATGGCTCTTGTAAAATTAGGATCAAGTTCAAACAAGTCTTTTACTCCAACACCTTTTTTTGCTTTTGCACGCTCACAAAATTTTAGAAATGGCGTAATGCCATGAGCCTCAAGTATGTTTAATGCATAATGAATTCTAATTGCTGTGAACAGTGGTTTTGCTGAACGTCTATTCTGAGTTAATACAAAAGGCCTATTTCTAAGAAGTGCTGAAAGAGATTGTTGTTCTGCTAAACGAATCCCATTTTTTCTTAGAGTATCATACCTTTCATCTAATGCCAATTTCAGCAAGGTTTGAATTGCTTTTAGTTCAGGCGGAAGTTCTACGTTAATCCATTCGGTGTTAGTTTTTTGGGTGTATGGCTTCACATCAGCACTATCTTCTGTTCGTTCTGCAATACTTGAAATCCCAAGTTTTGTTAGAATTTCAGTAGCTTTTTCCTTTTCACTTGGCAAGGTGGCAGTCATTCCAACAATTCTAGAGGATGAATCCTCAAAACGTTCAGCAATGCCAGAATAGGCATAATCACCAACAGTCCTATGAACTTCATCAAAGATGACAAGATTGAATTGTTCTGATGATACGATTTTTCGATTCAAATCATTTCTAGCAATTTCAGGAGTTGCACAAATTATACTACTATTCCAAAGTTTGGTTCTTTTTGCTATTGGATCCTCTCCAGTAATTATAGATATATCATCCAGTGTAAGATTATTTTTTAAAAATTCATAATGCTGATTCACTAAAACTCTAGTTGGAGCTAAAAACAATACACCACCAGTTCCCTTTGCAAGGTATTCAGCAATTACATGTAATGCAACAGCGGTTTTTCCAAGACCAGTAGGTAACACTACAATGCAGTTTTCTTTAATTGCTTGAGTTGCAAGATTTATTTGATAATCTCGTTTCTCAATAGAGTTTTTTTGGACATATTTTTTTTCAACAAATTCAGTCATACGATAAGAAGAAATCAGAATTTATTGATTTTATGCTTTCGTATAGAATTGTTGAGCTATTACTATACACTAAATCTATTCCTCTAATGAAAAAGAAATAGAACACTTACCATGATTACTATCGTAATTATGTGCCTAAAACCAGAGAAGTGTCTGAATTTCCATCCTTGCCACAATTACCAAAAAAACCTGCTTCAATTTTACATCTTTCCTGTATTTTGAACATATTTTCTGATTCACTATTCAAATGTTGAAATTATTTTAAAAGAAAGTATTATAAAAAATGGGTCCACAGTATTCACCTAATTCATAACATTGATCGCACAAGAATTCTCAGCTAGAGTGATCCATATATTGAACAGTCAAAGAGAATTTGTGTGAGTAGTTCTTTTGACAGACCAGATTGGGACGAATATTTTATGCTTCAAGCAGAACTTGCCAAACTTCGTTCAAACTGCATGACCAGGCAAGTTGGCGCAGTAATTGTCAGAAATCACAGGCAATTAGCAACAGGATACAATGGAACACCACCTGGAATCAAAAATTGTTTTGAAGGAGGATGTAAAAGATGTCAACTAAGAATGGAAGGAAAAATTGAATCAGGTGCATCACTTGACAGGTGCCTTTGCAATCATGCAGAAGCTAATGCCATCATGCATTGTGCAATTTTAGGAATTGAGGCAGGAACAGAGGGAGCGATACTGTATACAACATTTGTCCCGTGCCTAGAATGCACCAAAATGGCAATTACGATTGGAATTAGAAAATTTGTTTGCCTTGATGCATACCCTGAAACAGATTATGAGTTATTAAAAGAAGCAGGAGTAGAAGTGGTAAATCTAGATAAAAATAAAATTGTAAAATGGGCAAAAGAACTGGTAGGCAAATACGAAAACACTGTGTGAGAAAATGCAAGTAAATCTAGGAGAGAGTAAAAAAATTGAATCAATGATGCCAGCAATGTTGGTATCAGCTGCATATGATAACATTACAAAATCAGCTGTTTTGAAATTCTATGAACCAAAATCCAAAGAATTAATTCTATGGCATGACGAAACGGGCCATAAGCCATATTGCTATTCAAGATTATCCCCAGAAGAGTTAGATTTTCTTCAAGAAAGAGACGATGTACTTAAAATCAAACAGGTTAAAAAATATGATTTAATCAAAGATGAAGAAGTAGAGATGTCACAAATAATTGTAGATAGTCCGTTATCCATTGGTGGGAATTTTGGAGAGAGTATCAGAAATCAAATTGAAACTTGGGAATCAGACATAAAATATTATGAAAATTATCTCTATGACAGAGGATTAATTGTTGGGAAATACTATGAAATTAAAGATGGAAAAATAATACCGCATGATTTAGAAATTTCAGATGAAGTAAAAATTGCACTGAAAAGTTTGTTGTGGGACAAAGTTGACAGTGAAAGTATGGTAGATGCAGAAGAGTTTAAAACTTTCATTTCAGAATGGGCCGAATTACTAAATCAACCAATTCCAAGAATAAAGAGACTCAGTGTAGATATCGAAGTAGAGGCAGTGATTGGACGAATTCCAGATCCAAAACTTGCTGAAAAAAAAGTCACAGCCATAGGACTGAAGGGTTCTGATGGATTTGATCAAATTTTTGTGCTCAAAACAGAGGAAACAGAAGAAGGGACAAACGAGTTAGATCCCAACATCAAAATCAAATTCTATGATTTGAGTGAGGAAAAAAAAATGATAGAAGATGCATTTGAGATAATCAAGACATTTCCATTTGTTCTGACATATAACGGGGACGAGTTTGACCTACCGTATCTTTACAACAGAGCAGAAAGACTAGGGGTGAAAAATTCGGAAAACCCATTTTACATGATGAGGGATTCTGCAACTCTGAAAAAAGGAGTTCATCTTGATTTGTATAAAGTTCTTTCAAATCGTTCATTTCAAATCTACGCATTCAGTCAAAAATACACCGATTTTTCATTAAACAGCGTCTCAAAAGCATTGTTAGGAAAAGAGAAAATAGATTACGGATTAGAGTTTGACGAACTATCACTTTACCAGACTGCAAACTATTGTTACAATGATGCTCTATTGACATATGAGCTTACCAGCTTCAACAAGGATTTGTTGATGGATCTTCTTGTAATTATTGCAAGAATTGGAAGAATGCCAATGGATGACATTGCAAGGATGGGAGTATCTCAATGGATTAGGAGTTTATTGTATTATGAACATCGGAAAAGAAATTGTTTGATTCCAAAACGGGAAGAACTTCAAAGAAGATCAGAGGGAGTGATGTCTGATGCAGTAATTAAAGACAAAAAATATAGAGGAGGACTCGTTGTCGAACCTAAAGAAGGAATTCATTTTGACGTAGTAGTTATGGATTTTGCAAGTCTGTATCCCAGTATTATCAAAGTTCGAAATCTATCTTATGAGACAGTAAGATGTGCTCATGAAGAATGTAAAAAAGACATTATTCCACAAACCAATCATTGGGCATGTTCAAAGAAAAATGGTCTGACATCAATGATCATTGGATCTTTGAGAGATTTGAGAGTAAACTACTACAAGAGCCTGTCAAAAAAGGAAACTCTGACTGAGGATCAGAGACAACAATACACCGTAGTCAGTCAAGCACTCAAAGTGATTCTAAACGCCAGTTATGGGGTAATGGGCGCTGAAATATTTCCATTATACTTTCTACCAGTAGCTGAAGCAACAACAGCAATTGGAAGACATACAATTTTGGAGACAATTAAAAAATGTGAGTCAATAGGAATAGAAGTACTATATGGGGACACAGATTCATTATTTCTCAAAAAACCAACTCAAGAACAAATTCAAACAGTAATTGAACAAGCAAAAAAGGATCATGGTGTAGATTTGGAGATTGACAAGACATACAGATACTGTGTATTAAGTAACAGAAAGAAAAATTATCTTGGAGTTACAAAATCGGGCAAAGTAGATGTCAAAGGTCTAACTGGGAAAAAATCACATACACCAGCATTTATCAAAAAATTATTTTATGAATTAGTAGATATTTTATCCAAAGTTCAAACAATAGAAGATTTTGTAAAGGCAAAACAAAAAATCTCTGAAAAAATTGCCATATGCGGTAAAAAGGTAGAAGCAAAAGAAATCCCATTAGAAGATTTGACATTCAATGTAATGCTGAGTAAAGCACCGTCAGAATATGTAAAGACAATCCCTCAACACATCAGAGCTGCGAGACAATTAGAATCAATTAGAGAAATAAAAAAAGGGGATAAAATTTCATTTATCAAAATTTTAAACAAACCAGGAGTAAAACCCGTAGAGTTAGCAAAGAAAGAAGAAATAGATTCAAAAAAATACATGGAGTTCATGGAATCAACATTAGAACAAATTACATCATCAATGGATTTAGATTTTGATACAATGTTAGGAAAACCAAAACAGACAGGATTAGATGAATTCTTTTGGAGTTAAAATGAGATATGGAAATTGATGGAACATTACTTACCATACTTGGAGTGGCAGCCGGAGTTTTAATTCTCACGGGATGGGTAGAACAAATTTACAAAGGATATAAAACAAAAAGTCTAAAAGATGTTTCAAAATTTTTGATGATCTTTATTTCAACAGGTTCAATTTTGTGGTCAATTTATGGAATCATAGTATCAGATGTATTTATCATAGGCACAAATATTGCAGGAATTACTCTAATGATGATAGTGTTAACAATGAAGAGGAATTACGACATTAAATCAAAAACAACACATGTGTAATCAAGGATTAAATATAATACAGAAAAGATCAAAAAAAGATGTTTGTAATCAACTGTAAAAATTATGAAGAAATTGCGGGAGACAATATAACCAAATTTGTGAAAACTGCTGAAAAAATCTCCAAAAAATATAAAATAAAAATTGCAGTATCACCACCACAACATCTCATAGGGCTTGTATCAAAAAGTTCAATTCCAATTTTAGCTCAACATATAGATGACTCTAAAGTTGGCAGCACCACAGGTTTTGTAATTCCAGAATTACTAAAAAAATCCAAAGTAAAAGGATCATTGATTAATCACAGTGAACATAGAATATCAAGTAAAGAAATAGAAAAACTGATTTTAAAATTAAAGGAATTAAAGATGATGTCTATTTTATGTGTAAAAGATGTTGCAGAAGTTAAAAAATATGTGAAGCTAAATCCAGACTATATAGCAATAGAGCCTCCAGAACTAATTGGCTCAGGAAAAGCAGTTTCAAAAGAAAAACCGGAATTAATTGCAAAAGCGGCAAATGCAGTAAAAAACACAAAAAACAGTACAAAACTACTTTGTGGAGCTGGAATTGTTTCAGGAGAAGACGTTGCAAAAGCAATAGAATTAGGATCTAAAGGAATCCTAGTTGCAAGTGGAATCATTAAGGCAAAAGATTGGAACAAGATAATGTCAGATTTTGCAAAATCAATGATTTAATACCCCCCTCTTAAGATTGGATAATCGTAAAAAATGAAACAAGTTTATTTTTATGACGAAGGTGACGGAAAAAACAAAAAACTCCTAGGAGGAAAAGGAGCAGGTCTGTGTGAAATGACCAGACTAAAGCTACCAGTACCACCAGGATTTACAATCACTACCGAAGTTTGTAAGAAATACTATGACAATAATAAAAAACTGCCAAAAACACTCATGGCAGATGTTAAAAAAAATATTGCAAAAATAGAGAAAAAAACAGGGAAAAAATGGAACTCCAAATCAAACCCTTTACTAGTATCAGTTAGATCAGGTGCAGCAATATCCATGCCTGGAATGATGGATACTATCCTGAATTTAGGACTAAATGATCAAACAGTATTAGGACTAGCTGAAAAAAGTAGCAACCCAAGATTTGCATGGGACTCCTATAGAAGATTTGTTCAATTATTTGGCAAAGTTGTATTTGGAGTAAATGATAGTAAATTTGACGAAGTTTTAGAAGCAGCAAAGAAAAAGCAAAACGTTGAAGAGGACAGTGATTTAAATGAAGAATCACTCAAATCAATCGTAGAACAATACAAGCAAATTTGTGATAAACATATCGGAGGGAAATTCCCAACAGATCCAACAGAGCAAGTAGAACTTGCAATTAAAGCAGTCTTTGGAAGTTGGATGGGAGAAAGAGCAATCGTATACAGAGAGAGAAATAACATTACAAAAAATATTGCAGATGGAACTGCAGTAAACATTGTATCAATGGCATTTGGAAACATGGGTGATGATTGTGCCACAGGTGTCGTGTTTACAAGGAATCCAGGAGATGGAACACGTAAGATCTATGGTGAATATCTAATCAATGCTCAAGGTGAAGATGTGGTAGCTGGTGTAAGAACAGGAAAGCAAGTTGATGAAATGAAAAAAGACCTACCAGAATCATACAAACAATTAGCAAAAACATGTGAAAAATTAGAAAAACATTACAAAGAACCACAAGACATTGAGTTTACAATTGAACAAGGACGATTCTATTTGTTACAAACAAGAAATGCAAAAATGAATGCCATAGGAATGATAAAAACATCAGTAGACATGGTTAAAGAAAAATTAATTAGCAAAGACAGAGCACTAACTAGACTTCAAGCAGAACAACTAGAACAACTACTACACAGAACAATGGACCCAAAAGAAATCAAAAACTATGAACAATTTGCAAAGGGTATTGCAGCGTCTCCAGGGGCAGCAAGTGGAATTGCAGTGTTGGATGTTAAAAGAGCAACTGCAATGGGTGAAAATGGTGCTAAAGTAATTCTAATCAGAGAAGAAACAAAGCCAGAAGACGTTCCAGCATTCTTTGAATCAGTTGGAATTTTAACCAGCAGAGGAGGTAAAACATCTCATGCAGCAGTAGTAGCTAGAGGAATGGGTAAGCCATGTATTGTTGGATGTTCTACTTTGAAAATTGATAATGACAATAAACAATGCAGTGTTGATGGAAAAATAGTTAGAGAAGGAGATGCAATAACAATTGACGGTAGTTCAGGTAATGTATACATAGGAGACATTCCAACAATAGAGCCAGAATTTACATCCGATTTTAAACAGATTTTAGAATGGTCTCAAAAAGCAAAGAAGATAGGAATCAGAGCTAACGCAGATACCCCAGAAGGTGCAAAACTTGCAAGAGAATTTGGAGGTAAAGGAATTGGTTTGTGTAGAACAGAGAGGATGTTCAATGGCAGTGATAGAATCAATCTATTTGTTGAAATGATAATGGCAGAAAATATTGAAGAGAGAAGTAAAATTCTAAAAAAATTAGGAGAATTGCAAAAAAGTGACTTTATTGAAATCCTAAAGGCAATGGAAGGATACGAAGTTACAATCAGATTACTTGATCCACCATTGCATGAATTCTTGCCAAACCCTGAAGAACTAGTAGAAAAGATTCACAAATTAGAATTAAAGAATGCAGCAAGTGAAACTAACGAGGTAAAGATTGTTCTAAAGAGAGCACGTGAGCTTGCCGAAGTCAACCCAATGATGGGGCACAGAGGAGTAAGAGTAGGAATCACATATCCAGAAATATACGAGATGCAAATTCGCGCAGTATTTGAAGCACTAGTGGAATTGACAAAAAAGAAGGTTAAAGCCCACCCACAAATAATGATTCCACAAATTAGTAGTATTGCAGAACTAAACCACATTAAGAAAATTTACGACTCCATCAAAAAAGAGATGGAAACAAAACACAAAATGAAACTGAAAATTAACTTTGGTACGATGATAGAAGTGGTAAGAGCAGCTTTAACTGCAAACGAACTTGCAACTACTGCTGAATTCTTTAGTTTCGGTACTAATGACTTGACACAGGGAACATTTAGTTTTAGTAGAGAAGATGTAGAAGGAAAATTCCTTCCAGAATACATGGAAAAAGAATTACTGGAGAGAAACCCATTCCAATCAATTGATGTTAACGGTGTAGGTAGCTTGATAAAAATGGGAGTTGCTGCAGGACGTGGAATTCGTTCAAACATGGAGGTTGGAATTTGTGGGGAACATGGAGGAGATCCAGATTCGATAAAATTCTGCCACAAAGTAGGTCTAAATTATGTAAGTGCATCACCACATAGAATTCCTATTGCACTAGTAGCAGCAGCACAAGCAGCAATTGAGCAACCAAAAACAAAATCAAAGAAAAAATAACATATTCTAAAATTGCCACAATTATGATATTGTAGAACGATATCAAACTTGAAAATCACAACTTTGCTAATATGAGATGTAATGAATAATAGTTCATGGAATTTACTAAAATTTGCAAATTGTATAATCAAAATTTTTCCTCGCTTGTTACTTACATGTCCCATATCAAAAATAATCACAGCAAAGAACCTCCAGAGACATTTGTAAGAGAAGAAGAAGAATTGAAATGGAGATTAAGAAATGATGATTAATTTTCCAGAATTATCAGAAAACAAATTTTTAAAACCAATCAAATTATCTCTAAATGGATTGTTGCCTAGAATTGATTCGATAAAGCAGATTAGACTAAAAATAGGAATCACTCAGAAAAAGCTTGCAACAATGACTGGAGTCAGTACCTCAATGATCAACCAGATAGAATCAGGAAGAAGTCAGCCAAGCTATGAAACAGCAAAGAAGATTTTTGAGAATCTTTCAAAATTAGAGGGAGAATCATCATCTCATACAGCTGGGGATTTTTGTAGTACAGATATTGTAAAGCTAAAGCCTGCAAATACGCTTCATGACGCAATTAAAAAAATGCATCAGTTATCAATCAGTCAAATCCCTATTTTCAATAATTCAGATGTAGTAGGGATGATATCTGAAGATGGGATTGTAAAGCACCTAGTAGAGTTGGGAGAAGCAGAATTAAAAAAAGCAAAACTTGCAAACACTATGGAATCAGTTCCACCAATAGTGGATTGGAATACTCCAGCTAATGTCTTAGTTCCACTGATAAGGTATTCAAAATGTATTCTAGTTTCAAAAAAATCAAAAGTCATAGGGATTATCACAGCTTCTGACACTTTGAAAATGATGGAATGACTGTTTTTCAGGATTAGCTCAGTATAATGAGATAACCCTCTGGTCAAATACCCAAATTTGCAAACTAGTATCTTGGGCATTCAAGATCTTGAAAAATTATTTCATATCAATCAGATGATAAAAGAAATTGATAAAGAGAATCAGTATAATTTTATCATTGACACGGACACAAAGGAGGGTAAAACTAGAATCATCATAGATGAACTTGGAACATGGCAAAAAGTACCATTTTTAACAAAAGAACAAGCTGAAGCATTTAGAAAAAAAGGATTTCGGCAATTCGTACCAGACTTGATAGATTTTAAAAATAAAATAATTATAGAATATCAAGAAGAATCAGAAGGAAGACAAGGAGTATTAAGAAGACGTGGAAAGATAAACAAAAAAGGACACGATGAATTTAGTGATGAAGATAAGGACATATTTTATGACTTGGCAAAATTCAACCAATTAAAAATATGGGAAAACGCAGCACCCAAAAAACAAAGAGCAGAATTGGAGATATTTTTAAAGTTATTTTTACCCAACAAAGTACAAAATATTCTAATTAGGAAATAATTTAGCGTAAAATGTTGCTAGTGGCACTTTGTTATGATGAGGATCTAGTAAGTGTCACTAGTGACATTAAATTAAGCGCATCATTATTTCTCAGTTATTTTTCCAGCACTCTACTTCTACTACGCCTACTAGTCTTTATTCGAAATATAGGGTAATCATAATTCATGATAACAAGAATTATGGCAAAGGTTCATGACCGCGTTTATATCCATTCCATTTTCTATATTCATAGTCAGTTAGAGGAGTATCGCAACCGCATTTACACATGGTCTTCATATGTTTCTCAACTAAAACAGAGTATTTTTGCATTAGGTTTAAAGTATACCGGCTGTTCATCAGTATTTTTTTATTAATTCATAAGATGAGATCGCATCATACAACAAGCAAAGTCAGAGAATAAATAAGTTGAATAATAATTTTATTTTAGAGTAAAAAAATGAACTGTGAAAGATGTGATAAATCAGATACAGATGTAGGCAATATTACACAGTATAAAGAACATGATTGCAACATGAAACTTTGTAAAGACTGTATCACCATAATTGAAAAACCATATAATGAAAAATGTGTTCAATGTGAGAAATTAGTATGGAAGAACGGGGGTGCAAAAAAATACAAAGATCAAATTCTATGTTTGTATTGTCATCAAAGTATCCTAACAAGTAAAGATAAAAAACTAAAACCAAAAACATCTATTTTAAAGAAAGGGAAATTTTGGTTTTCAATAGGTCTGATAATAATAGGCATTTTGATTCTAATGGAATACATCTAAAAAAAGAAACAAAATTAGCAATACCAAAGATTTAATCAATACTAAAATTCCATTTAGACATGGTTGAACTTAATACATATTCAAAAATAAATGAGGAAATCAAATTCACAGAAGATGAAACGGTAGAACTTTTGAAACTAAGCGAAAAAGAAATACTAGTTCTGATTCTTTCGGAATTGAAAAAAATATCAGAAAACACACATAATTAGAATAGTAATTACTTCAAATCTATTTTTAGTTTATCTCGTTATTTTGGATGAGAACATAGTTCTGCCAAAACTCCATATAGTGATTTTGGATGAATGAAAGTAACCTTAGTTCCAGCAGAGCCAGGTCGGATTTGTCCTAGAAATTGTATTCCACAACCTTCCATTCGTTCTACTTCACCTTCAATATTATCAGTCTCCAATGCCATATGGTGTAATCCTTCCCCTTTTTTATCTAGAAATTTTCTAATTGGACTAGTATCATTTGTAGGCTGCATTAATTCTACTCTGCCGTTTTCCAAATGAATTATTGCAACTTTGACGCCTTCAGATTCCACAGTTTCAAACTCCACATCATTAACACCTAGTGCTTGTTGGTATACTTTGGCTGATTCCTCCACATCATTTACTGCAATTGCAACGTGATCAATTTTCATCTAAAATACTTCCTTAGGGCGATATTCACCAAATACTTCTCTGAATGTATTACTGATTTCACCAGTTGTAGCAAATGCTTTGGCAGCTGTAACGATGTAAGGCATGAGGTTTTCTTCAGTGTCAGCTGCACTTTGCATTGCAGATAATGCCTTTTCCCATTTCTTTTTGTCTCTAGAATCACGTAATTTTTTGAGTGCCTTCTTTTGTTGAATTTCAATTCGGCCACCAATTCTAAGCAAGTCAGGTTGTTCCTCATCTTCAGAATACTTGTTTACACCTACAATAATTCTTTCAGTACTGTCAGTTTCTTTTTTAAGCCGATATGCATTTGCTCTAATTTCAGACTGGAAGAATCCTTTCTCAATTGCCTTTACAGAACCACCCATTTTTTGAATTTTTTTAAGATATTTCCATACATCAGCCTCAATTTGATCACATAATTCCTCAAGATAGTAAGATCCAGCCAGAGGATCCGCGGTCTTTGTAATTCCACTCTCGTGAGCCACAATTTGCTGAGTTCTGAGTGCAATTTTTGCAGACTCCTGAGTTGGAAGTGCTAGTGCCTCATCTCTAGAATTAGTATGTAGTGACTGAGTACCGCCTGCAACTGCAGCCATAGTTTGAATTGCAACACGAACGATGTTGTTGTTTGGTTGTTGTGCAGTTAGAGATTCACCACTAGTTTGTGTATGGAATTTTAATTGTAGTGAACGGGGATTTTTTGCATGGAACATTTCTTTGAGAATTTTTGCATAGACTTTTCTTGCAACTCTAAACTTTGCAACTTCTTCAAAGAACTCTATAGTACAGCAAAAGAAGAAAGAAAGACGGGGTGCAAAGTCATCAATTTTTAATCCTTTATCAATACAAGTTTGAATATACGCAATTGCATTGGCCAATGTGAATGCAACTTCTTGTGTAGCTGTACAGCCAGCTTCTCTCATATGGTATCCGGATATTGAAACAGGGTACCATGATGGAACTTTTTCTGCACAATACTCAATCATGTCACCAATTAATCGCATCGATGGCTCTGGCGGATAGATGTATGTGTTTCTTGCAATGTATTCTTTTAAAATATCATTTTGTGTGGTTCCGCGAAGTTCATGACTTTTGAAACCCTGAGCCTCACCAACTGCAATGTAATATGCAAGTAATGTAGATGCAGTAGAATTAATTGTCATCGAAGAGCTTACCTTGCCTAAAGGAATACCATCAAAGGCAATCATCATGTCTTTTATTGATGTTATAGAAACTCCAACTTTTCCCACTTCACCTTCAGCTTGTGGTGAATCAGAATCATATCCAATTTGAGTAGGCAAATCAAAGGCCATGCTAAGACCAGTCTGACCCTTTTCAAGCATGAATTTGAATCGCTCATTAGTAAGTTTGGCATCTCCAAATCCAGAATATTGCCTCATAGTCCAAAATCTCTCACGGAACATTCCAGGATGAATTCCTCGTGTAAATGGATACTTTCCTGCATCTTCAACAGGCCTCTTTTTTGAAGATTTTTGATAAATACGCTTTACTGGAAAGGTAGAATCGGTGAAAATTTTCTTTTCAGGTTCTTTTGATGTTGTTGGTTTTTTTGCAGTCATATAATCACTTTAACAAAGATTTTGTAATTTTATCCCCAGCTTCAAATGGATCTATATCTTTTGATTGCAATTTTTTAAGATATTTTGAGAAAGTTTTATCAGAATCTAACATATCATCAATCTTTTCTTTAATGTTATTTAAAACAATATCTTTTAGCTCCAATTCAAGCCTTTCAAGACATTTATCCTTCTGGTGTTTCTTTTTTAATACCATCATATCTTTCAAGGTTTTTGCAAAGACTGTAATTCCAGAATTCTTTTTTACAGATGTTTTTAGGATAATCGGATTTCGCTCAGAATCTCCTATAAAATCACGTACTGCGTCAAATAATTGATTTGTTCCGGCAAGATCACTTTTGTTTACAAGATAGATATCGCCAATTTCAGTTAATCCAGATTTGATTGTTTGAATACTATCACCAGTGTTTGGATTAAAAACTACAACAGTAATGTCTGCAATATTGGATATTTCTACCTCAGTTTGTCCTGCCCCAACACTTTCAATAATTATAGGGTTAAACCCGGCATATTCCAAAACACGAATACTATTTCGTAATGAACGAGACACAGCTCCTGTTGCACCCCTTGAGGCTATACTTCGAATATAAGTTCCAGAATCAGTGGATTCGCTCATTCTAACTCTATCACCTAAAATTGCGCCACCAGTAACATGACTAGTTGGATCAATTGCCAATACAGCAGGTTTGACGCCTAATTTTTTTAATGCTATTGCGGTTTTGTTAATTAGCGAGCTTTTTCCAGCACCTGCGGGTCCAGTAATTCCAATAATAGTAGAATTGCCAGAATCTTTGAAAATTTCCTTTAAAAGTTTTTTTGATTCTTTTTGATCATTTTCAACAATGCTAATCGCTTTAGCTATAACTCCACGTTTTCCTTTTTTTAGATCAACAAGCAATTCCAATATACAATAAGATTTGAAAGGTGCAATAAAATCTTGTTTGTTGATCTAAGGTCTAGCATAAATAACATTTGGAACAGGTTCATCAATTGAATGGATCTCAGTTTTTAGTTGAATATGACCAAATTCTTCATGTTCAATCTCCATCACTACTGGATGAATTGCCCAACCATATTTTGGTTCATTTAGAAAGGGTACGATTTCAATAAATTCTGAATCATAGAATGTTTTTTGAAATGAATCATCCATTCCAAGAATTTCAAGGACAACAGAATTTGTTTGGTCAGATTTGTCAAAATAAGAAATTTCAACATGGCCAGAATCATAATAAATTGCCTCTAACTGAAAAGTTTGGCGAAGTATATCTTTATCATCAGTACCACCACCAGTCAAAAAGATAATTGCCAATACAGTGAATACTCCAAGGAAGATTGGAGGTCCAAGTTTTTTAGCCATCCTTGAATTCTTTTCTCATACGTCTAAGGAATTTTGAATTTATTCGTATTCGTTCCAGAGTTTGAGTTTGAGTTCTCTCAGTGCCAGGAGTTGGATTGTTTTTGAAGAATGTCTTAATCTCTTTTTCCATAGAGTCATCAGCCACAGTAGTGATACTGGCTACAATTCGATTAAAAAGAGGATTTCCATGTCCCACTTTTTTGTTTATTTTTTTCCAATTTTTCTTTAACCATGGCCACAAAACTAAATCACCGTATGGATTTCCAGCAACTTTCATAATTGGCAACTGCATATTTTGAGAACGGACTTCTGACGTTTGTGAAAAGTCAAGAGATTTAAGAAGTAATTTTTTATCTTGAAATCCACACATGGCACCCAAGAAACGAAGTTTTTCTTCCATGGTTTTGGCATTTTTGTATAACTTGGTAAGTTCAGCATGAGTTTTTGGATTTCCATTCCAAGCTGCAATGGAGCAAATTGCTTCTATCAAATCAGGAGATATTGTGTTTGGAGATTTTAGGAATTTTTTATACCTTCCAAGGGCCTCAGCAGTAACATCATCATCATCCATTTTACCCAACACAGAAATGGTAAATGTACGTAGTAATGCATCTGTATGTTTGTCTGATTTTTGTGGTTCCCATCCCAAGCGGGATAAGATTTTTCTAAAGTAGTTTAGAGCATATCCTCGAATTTCTTCAACAAAGGGTTCATCAAAAGCACGAAAATACAATGATGCTAAGTTATGTGCCACATTGACAGATGCAAGATAACTATCTTCATCAAAGTATGCATCAGAAAAATCAAGATAATTTCTTACTTGTTCATCACCAGAAACACAAAGAGAAAACAAATCGTTTTGTACTGCCCATCTGTCAATAGCAGGAATACGTTTTTCATCCACTAGCATTTTTAAATCAAGTAAGATTCCTTCATCATACTTTACACGATAGAATCCTTTTCGACCATAATTTGCAACAAAGCCTACAGTGTTTTTAGATAATTTCACAGACATTGATTTTTTAGAAAATAGTTTTGTGCTAGTTTCAGATTCCAATCCTAAAGACAAGGGGATCGACCACAGACCTTTACTAAATTTTTTTTCAGGTTCAAGCAAATATCTTTTTTGTTTAAGTTTCAAAGTATTGCCATCTTGATTAATTTCAACCAGTGGAAACCCAGGTTGTTTTAGCCATGTATTGATCATCGAGGTAACAGGCATTTTAGACGCCTTGCCAATTGCATCCCACAAATCTTGTCCTTTGGCATTTTTATATTTAAAATCAGATAGATATTTTTTTAGTCCTTTTTGAAAATTTGGTTCTCCAACATAGTGTTCAAGCATTCTCAAAATACACCCACCCTTATCATAAGAAATAGCATCAAAAATTTCTCTAATTTCAGCTGGAGAATTTACTTTAACATCTATTGGATGGGTTGTTTTTAGAGAATCAAGACCCATGGCGACGTTCATGGCGTCCTCAACAAATTGATTCCACAAATCCCATTCAGGATAGAATTTATCCACAAATTTTGTTGCCATAAAAGTTGCAAAGCTTTCATTTAGCCACAAATCATTCCACCACTTCATTGTAACTAAGTTTCCAAACCACATGTGTGCAATTTCATGAGAAATTACTTCTGCAATGAATTGTTTAGTTCTGGTGGAGGATGTTTTAGGATCATAAAGTAAAATTGTTTCTCTGAAAGTTATCGCACCCCAATTTTCCATGGCTCCAGCTGCGAAGTCAGGAACTGCAATCAAATCAAGTTTAGGTAAAGGATATTTTATTCCAAAATATTTTTCATAAGAAGTAAGGAGTTTTTTTCCCAAATCCAATGAGAATTTACCTTTTGATTTATTTCCCTTTGTAGTAATAACTCTAATCTGTGTTTTAGCAATCTTGCCTGTAAGATATTCAAATTCTCCAACTCCAAGATAAATTAAATACGTTGAAACAATTGGGGTTTTTATAAAATTGTAAATGGTTTTGCTACCAATTTTCTTCTTTAATTTTATCGGCATGTTTGAAATTGCAGTAAATTTATTGTCAGCAATAATTGAAATCTCAAAGGTTGCCTTTGCTTCAGGTTCATCCCAACAAGGAAATGCACGTCTAGCGTCTGCTGCCTCAAATTGAGTGGTAGCAAGATACTTTGTCTTACCATTTTGAATATACTGACTACGATAAAATCCAAGTAGTCTATCATTTAGAGTTCCTTGAAATTCCAAGTCAATGATTGCGTTACCTTTAATTTTTTCACTCAAAATAATTTGTAATTCTTCTTTTTTCTCCACTGTTTTTGGAATTGATTTAATGAATTTTTTATCAGATTTTACTTGGCAAGATAGGATTTTTAGTTCAGCACAATGCATTGTAATAATTTTTGTAGATTTCTTGCAATCTACAAAAATAGATCCTGTTCCATGAAATGTAAATTTTTTGAGATCGGGCTCAAAAATTAATTGATAATTAATTGGAACTACATCCACGTTTGAGATAATTTTGTTACACTTTAAGTAGATTTTCTATTATTGAGGGATTTAGATTATGTCCAAGGATCAGATTTTTCATCCCAAGATATTGCACTGATCCCATTTTCGGCAAGTGAATCGCTGTTTTTAATTAAGACCAGCAGGCACTCATCAGAGCAATGTGTGACCTCAGAATTTTTCATGAATTTTCCACAATTTTCACAATATTGGCTCATATCTCAAATGAATTAATGCTAAACTTTGCATGTACATTCCCTCAATACAAGTAAACACAAAATTCATTTTAAAAATATTCACGATTATCATCTCTGAGAACAGATTTGCAAGTAAAATCGAATTATGTTTATATCAAGTCAGATATTTAGTCAGGTATTATTTGGATTCAAGTATAATAAAGCGTCAACAACATCCGCCAAAAAAAGAGAAAACTCGTAGTATTACTTACCGTCTACCTGTAAAATTGGTCGAAGAGATAGAAAATGAGGCAATGAATCACAATGTATCTCACAATGTAATGGCAAAGCAGATTTTAGAAAGATACATCAAATGGGACAGATTTGCAAGTAAAATTGGCATGATTCCAGTCCCAAAAAAAATCCTGGACACCTTAGGAATAGAAATGACTGCCGCAGAAATTAATCAGATCATCAATGTAATAAAACCAGTGATTAAAGACACAGTGTTATTCATCAAAGGCAAATATGATTTGAAAAGATGTATCGAGACATTAGAAGATTATATGCGTGCATCAGGTATGAAATCAGATCACAGAATTGAAGGTGAGATACATCATTTTATCATTCAGCATGAATTAGGAGGTAATTGGTCAATATTTACAGAACAGTTGCTACAGGAAATATTCAAAGAGTTTTTACCCGATTCAAAAATGAAGTGTCAAACAACAGAATCAACAGTTATAGCAACAATTGCATTGGGTGGAGATTTTGATGAACATAATTATTAAAAAATTAGTTTTTATTAAAAACTACATCTACATCAATTTTTCCGTCGTGAAAACTTGTATTTACTTCCCTGATTTTGCTTTTATACAAAAAGAGTCGCTTTCCCTCATCAGTGATCACACCAGATGTTCGAATCATCTTTGAATCATGTAGCAATTGAATTCTTCTATAAACAGTACTTAATGGGATAGTTTTTTCACTAGATATTTCAATTACCGATTTTGGAGTATCCATTATTGCTTCTAGAATTAACCTACAATATTTGTCAGAAAGAATTTCAAGAAAAAATTCTTTTCTTTCTGGTTCTTCTATTTTTAATTGATTTAAAACTTGCATATTATCATTTGGTGATTTTAAAATATAATCATTAAGTAGACACATGTGTGCATTGCAAGACAAAAATAAAGTTCTAAATCTTGTTTTATTGATAAAATAATTATAAATAAATTTGTAGAGACAAAAATAAAACATTTGAAATTAATTGTCTAGATTTGAAAAAGACACACTATGAATTTAAAGATTGATCTGCTTTTAATCCCTTGTAACGATTTCTGATTGTAACTTCTGTCACACCTGCAGCTTCTGCAAGGTCTCGTTGGGTGATAGATACACCATTTTTAACACATGAGAGATAAAGTGCAGTTGCTGCAAGACCCATAGGATCTTTTCCAGCTGATTCTTTACGTTCTTGTGCTTCTTTGAGTACCTTTACTGCATATCGTTTTGTTTTTTCAGATATCTCAAGTTTGCTTGAAATTCTTGCAATACATTGAATTGAATCAACTACAGGCATTTTTAATTCCAATTCATGATGTAATAATCTATAACATCTTGCAATATCTTTTCGTTTAACATTTGCAGCATCTGCAACATCTTTCAATGTCCTAGGAGTTTCAGTGTCTCTGCATGCAGCATAAAGAGAAGCTGCAATCATTGCGGAGATGGATCTTCCGCGAACAAGTTTTTTTTCTAGTGCTTTTCTGTAAATGTATGCTGCTTTTTCAAGAACGTTTGCAGGAATTGAAACTTTATCTTTTAATTTATTCAAATCACTTAATGCTTGTCTCAAATTTCGATCCACAGGTGCATGAACTTGACTTCTACTATCCCAGGTTCTTAATCTTTCAATGGTGCTTTTCATAGATGTAGAAAGAGGTTTTCCTGAAGCATCCTTGTTCAATGGATTGATTACAGTGGACAATCCCATGTCATGTATCATCAATGACGATGGAGCACCAGTTCTTGCAGGATCTGCCCCACCATCCTTTTGAAATGATCTCCATTCAGGACCAGATTCTTGAGATTTTTCAGTAATCACATAACCACATTTACCACAAAAATTCTCCCCTGTAACTTCATCAGTCAGTATGGAATTTTTTCCACAACGTGCACATGTTGGACTAGAATTTGTATTAAGATTTCCCATGTTGATTTCCTTACACTATTATCCCGTTTATTGAATTTTTTACAATAGAAACATGATTGTTTTGTTTATCTTGAGACATGATTTAGAAACATTTCTCAGGTATAAGAAGTGTGAGTATCCTAGCAAAATAGTCCTAGAATTTTTTCTGTGTATTATGTAACAACTGTAATTTCGGGGGTAGACATGCCACCATATCCAGGATCGATTGTCTGTTTAGGATTTAATGTAGTATCATGATGACATGGCTTGTTACATACAGGACAAAATTTTCTATCAAGTACAATACATTGACAAATGTGATTTTTCACATATGCCTGAGCAGCTTGATTCCACTCACCTGTCCCATTACAATATACACACACATATGAAGAAGAACTAACCCCTTTACAGAAATCACATACATCTTCAGTCATATCTTTACGACGATATTGAAGGTTTAAATCAATATATTTGAAGAGATGAGACTAAAGAAAATCAAATAAACCTTTTAAAATATCCTCAAATACAACTATATCATGAAGCAAAAGACCGCATCTCGCAGCATCAAAATTTTGGTTGCTAAACTAGGTCTAGATGGCCATGATAGAGGAGCTCTTGTACTTTGTAGAGCATTTAGAGATGCAGGGATGGAAGTAATCTATTCAGGACTTTTTGCAACTCCAGATAGAATTGCACAAATTGCAGAAGATGAAGACGTAGATGCAGTAGCAATGAGCTTACTAAACGGAGCACATGGAACACTATTTCCAAGAGTGGTCAAGACATTAAAAAAGAAAGGAATCAATGACGTGTTAATAGTAGGAGGCGGAGTAATTCCAGAAATTGATCATAAAGATTTGATGAAGTCAGGAGTAGATCATGTATTTGGTCCAGGTACACCATTACCAACAATTATTGATCATATTACAACTGGTGTTTCAAAGTTAAGAAAAATATAAAGAAAAAAACGATACGTGATTTCACAAATCAATAATCAATTAAATAATAAGAAAGTCTGATTAAGAAAATAAATTATAATTTATAGAAATTCCATCATCATATTTTTCATCATTCAAATTTTAGATAATTAATAATTTACATTGAATTAATGGGAAAAATTAGCAAGCCTCAAAAGTAGAATTCAATGATATAGATATGATACATGCATACACCATCTAAAATGAAATAAAACGTATGTTGAATAATCAAAATATAGTATTTTTTGTTTAGACATATAATTGCAATATTCAAAATATGCAACCACAGTAAAGTATATTTTTAATAAACATAAAATGTGATAGACTATTAGTAAATCTACAATTAATTCTGTAAAATATTTTTAATATTATTTTAAATAAAATTTGAACTTAGGATCAAGTTTTTTGGGTTTTTCAGGGTCTTGTACCAAAGATAATTCAGACCGTGCCATTGTAAAATATACATGCATGCAGTTTTTTTCCTTACAAGGTATAAGTTTATCACTTTAATCAACAATAAAAATTATGAAAGAACATGGTGTCGAAGTTGTACCTGAAAAACTAGGCAGTCCAATTAACTTTAAGATCATTGCAGTTATAGCTGCACTTGTACTTGGATTTCATTTTTTAGTAAACTATTCTGAAGATTCAGATTCATTAATCTATGGTTTTTCTATGATCATCCCGTTATCTGTATCTATTTTTGCATTTTTAACTTCAAGAAGATATTCTGGCACCCTAGTTTATTCAAAGGCATACATTATATTTGGAGTTGCATTTCTACTCATGTTTTTTGCAGAATTAACATATTTTGTTTATGAGCAGATTTTAGATTTAGACCCATATCCTTCTATAGCAGATGTTTTCTTCTTTGTATTTTATCCATTGATTATTACTTATTTGATTATTAATCTCAGATTCTTTGCACCTAAAATTTCGAAAAGTGGCCTTTTTTTGATTATTGTAATGCCGATAATTGTTACCCTTATCTACATTTATCTGACAATTTTGGATTTTGGAAGTTTTGATTTCTATTATGGAATTATATTCATTACAGCTGCATCTGTAACTTTAGGTCTTGCGATTCATACTGCAAAAATTTTCAAGGGCGGTCTAATTGGAACTGCTTGGCTGATTCTAGTGGTTGGAATTATCTTGAATCTTTTTGGAGATACATGGTATTATTATATTGAAGTAATAGGAGAATATTCTTTAGCAGATCCTGTGAATTTATGTTGGTATTCAGCATATCTGCTTATTCTATATGCTTTATACAAACACAAAAAAGCCTTTTAACAAGTCATTTTGGAAAAGGTAATCTAATATTATCTGATAATAATCTCACACTAAATGTTAAA
>Ga0224508_10001064_pt1 | contig 25119 bp, 18 predicted proteins | sample SF_Jan12_sed_USG_4_FD_170157 | JGI IMG/M metagenome (GOLD analysis project Ga0224508, IMG submission 170157) | Sediment microbial communities from San Francisco Bay, California, United States - SF_Jan12_sed_USGS_21 | ecosystem: Environmental > Aquatic > Marine > Sediment | place: USA... | reverse complement strand
GGCGGCATTTCCGCGGTGCTGGAGCCCGATGACAGTATCGAGCAACACAGCAAGGACACCATCGAGGCCGGGGCCGGTTTATGCGATCAGGAGATAGTCGAGTTTGTCGCCACCCACGGCAAAGGCTGCATCGAGTGGCTGGCTGACCTCGGCATGCCGTTTTCGCGCGATCGACAGGACGTCAGCAGCAGCGGATTTCATTTAACGCGCGAGGGTGGCCACAGCAAGCGCCGGGTGGTGCACGCCGCCGACGCGACCGGCAAGGCGCTGCAGCAAACCCTGGAGGCCCATGCCGCCGAACGCGAGAACATCAGTATATTCAACCAGCATATCGCGATCGACCTGATTCACCAGAATCGCAAGTGTATCGGCCTGTACGCGCTCAATCGCCTCAGTCAGCACGTCGACGCGTTCAGATCGCAGAAAGTGATCCTGGCGACCGGCGGCGCCAGCAAGGTTTATCTCTACACTAGCAATCCAGACGGCTCCACCGGCGACGGCATCGCGATTGCCTGGCGTGCGGGTTGCAGGGTGGCGAATATGGAATTTAATCAGTTTCATCCGACCTGCCTGTATCACCCTGAAGCCAAATCGTTCCTGATTACCGAAGCGGTGCGCGGCGAAGGCGGCAAGCTGCTGCTGCCGGACGGGGAGCGCTTCATGCTGCGCTTCGACGAGCGTGCCGAACTGGCGCCGCGTGACATCGTAGCGCGCGCCATCGACCATGAAATGAAACGCCTCGGTATCGACTGCGTTTATCTCGATATCAGCCATAAAAGCCGCGCCTTCATCAAGTCGCATTTCCCGACCATTTATCAGCGCTGCCTCGATTTCGACATCGATATCACTACCCAGCCGATACCGGTGGTGCCGGCCGCGCACTACACCTGCGGCGGTGTCATGGTCGATATCAACGGCCGTACCGACATCGAAAACCTGTACGCGGTCGGCGAAGTCGCTTACTCCGGCCTGCACGGCGCCAATCGCATGGCAAGCAACTCGCTGCTCGAATGCCTGGTGTTTTCACAAGCCGCGGCAGAAGATATCGCCGCGGCGATAAAACATGTGAGCAAACAGCCGATGCTGGAACGCTGGGACGAGTCCCAGGTCACCGATTCGGACGAGGATATCGTGGTCGCGCACAACTGGGACGAGCTGCGACGCTTCATGTGGGATTACGTCGGAATCGTGCGTACCAATAAACGTCTCGAACGCGCCCTGCACCGGGCCGAGATGCTGAAAAGCGAAATCAACGAATACTACGGTAACTACAAGGTATCCCCCGACCTGCTCGAGCTCCGCAACCTGGTGGTGGTCGCCGATCTGATCATCCGCTCGGCGCTGACGCGCAAGGAAAGCCGCGGCCTGCACTTTACCCTCGACTATCCGCAATCCGACGACGGTTTCCTGTCACCGACCATCCTCGACCCCAAACAACCGAAGAAGAGCCCGGCCAAGCTGGCCTCGATTTAGATCTCAAAAGCAATCTGAACCGACGCTTCTTCCAGGCCCTCAGGAAAGGATGTGCTCAAAACACGCTGTTAACCAATCCCAGGGCGCTCGAATTTTTCATCCCTGAAAAATACGGTTTTGAGCACATCCTTTCCTGAGGGCCTATCGCTTACAGAGCCAGGTTAAAGGCACCCGTATAGATACCCGGATAACTGCTAGCGAACGAGAGGTTTGGTTTTCGGATTCTCCAATACTGGCAGTGGCTCCCCATCTGAAAAGCTAAATTTTCAAATAAATAAACTTAAATCATCGGGTCAGATCTGGGATACCTCTTCCTTCCCGTCGATATCACGCGAATTCAATATATGGATATTATCCGTGAGATCGACAGGCTACTCTCCGCTGCAGGCCCTGGATCACTGCAAGGCGGGTACATTTCAACTGAGATTAATGATTTACATTGAAATAATGGCCGGTGATAGAATAGCCGGATGATGGAGCAACAGGCGATTTCGATACAGACCGAGGGACGCGCGACGATCAATATCAGTGGCGAGGTCGAGCAGGTTGTGCGCAGATCGGGTATAGAGCAGGGTCTTTGCCATGTTTTCGTGCATCACACCAGCGCGTCGCTAATCGTCACCGAGAATGCCGACGCCAACGTACGCCGCGACCTGGAAAGCTATATTTCCAGACTGGTACTCGATGGCGACCCGGCCTACCGGCACGACCAGGAAGGCCCGGATGACATGGCGGCGCATATACGTTCGGTGCTGACCCAGACTGAAATCACGATTCCGGTTCGCGCCGGTCGGCTCGCGCTCGGCACCTGGCAGGGGCTGTTCCTTTGGGAGCACCGCTATAGCGCTCATCGACGCAATGTTACCGTTACCCTGACCGGCATCTGACCCCTGCCCGCCTGGGCTATATAGCAAGTATTAATATATTGATATTGTTATTAGCGGCTAAAAGCGGAAAATAAATCGGATTTAGCGGACCAAAACGAGGCAGAATCATGAAGATCATCCTGTTAGGACCCCCCGGCGCCGGCAAGGGCACCATCGCCAAGGCGCTGATGGCGCAAGATGGCTCGGTACAGATATCCACCGGCGACATCCTGCGCGCAGCGGTAGCGGCGGGCACCGAGCTCGGCAAGAAGGCGGAAGCCGCGATGAAGGCCGGCGACCTCGTCACCGACGAACTCATCATGGGCATCATGGAAGAGCGCCTGCTGGAAGACGACTGCAAGCAAGGCTATCTGCTGGACGGATTCCCACGCACCATTCCCCAGGCCGAGGCGCTCAGGGCGCTACTTGCCAAACTCGGTGAACAACTCGATTGCGCGCTGGAGCTCGATATCCCGCGCGATGTCATCATCGATCGGCTGACGACTCGTCGCACCTGCAGCAACTGCGGCGAAATCTACAACGTCAAATCCAAACCGCCCAAAGTCGAAGGCGTATGTGACGTTTGCGGCAGCGAAATCGTGCAGCGCGACGATGAAACCGAAGAGGCCATTGAGAACCGGCTCGAGGTATACAACGAGCAAACAGCGCCACTGGTGGAGTTCTATCGCAATGAAGGCCTGCTGGTGAGCGTGCCGACATCAGACCTGGAACCGGTGCTGGCGGCAATCAACAGCCGCCTGTAAGCGGCCTCAGCGGGAATCGATTTCGATTCGCTCGATACCGGCGACAAAAACCTGCACCCCGTCGAGGGTGGTGAAACCATCGCTGTGAATATCGTTCTTCATCGCACGGTAAGACTTTTTCTCACCGGACTGGGTGTTGATGACATGCACGGTAACGACCGCGCGGCGTGAATCGACTTCCAGGTAAATCATCACCCCGGCGGCGATCACCATCAGGATCATGAAGGCTATAGCGCCGTTGCGCAGCTGCTTTTTTCTACGCTCATCCGCCGGATTGCGAATTTCCCTCAACTGGGGCTTGGCTCGTGACGAGATCATGAACATGCAGGCCATGATCACGCCGAGGGTAATGAGTATTTTAGCGATCATTTAAACTCGATCTTTGGGTTTCGCCCGAATATTGCACGAACGGCTAGTTGCGGGAAAAAGTGACCAGATGGTCAACATTGAGCCGGATCCCGATGCGTTCGTTTATTTTATGGTTATGATGACTGGGCGCAAGGCACATGACCTCGATTCCGCTATCCATTCGCAGGTGATACAGAAAATCGGCGCCGCGGAAGGCCTTCTCGACGACAATTGCCGACTCGCTGGATTCGTCATCGTGCACCACGTCATCCGGGCGGATTAATACATCGACCATTTCACCCGGTGGATCGGTAATCGAATGACTGCCCGCGATGACGCCGAGATCGGTCCTGACCGTATTCTCGCCCTCCACCGTCGCCGGTAAAATAACGCCCTGACCGATGAAGTCGGCGACGAAACGATTAACCGGTTCGTGGTACAACTCGTATCCGCTGCCCTGCTGCTGGATGCTACCCTCGTTCATCACACAGATCTGGTCGGCCATGGCAAATGCTTCGTTCTGGTCATGCGTGACCAGGATCGCGGTATTGTTTTCCTGTTTCAGAATACTCCTGACTTCACGTGCCAGCTGTTCGCGCATTTCCGCATCCATATTGGAGAAGGGCTCGTCCAGCAACAGCACGCTCGGGCGCGGCGCCAGCGCGCGCGCGAGTGCAATTCGTTGCTGCTGTCCACCCGAAAGCTGGTGCGGATAGGCTTTCGCGTATGCCGGCATTCCGACAATCGCCAGCATTTCCTGGACCCTGCCATGCTGCTGTTTGCGATCCATCCCCTTGAGGCCGAACCGAACATTGTCTTCAACCTTCAAATGCGGGAACAGGGCAAAATCCTGGAATACCATGCCGATGTTGCGTTTTTCCGGTACCAGGAATTTTTTTCTGGAACTGACCTCGACCTCGTCGATCAGAATCCGACCCCGCCAGACGGGCTCGAAGCCGGCGATTGCGCGCAAAACCGTGGTCTTGCCGCAACCGCTCGGACCCAGCATACAGCCGATCTGGCCGGGTTGCAGCGAAAAACTGACCTGGTTTAAAACCTGAAGCTCATCGTAGCCGGCGTCTATGTTTTCGACGTCAATCTGGGATGTCATGAACCGGCTCTCGAAGCAGAAATACTGTGGCTCAACAGTATAACCGGACCCAGTCCAACCGCCACTATCATCAACGCCGCGGTGGACGAATCCGCCAGCCGCTCGTCAGACGCGAGTTCGAAAGCCCTGACCGCAAGGGTGTTGAAGTTGAATGGCCGCAAAATCAGGGTTGCCGGTAATTCTTTCATGACATCGACAAACACGATCAGCAGCGCGGTTAACACCGTTCCCTTCATCAGGGGTAGATGCACCCGCATCAGAATTTCGCCCGGTCTATACGACAGTGAGCGAGCGGCGTCGTCCATCGACGGCTTGATTTTCGACAGCCCCGATTCGACCGCCTGTATCGAAACCGCCAGAAACCGCACCATGTAGGCAAACATGAGCGCGAACAGGCTGCCGCTTAGCAACAGTCCGCTGGAAAACCCGTAGTGTTCGCGCATCAGACTGTCGACACTGTTATCGAACCAGGCAAAGGGAATGATGACGCCGACCGCGATCACGGTGCCGGGTAAGGCATAACCGGTGGCCACGATTCGAATCGAGGCGTTGACCACCTTGCTGCCGAGCATGCGCTTGCCGTAAGCGAGGAACAGCGCCAGCACAACGGCCAGCAGGGCGGCGCTCGCCGCCAGCTCCAGCGAATGGAAAGTCAGTTGCAAAAAGGAGGCGTCGACCATGTCAGCATAAGTTTCGATCGCCCACAGGGCCAGCTGGTAAGCCGGCAGTAAAAATCCAAGCAACAGCGGCAAGAAACAGGCGGAAAAGGCAAGCACCGCGCGATAGCCGCGCAGCCGATACTGAGGCAGCGCACTGTACCGGTTGGTCGCGTGATGGTAGCGCGCCCGCTGACGCGACCAGCGTTCGATAACGATTAGCGTAAAAACGAACAGCAGCAGAATCGAGGCCAGCTTGGCCGCGGCGGCGCCATCGCCAAGCCCGAACCAGGTCCGGAAAATGCCGGTGGTAAAGACCCCAAGTCCGAAATAGGCTACCGTGCCGTAGTCGGCGAGGGTCTCCATCAACGCCAGCGACAGTCCGGCGACGATAGCCGGGCGGGCCAGCGGCAACGCAACGCGGTAAAAACTCGCCCACACCGAGCAGCCCAGGGTACGGCTTACTTCGAGCACGCAAATCGACTGCTCCAGAAAGGCCGCGCGTGCGAGCAGATAGACATAGGGATACAGCACTAGCGAAAACATTGTCACCGCGCCACCGAGCGAACGGACTTCGGGAAAATAGTAATCGCGCACGCCCCAACCGGTGCCAGCCCTGATCCAGCTTTGCAACGGCCCGGCAAAGTCCAGCATGCCGGTATAGGTATAGGCGATGATGTAAGCCGGAAACGCTAGCGGTAACAGCATTGCCCAGGCGAACAGCCGTTTTCCCGGAAACAGGCAGACGCTGGTCAGCCAGGCGCAACCGACCCCGATCACCAGCGTTCCCAATGCGACTCCGAGCATCAACAGCGCGGAATTGAGCAGGTACTCGGTGAGCACGGTGTCGAGCAAATGCTGCCAGACATCGTTGGCCGGGTGCAAAACGAAACTGACGACGGTAAAAATCGGCAGGCTGAACAGAATCGCCAGCAGCAGCACGCCCGGTTCCCAGAATCGTTGCATTAAAGGCGTTGCGGGGACGGTTTTCAAATACTCATTGCTCGGGGAAATATGCTTGCATAAGGCGATGTCTAATACGCTAACAGTTTTTTGGCTGTGGCGTTAAATTAATGGTTTAACTGTCTATATTCGGCGCTAGAATTGTTACCCGGGGAAAAACCCCGCCGCGTTTACGCTGCGGAGATTTTAATGAATATAGATGCCCGCGTAAATAATAACCGTTCTCATTTGCGATTAATTAAACCATATGGCTGCAATACCGGATAATCAAACCCTCCTGAGCGAAAACAGGTTCCAGTGGCAGCAGATCGCCGACTACCTGGCGTCGAAGAATTCTAGCGCTAAGGATATCGATTGCATCGAGCGTCTTGCGATTGCCAGCCCCTATGCGCTGCAGCAACTGCAACGTTCGCCCGAGCGCGTCGAAACTCTACTGCAACTCGTTGCTTTCTCGCTGGACCCCGAGCCGATCGAAATCGCGGAGGACGAGAAGATCGATATTGATCTGATCAAGCAACAGCTGCGCTATTACAGACACCGCAAGATGGTTGAAATCATTTATCTCGACGTGGTAGCGCAAAACTCGCTTGAAAATACGCTACATCATCTTAGCGACCTCGCCGACCAGGTAATTCAGCTCGCCCTTGCAATCTGTAACAGACAGCTTTCGGATAAGCACGGCCAACCGCTGGATGCCGACGGCGAGCCGATGCAGCTCAATATAATCGCCATGGGCAAGCTTGGCGGACGCGAACTCAACTTTTCTTCCGATATCGACCTGATTTGCTGTTTCGAACACGACGGCGAACTCGCCGGCTTCGGCCAACTGAGTTACCAGGAGTATTTCGCCCGCCTGGTGCGCCTGTTCAGTCAGGTGCTGGCCGACAGTACCGCCGATGGTTTCGTTTTCCGCGTCGACCTGCGCCTGCGGCCCTGGGGAGATTCCGGTCCCGTGGTGCTCAACCACAGCGCGCTCGAGCACTACTACCAGCTGCACGGTCGCGAATGGGAACAATACGCCATGGTCAAGGCGCGCATCATCAGCGGCAGCGACAGCAGTCGCGCTCATCTGTCCGCGCTGTTGAAACCCTTCGTGTTCCGCAAGTATCACGACTACCGCGTATTCGACGGCCTGGCGACCCTCAAGGGCAAGATCGATAACCAGGCGAAGTCGAAAGGCATGCGCGTCAATATCAAGGTCGGCCCGGGCGGTATCCGTGAAATCGAATTTTTTGTACAGGCATTTCAGATATTGAAGGGCGGCCGCAACCACCAGCTGCAAACCACCGAGATCTTCAACTGCTTCGACGCCTTTCTGCAACACGACATCGTCGAGGCCGAAACCATACACCGCCTGCGCGCCGCCTATTGTTTCCTGCGCCGGCTGGAAAACCGGATCCAGATGTTCGAGGATCAGCAAACCCACGACCTGCCCAACAGCGCCGATCAGCAGCGGCGTATCGCGATAACCATGGGTTTTCCCGACTGGGAGACGCTGTTAGAGGAATTGCAACAACACCGCGACCAGGTAAATCATTTCTTCAACGATTTGTTCAGGCGGGATCAGGAAGAAAAGCCGCAAGCGGTGATCGATGACAGTTTTGCCGAAACCATCGAGGAAGATCGCGAGTGGGATTTCATCAACAATAGCGGCATCGCCGAGAGCGCCGAAATCAACCAGTTGCTGAACCGCTTTCTTCGCTCCAAGGCCTGGAGTTTCATGTCGGCCAGGGCCAGGCAACGCTTCAACAACCTGCTGCCGCGCCTGCTCGAAACCATCGGTAGCGAACAAAATCCGGCCAGCCTGTTCGAACGCTTCATGCGACTGTTTTCGTCGATTGCCGGGCGCAGCGTCTATTTCGAACTGCTGTTTCAGAACAGCGCGTTGCTGGACAGGTTGTGCACGCTGTTTGCCAGAAGCGCCTGGATCGCCGACGAGGTATCGCAGTACCCGATTTTGCTGGAAAATCTGATCCATCCGGGTGACCAGCAGCGATTCGACAAGCTCGGACTGCAACAGCGATTGCAGACGCAACTCGACAACATCGAAGGCGATACCGAGCTCGAGCTAGACAGCCTGCGACTGTTCAAACGCGAACAGACGCTGGTCATCGCCAGCGCCGAACTGGCACAGGAAATCGACGCCACCCAGGTCTGTCACTACCTTTGCGACCTCGCCGAAGTCGTGCTCGATGCGGTCTATCGGCTGGCCAGCAAGGCGTTGCGGCAACAGTATGGAATACCTCAATGCACGATAGACGGTGAGCGTCGTGAGGCCCATCTTGCCATCATCGGTTACGGCAAGCTGGGCGGCTACGAAATGCACTACCAGTCCGATCTCGATATTATTTTTCTGCATGACTCGAGCGCAGAGCAGCAGTTCACCAGCGGCGACAAATGCATCGAAAACTCGGTTTATTTCGCGCGACTGGCGCAAAAGATCATTTCGATGACGAGCGTGCTAACCGCCTCGGGCAAACTCTACGAAATCGATTCGCGCCTGCGCCCGGAAGGATCTTCCGGCTTGCTGGTGTCTTCGGCCCAGGCCTACTTGCGCTACCAGCAGGAAAAGGCCTGGACCTGGGAACACCAGGCGCTGGTCAGGGCCCGGCTGGTGGCCGGCAGCCCGCTGTTAGAAGACGAGTTTGCGCGCATTCGAACAACGGTTTTACGGCTACCGCGAGACCAGGCGCAACTGCGTCACGATATCGTCGAAATGCGCGATCGTATCTACCGCAACAAGCGGCCAGCGGAAGGCGATCGGCGGGATTTGAAGCAGTCGCGCGGCGCCATGGTCGATATCGAATTCCTGGTGCAATACTGGGTGCTGACGCAGGCAAATAATATTGACTCAGATTGTTTGTATTCTGATAATATTCGCCTGCTCAATGAGTTATTTCGGTTAAACCTGATTACCAGCGCGCAATCGCGGCTGGCTGAAATATACACCGACTATCATCGTTTACTGCATGAATCAGTGCTGCAAAACCAGTCCAGTGAGGTGGACGCCGAGATAATCGAAGCGCAGGTAAATCACGTTATAAATTGCTGGAACGAAAGTTTCGGCCTGGAGAATTAGTATGTCGATGTCCGACCGCGACGGTGTTATCTGGTACGACGGCGAAATGGTACCCTGGCGCGAGGCGACCACGCATGTGTTGACGCATACCCTGCACTACGGCATGGGTTGCTTCGAAGGCGTGCGCGCCTACCATGCCGAACAAGGCACCGCGATATTCGCGCTCGAAGCGCACACCACGCGACTGTTCGATTCGTGCAAGGTGCTGGGCATGAATATCAGCTACGATCCTCAGCAAATCATGGATGCGCAGGTCGCCTCGGTGCGCGAAAATAACCTCGACAGCGCCTATATTCGACCGATGGTATTTTACGGTTCCGAAGGCATGGGGCTGCGCGCCGACAACCTGAGCGTACACTGCATCGTGGCCGCCTGGGAATGGGGTTCCTACCTCGGCCAGGAAGGTCTGGAAAAGGGTATCCGCATCAAGACTTCGTCCTATACCCGCCACCACCCGAATATCGCCATGACCAAGGCCAAGGCGAACGGGCAGTACATCAATTCGATGGCGGCGCTGGGCGAGGCGCTCAGGGACGGTTACGACGAAGCCCTGCTGCTCGATCCCGAAGGTTACGTCGCCGAGGGCAGCGGGGAGAATATTTTCGTGGTCAAGGACGGCGTCATCTATACCCCCGAGACCACCACCGCGCTCAACGGCATTACCCGTAAAACCATCTTCCGGCTGGCCGCGGACCGGGGAATGGAGATCATCGAAAGACGCTTTACCCGCGACGAAATTTATATCGCCGACGAAGCATTTTTTACCGGCACCGCGGCCGAGGTCACCCCTATCGCCGAACTCGATAATCGCCCCGTCGGCAGCGGTTCGCGCGGACCGGTCACCGAGGCCCTGCAATCCGATTATTTCGACCTGGTGCACGGGCGAAACGAAAACTACCTCGACCTGCTAACCTACATAAAATAGAGATCCCATGGTTAATCCCGATACTGCTGCAGACCAGAACGCCTACTCGACGCCCAATGCAAAGACCGCGATCGAGGTCAAACTGGATGACCTGCCGATTCATTGCCCGGTGGAAGGATCGAGCCTGTGGAATTCGCACCCGAAGGTTTATATCCCGGTCGAGGAAAATGGCGGCGAAGCCAAGTGCCCCTACTGCGGCACCATGTTCAAACTGTTGTAAGCAAGCTGCCGGCTGGCGGCATTGAGCCGATTCAGTTAGCTTTCCATACCCAGGTCTCGCTGACACCGAGCTGTTGCTCGAGGCGGGCGCGAGCACTCAGGGCGGCATCGATGGAATCGAAGCCGGCAAGCAACAGCCGATGCAGGATACGCCCGTTACGTTGCACGGTTTTATCCTGTGCGGCAAAACCCTGGCGGTGAAATTCCCTTAGTACCTGCTGCGCACGCTGTGCGTCGCTGAGCGATATCAGCACCAGTTGCCATTGCCCGTTCTCGGTTACAATGCCGAATTCCGATCTGAGATCGGTTTCGGCGATCCACAGCCGGTGTTGCTGCATATCGATCTGATCTACCGGCAGCGGCGCCTGATCCCGCGGTTTCACAAAACAGCTCAGGGCCTGGCTCATATCGATGCTGGATGTCGAGGAAACCTCGATACCCAGTTCGCCTTCGACGAGGCAAACCGCGTCCTGCGCCAGATCGGCGCGGCCCCAGATATCCGCCTTGCCGACGGTGGTATTGATCGCCCCTATTTTCAGCTCGAGCCGATGCCGCGGACCGTCGGCATCGAAAAACGCGGAACTGACCCGCACGACGCCACGTAATGCCTGAAAGGATAGCGGGACAGGAGTATCGCCGCTGACGGGTGTCAGCGCAGCCTGCCGGATGACAAAGCGCGATGATTCGCCGAGCCTGATTGCGCTGCCATCAGCCAGTCTCAGCTGAATCCGACCATCTTTCCCGGTGCGGATCAGATCATCATCCTGCAGGCGTGTACCGGGCTGCAGCGGCAGGGTCTGATAGTTGCGCAGCAGCCAGGCGGGGTAATTCAGCGCATCGACCCTGACCGCGCTATCGGCGTATACCGACAGTGCGCACAGGCTTAATACGATACCGATCCAAAGTCCGCCCGCTGTCTGCATTTATTCCTCCACGGCCCAGATTACCCGTAGACACAAAAAAGGGGAAAACCTGTTTCCCCTTTTTCGTAAAACCCGGCTGCTGAAACGGTAGTTAGACAGCGGCCGCCTCTTCCTCGGTAACAGCTTTCATGCTCAGACGAATCCGGCCCTGGCGATCGACTTCGAGCACCTTGACCTTGATGACGTCGCCTTCGGACAGCTTGTCGCTGACGTTCTCGACGCGTTCGTCTGAAATTTGCGAGATATGCACCAGGCCATCCTTGCCAGGCAGGATATTGACGAAGGCGCCAAAGTCCATGATCTTGGCTACCTTGCCTTCGTAGATCACGCCGACTTCAACCTCGGCGGTAACCTGCTCGACCCGACGACGCGCTTCCTCGCCAGCGGCTTTTTCGACCGATGCGATTTTAACTACGCCGTCGTCATCGACTTCGATAGTGGCGCCGGTTTCTTCGGTAATTGCGCGAATGGTGGCGCCGCCTTTACCGATAACGTCACGAATTTTCTCCGGATCGATGCGGATGGTAATCAGGCGCGGCGCGTACTCGGACATTTCCTCACGGCTTTCGCTGAGTACCTTGGACATTTCACCAAGAATGTGCAGTCGCCCCTCTTTGGCCTGCTCCAGCGCCTGGCGCATGATTTCGGTGGTAATGCCGTCGATCTTGATATCCATCTGCAGCGCGCTAACGCCATCGGTGGTGCCGGCAACCTTGAAATCCATATCGCCGAGATGATCTTCGTCACCGAGGATATCCGACAGTACGGCAAAATCGTCGCCTTCCTTGATCAGGCCCATGGCAATACCGGCTACCGGCGCCTTCAGCGGCACACCGGCATCCATCAGCGACAGGCTGGCGCCACAGACGCTCGCCATCGAAGATGAGCCGTTGGATTCGGTGATTTCCGATACCACGCGCAGGACGTAGGGGAAGTCATCGAGATCCGGCATCACCGCCTGCACGCCACGCTTGGCGAGTCGGCCATGGCCGATTTCACGACGCTTGGGGCTGCCCACGCGGCCGGTTTCACCGACGCTGGATGGCGGGAAGTTGTAATGCATCATGAAGTTTTCTTTGTAGGTGCCTTCGATCGCATCGATCAGCTGCGCGTCGCGCCCGGTGCCGAGCGTGGTCACAACCAGCGCCTGGGTCTCACCGCGGGTGAACAGCGCTGAACCATGGGTGCGCGGCAGTACGCCGGTGCGCACGGTAATCGGGCGCACGGTCGAAGTATCACGACCGTCGATACGCTTCTCGCCGGCAATGATGCGACCGCGTACGATGGATTTTTCGAGCTTGCTTATGGCGCTACGAACGTCGCCTTCGGTCGGGGAATCCTCGGCATCGGTTACCAGTGCGGCAACGATACCGTCGCGTACTTCAGCGAGGTTGTTTTGACGATCCATCTTGTCGGCAATGGCATATCCGCCGGTGATAGCCGAGGCACCCTGGTCGGCAACTTTTTGCGCCAGGCTTTCGTCGGTTTCAGGCGCTTGCCATTCCCAGGTTTCGGTGCCGACTTCAGCTGCCAGTTCCTCGATCGCCTGGATCGCGGCCTGCATCTGCTCGTGGCCGAAAACCACCGAACCCAGCATCACTTCTTCGGAAAGACAATCCGCTTCTGATTCAACCATCAACACTGCGTTTTTAGTACCCGCAACAACCAGATTCAGTTCCGATTCGGTAACCTGGCTCAATGTCGGATTGAGTACGTACTCACCGTCGATATATCCGACCCGCGCCGCGCCAATCGGGCCGTTGAACGGGATTCCGGAAATGGCCAAAGCCGCCGAGGTACCCAGCAGCGCCAGGATATCGGCGTCGACTTCCGGGTTACTCGAAATCACATTGGCGACAACCTGCACTTCGTTCATGAAACCTTTCGGAAACAGTGGACGAATCGGGCGATCGATCAGGCGGCAGGTCAGGGTTTCTTTTTCACTGGGGCGGCCTTCGCGCTTGAAGAATCCACCCGGGATTCTGCCGGCGGCGTAAGTCTTTTCCTGGTAATCGACGGTCAATGGAAAAAAACCGCGACCAGGGTCAGCGGTTTTTGATCCAACGACGGTCACGAATACGACCGTATCTGCCATGCTAACAATAACTGCACCGCTGGCCTGGCGCGCGATTTCACCTGTTTCCAGCGTTACCTGATGCGCGCCGTACTGAAATGTCTTTTTAATTGGATTCACTTTTCTCTCACTGTTTAACGACGCAATCCGAGCTTTGCAATCAAGTCTTTGTAACGTTGCTGATTCTTGGATTTTAGATAATCCAGTAAATTGCGACGCTGGTTGACCATTTTCAGCAGTCCGCGACGCGAATGATGGTCATGAATATGTTTTTTGAAGTGTTCTGTCAGATGGCTGATCTGGTGCGACAGCAGCGCTACCTGTACTTCCGGTGATCCGGTGTCACCGTTGCCTTGCTGATAATCAGCAATAATTGCAGCTTTCTGTTGAGCTGACATTGCCATGGATAAAACCTCTTTGGGGCCCGAAAAAGGCTGGTATTCTACCTATCTGGGGAGGTGGTAACAAGGACTTTCAGCGCAATAATCCGGGTTATTGCGCCCGCACACCGAGGCAAACCCTATCTTGCTGTATTCATTAGCCTTTTTGGCACCAATTCCGCGTCCGGCCGGACTTCTCCGAGGCCGATAAAAACGCCTTCGGCGGAAACCAGGCGATACAGCCCTGGCGCCGGCGAATCGGCGAGTTTAACCCGCTTGCCGTGGCAGATATCGATGCTCGCGTCGGCGTCGAGTTGTAACTCGATAAAAGCGTCAAGCGCCACCGTCACCGGCAGCAACAATTCGTCTATTGTGGTGGCGTCCTCGGAAGCGATCTGCTGCAGTTTTTCGAAGCTGAAGGAATCTTGCTCAGTCAGCGTATCAACCGCGATTCGTCGCAGCGCGATCAAATGCGCCCCGCAACCGAGCGCGTTACCGATATCTTCTGCAAGCGTTCGGATATATGTACCCTTGGAACAACGGACTTCGATTTCGAGTTTATCTGAATCGAGGGATAGCAGCTCGAGTTCGAATATTTCCACCTGCCGGGGTAGGCGCTCAACCTGCCTGCCTTCGCGCGCCAGTTGATAGAGTCGCTTACCCTGATGTTTTAGCGCCGAGTACATCGGCGGCACCTGTTCGATCTTACCGATGAATTGTGGCAGTACCTGCGACAAGCGCTGACTGTCGACCGCTACCGGCCTGCGCTCGACGACTTCGCCTTCGGCATCGCCGGTAGTCGTCGTCTGGCCAAGCCGACAGGTCGCCCGATAGGTTTTATGGGCACCCAGCAGGTAACTGGAAAATTTGGTCGCCTGACCCAGGCAAATCGGCAACACGCCGGTAGCGAGCGGGTCGAGGCTGCCGCAATGACCGGCCTTGCGCGCACGAAACAGGCGACGCAGCTGTTGCAGGGCATGATTCGAACTGACGCCGATCGGTTTGTCGAGAATCAGGATTCCGTCGATATCACGGTAATCCCTGGAATTGCGGGATGCCACTAGTGACTGGCTTTGAACTTGTCGTTGGCGACCGCGGAATCGATCAGGTCGGACAGCTGGCGACCCCGTATATCGGTATCATCGTAGATAAAACTAAGCTTCGGCGTAATCCGGGCCTTGAGCTGCTTGCCGATTTCTCGTTGCAGAAAACCGCTGGCGTGGTTGAGCGCTTCGAGGCATTCATCCGCCTGATCCGCATTCAATATGCTGAAATAAACCCGCGCGTGCGCCAAGTCCTTGCTGACCTGCACCTCGAGTATGCTGAGCATACCCAGGCGCGGATCCTTGAGACCGGTCTGGATCAATGCGGCCAGTTCGCGCTGAATCTGTGACGCGAGCCTTTCGCTGCGGGCATATTCCTTGGGCATGCTGCAGGCTTAATCGAGCGAGCGCGCCACTTCGATGCGTTCAAAGACTTCGATTTGATCACCCGCTTTGACGTCGTTGTAATTCTTTACCGCGATACCGCATTCGGTACCCATGCGGACTTCTTCGACCGGATCCTTGAAACGGCGCAATGACTCGAGCTCACCTTCATAGATAACGACGTTATCACGCAGCACGCGGATCGGCTGGCCCTTGCGCACCACACCTTCGATCACGATCGAGCCGGCGACATCGCCAAACTTGGGCGAGCGGAACACGTCCTTGACCTCGGCCAGACCGATAATGTTTTCCTGTGATTCCGGCGACAGCATACCTGACATCAACGCCTTAATATCGTCGATGATGTCGTAAATGACGCTGTAGTATCGAATATCGATACCATAGTCGCCGGCGACCCGCTTGGCGGCAGCGTCGGCGCGCACGTTGAAACCGACCACGATCGCATCCGACGCGGCAGCCAGGTTAATATCCGATTCGTTGATTCCGCCGACGCCGGTGGCAACCAGCTTGGTGCGCACCTCGTCGGTGGACAGTTTTTGCAACGATTCGCGGATGGCTTCCGTGCTGCCCTGCACATCGGCTTTCACCAGAACATTTATCTCGGCAACCTCGCCCTCGGCCATGGCATCGAACATACCCTGCAACTTCGCCTTCTGCTGATCGGCCAGTTTGCTCTCGCGGATCTTGGCTTCGCGGGTTTCGGCAAACTCTCGCGCCTTGCGTTCGTTTTCGACGACAAAAACCTCGTCGCCGGCATTGGGCACACCGGAAAGTCCAAGCACTACTGCCGGCATCGACGGCCCGGCGGTTTTTATCGTACTGGCCGCTTCATCGTACATCGCGCGCACGCGCCCGTATTGCGTACCGGCGAGCAGCATTTGACCCTGCTGCAACTGTCCCGACTGCACCAGCACGGTTGCTACCGGGCCACGGCCCTTGTCGAGCGAAGCCTCGATCACGATACCCTTGGCATTGCCCTTGTCGACCGCCGAAAGCTCGAGTATCTCGGACTGCAGCAGAATCGAATCAAGCAGACTGTCTACGCCCTCGCCGGTTATCGCCGAGACATTGACGAAAATATTCTCGCCACCCCATTCCTCGGGAATGACCTCGAGCGCCGCCAGTTCGTTTTTGACCCGATCGGGATCCGCGTCTTCCTTGTCGATTTTGTTAACCGCGACCACTAGCGGCACCCCGGCGGCGGCGGCATGCTGGATCGCTTCCTTGGTTTGCGGCATTACGCCGTCGTCCGCCGCGACCACCAGTACGACAATGTCGGTAGCCTGGGCGCCACGAGCGCGCATCGCCGAGAAGGCGGCGTGGCCCGGAGTATCGAGAAAGGTGATAATGCCCTTGTCGGTTTCGACGTGGTAGGCACCGATATGCTGGGTGATACCGCCGGCTTCACCGGAGGTCACGCGCGACTTGCGAATATAGTCGAGCAACGAGGTCTTGCCGTGATCGACGTGACCCATGATCGTGACTACGGGCGGGCGAGAAGCCCTGTCTTCGCCTTGCTGTTCGGCGCTGGCCTGCAGCTCTTTTTCGAAATCGTCGTCGCTGGCGGCGCTCACCGCTTTGTGACCCATCTCTTCCACCACCAGGGTGGCGGTATCGTGGTCCAGAATCTCGTTGATCGTCGCCATGGTGCCCATCTGCATCAGGGCCTTGATCACGTCGCCGGCCTTGATCGCCATACGCTGCGCCAGATCAGCTACCGATATCGCCTCGGGAACCTCGACGCTGCGAACGACCGGAGCGGTTGGTTTTTCAAACTGGTGCTGCTTGGTAATTTCGTGTACCTGCCGCTGACCTTTTTTGAACTTTTGCTTGCGATTTGGCTGATGCGCGGATTCCTTGACATGCAACTCCTTGCGCCCGTAGCGGGTATGCTTGTCCTCGTGCTTGCCATGCTTGCCGGTCTTTTCCGGAGTGGTTGCAACAGCACTGGCTGCAGCCGCCTTTTCCAGCGCGGCCTGGGCGGCGGCTTCGGCCGCATCGGCAGCCTCTTTCTCGGCGCGTTGTTGTTCGATCGCCTTTTGCGCCGCCTCGACTTCCTGCAGGCTCTTTTCATAAGCCTTCTTTTCCGCCTCGGCGCGCGCGGCCTGCTCGGCAGCCGCCTTCTCGGCCGCTTCTTCGGCCTGGGCCGCTTCTTCGGCCTGGCGGGCTTCTTCTTCAGCCAGCTGCTCCTGCTGCTTGATTTCCTCCGCCGCGGCGGCCTCGGCTTCCTGCTGCTGCTTGACTTCTTCCGCTTCGACGTCGGCACGCCTCACGTAGGTGCGTTTCTTGCGCACTTCTACGTTGATCGTCTTGGTAGTCGTATTACGCCCCGATGTTCCGGACACCCTGAGCTCGCTTCTGCTCTTGCGGGGCAGCGTTATTTTCTTCGGCCCGCTGGACTCTTCCTTGCCATGGCTGCTGCGTAATGAATCCAGTAGCTTCATTTTATCGTCATCGGTAATGGGATCATCCGCACCGCCGACTTCAACGCCGGCGGTTTTCAGTTGATCCAGCAATTTCTCAATGCTGACACCGATGACTTCTGAAAGTTGTTTAGCTGTTACATTTGCCATGATTATCTGTCCACATGCGTAATTTGCCGAAAGCCGCCAGGAAAACCTACTCGGCCCCGGCCTCGGCCTCTGCTTCCGCGAACCAGGGCTCGCGCGCTTTCATAATGAGCTTGCCCGCAAATTCGGCGTCGATGCCTTCAATTTCCTCGAGCTCGTCGGTCGATTGTTCTGCGAGATCTTCCATCGTACAAATACCGCGGCGCGAAAGTTTGTGCGCCAGATCGCTGGTCATGAATTCCATGTTGAGCAAGTCGTCCTGCGGCTCGCCCGCCTCGGCGGTCTCCTCGCGCGCAATCGCCATGGTCAACAGGGCATCGCGAGCGCGGCCGCGCAGTTCCTGCACGATTTCTTCGTCGAACTCCTCGATTTCGATCAACTCGGATTCGGGGATATAGGCCACCTCGTCAATGGTGGTCAAGCCTTCCTGCACCAGAATGATAGCAACTTCCTCGTCGACATCGAGCTGGTTCATGAAGTTATCGACCAGCTGGCGCGACTCGCCTTCGGATTTCTCTTCGGCGGCAGCCTCGTCCATGACGTTGAGTATCCACCCGGTCAACTGGCTGGCGAGCTTGATATTCTGACCGCCGCGGCCGATGGCCTGCGACAGCTTGTCTTCCGGCACCGCGATATCCATCGAGTTGGTTTCTTCGTCGATAACAATAGACGTCACTTCAGCCGGCGACATCGCGTTAACCGCGAACTGCGCCGGATTTTCATCCCACAGGATGATATCGACACGCTCGCCGGCGAGCTCGTTGGAAACAGACTGCACGCGCGAACCACGCATACCGACACAGGCGCCGACCGGATCCATGCGCGGGTCGTTGCTCTTGACAGCGATCTTGGCGCGCATTCCCGGGTCGCGCGCGGCCGAGATAATCTCGATCAGATCCTGGCCGACCTCGGGCACTTCCAGCTTGAACAGCTCTACCAGGAACTCGGGAGCGGTACGGCTGATAAACAGCTGCGGGCCTCGCACCTCGGAGGCGATCTTGTAAAGGTAACCGCGAACACGATCGCCGGGGCGCACCGATTCACGCGGAATCATTTCCTCGCGCGGAATGAATCCCTCGGCGTTGTCACCCAGATCGACATAGACATTGCCGCGTTCGACGCGTTTGACCTGCCCCATCACCAGCGAACCCTCGCGATCGGCGTAAGCATCGATAACCTTGCGACGCTCGGCCTCGCGCACTTTCTGCACGATAACCTGCTTTGCGGTTTGCGCCGCGATACGGCCAAACTCGACCGATTCGATCTGGTCTTCGACAAAATCGCCAACCTGGATTTCTGGCTGGTCGAATTGCGCCGCCTCCAGGGTAATCTGGCGTAGCGGCTCTTCGAGGCCGCCTTCTTCGCCGGGCTCGACGACTTCCCAGCGACGGAAGGTATCGTAGTCTCCGGTTTTGCGGTCGATATCGACTCGCACCTCGATATCCTGCTGATGTTTCTTTCGCGTTGCCGACGCCAGGGCGGCTTCGATCGCTTCAAAAATGATCTCGCGGTCCACCCCTTTTTCGTTGGAAACGGTATCCGCTACTAACAGAATTTCTTTGTTTTCCATTGTCGTTACTCGCTATGGTTCGACTAGATCGCTGCCTGCCTGGCTATCGATCCCGATTTAAAAGTCACCCACCAGGTTCGCCCTGGCGATATCAGCAAAAGGCAAACTGAAGGTTTCACCGTCTACCTCGATTTTTACCTGTCTGGCTTCGGTTACACCCTGTAACCGACCCTTGAAATTCTTGCGCCCGTCGAGCGCTATCGCCAGCTTGATCTTCGCGGTTTCGCCCGTGAAATGCTCAAAGTCCGCCAGCTTGAACAGCGGTCGATCGATCCCCGGCGACGAAATTTCGAGGTCGTAAGCCTGCTTGATCGGTTCCTCGACATCGAGGATACCGCTGATCTGGTGGCTGATCGCCGCGCAATCGTCGAGGCTGACGCCAGCGTCACGGTCGATGTACACGCGTAGCGTGCCGTGGCCGCCAGCAGCAATGAATTCGACGCCGACAAGCTGGTAACCCATCGACTCGACCACCGGTTCGAACAGCGGCGTTAGATCCTGCACCAGCAATCCTCCAAAAAACCAATAAAAAAGGCCCATAAGGGCCTTTTAACTGACTACTGACTGCTTGTGGAACTAGATCCATCTATAAGCCAGTTAAATTTTGTACTCTTAGCAAAACTTTAAAGATTTTGAATTCTTGGCAAAACTCTAAAGAATTGGTAGCGGGGGCAGGATTTGAACCTACGACCTTCGGGTTATGAGCCCGACGAGCTACCAAGCTGCTCCACCCCGCATCAGAGGCGCAGAATAATAGCTAGGTTGAACAAAATTTACAAGGCCTAAGAAGCTTCAAATGGAATAGTTTTTCGACGACGCGAATTCCAATGAAGAAGCATTCAGGCAAGAGGCCGGATTCTATTTCACGGCTCCGGTGGGCCGTCCCTGGCCCACCGGAGCCGCGAAATAGAATCCACCACCTGGCGATCGAAGGGATGAAAAAAACGTTAGCTGAAGGAGAGGATGCAGTAAGCCATCAGCGTCGACGGGAATATGCCGAGTACGATCAGGCTCAGGCTGTTGGCGCCGAGCAACAGCTTGACGTCGAGCGCTTCCTTGATGGTGGTGGTCTGTTCCGGCAACGGCTTGTCGAAGTACATGACCTTGACCACGCGCAGGTAGTAAAACAGCCCGATCACCGAGAACAGCACCGCCGCCACCGCTAGCCAGACCATGTCGACCTGGATCACCGCCTGCAGCACGCTAAGCTTGGCGTAGAAACCGACGGTCGGCGGAACCCCGGCCATGGAAAACATCGCGATCGCCAGCAGCGCCGCGTACCACGGGTTGCTATCGTTGAGACCGCACAGGTCGCTGATATTTTCTGCCTCGGAACCCTTGCGGTTCAACACCAGCAAAACGCCGAAAGCGACCGCCGCGGTAATGGCATAGGTAATGGTATAAAACATCGCCGAGGCGTAACCGTTAGCGGTCGCCGACAATATCCCCAGCAGAATGAAGCCGACATGTGAAATCGTCGAATAGGCGAGCATGCGTTTGAAGTTGGTCTGCGCGATGGCGATGATGTTGCCCACCGCCATCGACGCGATCGCCAGCGCGGTTAGCATTTGCGACCAGTCGACCTGCAAATCGCCAAGGCCGTCGACCAGCAGGCGAATCGCCATCGCAAAGCCGGCGATCTTCGGCGCGGTACCGATGAATAGCGTAACCGAGGTCGGCGAACCCTGGTAAACATCGGGCAGCCACATGTGGAACGGCACCGCACCCAGTTTGAACGACAGCCCGACGACGATGAAGGTCAGCGCAAAACCCAGGGCGACAGGGTGCAAAGCAAACTGGCTGCTGACCGCGGCCGATAGCTGGTTGATATCGAGCGTTCCGGTAACGCCATAAAAAATGGAAATACCGTAAAGCAGCAGGCCCGAGGCCATCGCACCGAGCACGAAATACTTCATCGCAGATTCCGACGCCGGTAGCGAATTGCGATTGAAAGCGATCATCGCGTATAGCGATAACGACAGTAACTCCAGCCCCAGGTAAACCAGCAGGAACGAATGCGCGGAAATCATTACCATCATGCCGAGCGTGGCAAAAAGGCCCAGCACGTAGTACTCGCCGCGGTAGATATCGTTGTCGATCAGGTAATCGCGCGAGTAGACGAACACCAGGATGGTAATCCCGCAGGTTGCTATCTTGAGTACCACCGCCAGATGATCGAGCACGAATGAACCGCCGAAGCTGCTGACCGCGTTCGGCGGCGCAACCACCAGCACCGCGGCGATAGCGAGCGCCAGGGTCGCGATTGACAGCAGCAGGGTAAAACCGCGCTTTTCCTGCGGCAGGAACAGGTCGACCACCAGCACCAGGCAAGTCATCGCTAGCATTACCATTTCCGGCAACGCGGGCATTAAATCAGGCTGTATGAACGGGGCGGTCATATCTTTGGATTCGCAATGTGGTTGAGCAGGTTTTCAATCGTCGGGTGCATGACTTCGACCAGCGGGTCCGGCCACAGACCGAGCGCGAGCACCGCCAGCGCCAGAACCCCCAGGAACAGGAATTCACGCTTGTTGATATCGGTGAGCGCGGCGACGTTATCATTGGCGACTTCGCCATAGAGCACGCGCTTGACCATCCACAGGGTATAGGCCGCGCCCAGGATCAACGTCGTTGCGGCAAGAAAGGCGATCCAGAAACTGGCCTTGAAACTCGCCAGGATAACCATGAATTCACCGACGAAACCCGAAGTGCCCGGCAGGCCCGCATTCGACATCGCGAAGAACACCATGAAAGCGGCAAACACCGGCATGGTATTGGCGACGCCGCCATAATCGGCGATCTGGCGGCTATGCATGCGGTCGTACATGACGCCCACGCAGAGGAACATTGCGCCTGAAATAAATCCATGCGACACCATCTGCACCATGCCGCCTTCCAGCGCCAGCGCAGCGCCCTGGTCGCCATAACCCGAATTGACGATGCGGAACACGATAAAAAAGCCGAGCGTGACAAATCCCATGTGCGCAATCGACGAGTATGCAATCAACTTCTTCATGTCGCGCTGCACCAGGGCGACAAAACCGATGTAAACCACCGCGGTCAGCGACATCGTGATGATCAGCCAGTCGAGTTCGGCGCTGGCGGCCGGCGTGATCGGCAGGCTGAAGCGCAGGAAGCCGTATCCGCCGATTTTCAACATGATCGCCGCCAGGATCACCGAGCCGCCCGTGGGCGCCTCGACGTGCGCGTCGGGCAGCCAGGTATGCACCGGCCACATCGGCACCTTGACCGCGAAAGCCACCAGGAAGGCGAGAAAAATCAGCACCTGCTCGGTCAGCGACAGTCGCAGGTGATGGAAATCGAAAATGGCGAAGCTGTCGGCCTGGGTATACATGTAGATCAGCGCCACCAGCATCAGTACCGAGCCGATGAAGGTATAAAGAAAGAACTTCAGTGTCGCGTAGATACGGTTGGCGCCGCCCCATACGCCGATGACGAGGAACATCGGGATCAGCATGGCCTCGAAGAAGATGTAGAACAGGATCGAGTCCAGCGCCGAGAAGGTGCCGATCATGAAACCTTCCATGATCAGGAAGGCCGCCATGTACTGCGAAGCCCGGTATTGAATCACTTCCCAGGCAGAGATGACGACGATTACCGTGGTAAACGAAGTCAGCAGGATCAACGGCATCGAGATACCGTCGATACCGAGGTAGTATTCGATGTCAAACGCCGCTATCCACGGCTGGCGCTCGACGAACTGCATCAGGTGGGTTTCGGTGTTGAACTGGGTGTACAGCGGCAAGGTCAGCAGGAAGGTGGCGATAGACACCACCAGCGCGATCTTGCGCGCACCCGAGGGCTCCCTGTCACCGGCGAACAGCACCAGGATGCCACCGAGGATCGGTGTCCAGATCACGAGGCTTAAAAGCGGCCAGTCAGCGTACATAGTTTATCGTTTATCCTAAGGTTTTTTCTGCTTAGCCCAATACAACCCATCCCAGCAACAGGATCAGCCCGGAGATCATCGCAAACGCGTAATGGTTCAAATAGCCGGTTTGCACGTGGCGCACCACGCCCGAAACCCAACCGACCAGGCGCGCGCTACCGTTGACGATGAGACCATCGATAACCAGGGCGTCACCCAGGCGCCACAATACCTGCCCCACCCCTCTGGCGGTGGTGGCAAACACGATCTCGTTAAAGCGGTCGAAGTAGTACTTGTTGTCCAGTATCCGGTACGGCAGTTCGAGTTTTTGCTTGAACTGCGCCGCCAGTCCCGGTTTTTTGAGATAAATCCACCAGGCGGCACCGACACCCGCAAAGGCCAGGTAAACCGCGACCCCCCCGAATCCATGGATCACGAAACTGAACGAACCGTGGAAGGCGGCGCCAACTGCCGCCATCGCGCCATGGTCTTCGAATACCAGGATCGCTTCCTTGAACAGATCGCCGAACAGCACTTCATCGATCGTGATCCAGCCGATAATCACCGACGGAATCGCCAGTGCAATTAGCGGCCCGGTCACCACCCACGGGGTTTCATGCAAATGCTCACGGGTATGTTTATCCATGCGTTCTTCACCGTGAAACACCAGGAAGAACATGCGGAATGAATAAAACGCGGTCACGAAAACGCCGAGCATCACGCATAGGTAAGCGTAACCGGAACCCCAGACGTCGGCGTTCTGGGTCGCGATCAGTATCGCGTCCTTGGAAAAGTATCCGGCGAAGCCGGGGAAGCCGATCAGCGCCAGCGAACCGATCAGCGATACCCAGTAGGTAATCGGCATGTATTTTTTCAATCCGCCCATCTTGCGGATATCCTGTTCGTGATGCATCGCGATAATGACCGAGCCCGCCGCCAGGAATAGCAGCGCTTTAAAAAACGCATGCGTCATCAGGTGGAAGATCGCGGCCGAGTATGCCGAGGCGCCGAGCGCAACCGTCATGTAGCCCAGCTGCGACAGTGTCGAATAAGCGACCACGCGCTTGATGTCATTTTGCACAATACCGATCAGGCCCATGAAAAACGCGGTGGTGGCGCCGATGACGATGACCACCGACAGCGCGGTCGAAGACATTTCGAACAGCGGCGACATGCGCGCCACCATGAAAATGCCTGCGGTGACCATGGTGGCCGCGTGGATCAATGCCGAGATCGGCGTCGGGCCTTCCATCGAATCCGGCAGCCAGACGTGCAGGGGCACCTGCGCCGATTTGCCCATGGCGCCGATGAACAGCAGGATGCAGGCCAGCGTAATCACCGACCAGTCGACGCCCGGAATAACCTGCAGGGTTGCCGACAGCATGCCGTCGGCGCGATCGAAAACTTCGTAGTAGTCGAGCGAACCGGTGAACATCAGCACCACTGCGATACCGAGCAGAAAACCGAAATCACCGACGCGGTTGACCAGGAAAGCCTTCATATTCGCGTAAATCGCGGTTTCGCGCTTGAACCAGAATCCGATCAGCAGGTAGGAAACCAGGCCCACCGCCTCCCAGCCGAAAAACAGCTGCAGGAAGTTATTCGACATCACCAGCATCAGCATCGAAAAGGTAAACAGCGAGATGTAGCTGAAGAAACGCTGATAACCGTCGTCATCGGCCATGTAACCGATGGTATAGACGTGCACCGCCAGCGAAACGCCGGTGACCACCGCCATCATCAACGCGGTCAGGCCGTCGATCAGGAATCCGACCTCGAAGCGGATGCCGTCGCTGACCATCCAGGTGTAAACCGACTGGTTATAAACCGCCGCATTATCGAAGGCGACATCCTTGAGCAC